>Ga0068714_10005175_pt1 | contig 13971 bp, 12 predicted proteins | sample MTBNYHSulfiMetaG_FD_62988 | JGI IMG/M metagenome (GOLD analysis project Ga0068714, IMG submission 62988) | Enrichment culture microbial communities from rom New York Harbor, USA that are MTBE-degrading - MTBE-NYH (New York Harbor Sulfidogenic)... | ecosystem: Environmental > Aquatic > Marine >... | reverse complement strand
GTGATGACGCCGATGCCGCGGGCACGCGACTGGAAGATCTCGTTGCCAAGGATCAGTTCTTCGTGCTCGTCGATCCGCCACGTGAAGTCTTTGATGAAGCGACGAATCTTCGCCTCGGCGGTGGTGGTGATGTCGTTCAGGACGCCGCCAGGACGAACGTAGTTGAACATCATCCGCTGGCCGGTGACGTCTTCGAGGATGTCGAGGATGTCTTCGCGGTCTTTGAACACGTAGAGGAAGAGACCCATCATGCCCGAGTCAAGGCCGTTTGGCCCAAACCAGGTCATGTGGCTCGCGATGCGGTTGAGTTCTCCCATGAGCGAGCGAAGCCACTGCGCGCGGCGCGGCACCTCGGTCTGGAGGAGTTGTTCGGTGGCAAGTGCATGCGCAAGTTCGCCGTGAATGCCCGACACATAGTCACCGCGATCCATGAGCGTGCCGATCGCACCATACCGGCGGGACTCGGCGAGCTTCTCGATGCCGCGGTGCAGCTGTCCGACGATCATCTCGCCGGTCACGACCTCCTCGCCGTCGAGTTCGAGCATGATGCGCAGGACGCCGTGTGTGGACGGGTGTTGCGGGCCCATGTTGATGACGAGGTGCTCGGTGGTGACACCATCCACGCCGGACGGAGCGCGCCTCACACCCGCGGGAGAGAGCAGATCGACGTGCTCGCCGGTCGCGGCAATTGAGCCCTGCACGCGACGAAGACACGCCGGGTCGATCACCTGGCTCGCCCGATCGCGCACTTCCTCCGCCGAGCGGATCGCCGTGGCCTTGAGCAAGTACGGCGCACAACCGTCTGTGGTGACGAGACGTTTCGGGTTGGGGTGGCCCGCAAGTTGCAGCCCGAACAGCTCGCAGAGCTCGCGCTCGGGCATGAGAGCAGCTGGGTAGATGTCCCAGATGCTTGCGAGCGTGCCCCCGTACGGGAGGGCGGTCTTGAGAATCACGTCGTCGCCGGTCGCGAACGAACGCAAGTGATAGACGGCGTCAACAGCCTCGCCGGTGTCGATGCCGAAAAGATCCACCATGAAGTCGAAGCCGTCGTCGGCATCGCGCAGAGCCCGCAACGCGGGATCGATCGCGGAGGCGTGAAGACGGTAGACCGTTCCGAGCGTCGGGACGTCCTCCACCACCACTGTGGCCGTGCCGCCCGGGACAGCCGCGGTGAGACGATCGAGCACGCTACTCATTGCGCTCACGCGCCGCGAGGCGCTCTTCCGTCTGCCGCATGATTCGCTTGCGCAGCTGCATGAATCCGTACTGCACGGACTCCGGCCGCGGTGGACACCCGGGAATGTACACATCCACCGGCACGATCTTGTCCACGCCCATGACGACGTTGGGGTATTCGCGGAACGGACCGCCGGTTGAAGCGCACGCCCCCATCGCCACGACATACTTGGGCTCCGGCATCTCGTCGTAGAGTCGACGGACGACCTCGGCCATTTTGAGATTCACCGTGCCCGCAACAATCATGACGTCGGTCTGTCGCGGGCTGTTGCGAAAGAAGACTCCCGAGCGGTCGAAGTCAAATCGCGGACCCGAGGCGTGCATCAGTCCCTCGATCGCGCAGCACGCAATGCCAAACGCCATGTACCAGAGCGACTTGGTGCGTGCGAAGTCGAAAAGCTGCTCGCTCTTGATGAAGACAATCGAGTTCTCGCCGGTGAAGCGGTCTATCGCCACGTGAGAGCACCTTCCTTCCACGCGTACACGAGACCAGCAACGAGGATGCCGAGGAAGATAACCATCTCGACGAAGATGAACCAGCCCTGAAGGCCGAAGGTGACCGCAAACGGATAGAGAAATACCGTCTCGATGTCGAAGAAGACGTACAGGAGCGCATACACGTAGTAGCCCGGCCGGAACTGCACCCAGACGTTGCCGATCGGCTCGACACCACATTCGTAGGTCTCGGCCTTCTCCGGCGTTGGCTTCTTGGGACTGAGCAGCCACGATGCACCGAGGGCGACAGCCACAAACGCCGCCCCGGCAATGACGAACATCGCGACGATGATCTGGTCCAGACTCAACGCAGCCAGCCCTTCCTGCTGCCGATTCCTGCATATCGGCGGGCAATCCCGGGGACATCCGCTCCCTACACCGTCCACCTCCGACGGTGGGCGCATAATAGCATGCGTTTCACACATGTGAAGACGACTCGGCGAATTAAATTCTATGTACCGCAAAGGCGCAGGTCAGCGGCGCACGCTGTACGCAAATTAAGGGCGACGACCTGGATTCAGGACGACGCGCAAGCGCACGTGGACAGCGCAACCGCCCAAAAAGAAAAGCGGGGACCGAAGTCCCCGCCACTGTTCTGTGGAGCCGACGAGCGGATTCGAACCGCTGACCTGCGCATTACGAGTGCGCTGCTCTACCAGCTGAGCTACGTCGGCAAGCTTGACGCCTATTCCATACCCTCTGACGTGCCTCCGCCTTCTCGCGGATGACGCCTCCTGCGGCGGCGCCGGGCCGGAGGCGCTGCTGCCGCTGGCGGCGCCGGGGCCGCTTCCTGCTCTCGGGCGGCCGCGGTCTGACGCGGTGGACGCCGCTTCCTGCCCTGCCCTGCTGCCGCCTTTGGCGCCTCCGCCACCGGTGCAGGTGCCGCACCTTCCTTCTTCTGACCCGAGCGCTTGCGCTTGGTGCGCTCGCGCCGCTGGCCACCCTCGGCCTTCTTCGAGCGCTCGGCGCCCTCGGGCTCGGCCACCTGCTCGGCCTCCCGCAGCTGCGGAGTGCTGCGTTGAACCGCAACCGCCGCCGCCGGGGCGGGCATGGCTTCGGCCGCCAGAACGCACGGACATCCGCGGCCGGCGCTGCAATCGAGCGCCGCGAGTGGCACCGTGAGATCCGGTCCACCCTGATGGCGAATGGTCACCGTCTCGCGTGGCACGTTGAGCCCGACGACCTTGCCTTCACCATCCGGCATCTCTACCGGAGTCCCGCACTTTGGCGCACGCTGCTTGAACTCTTTGTACGCCTCGTTCTCATACCTCAAACAGCACATCAGTCTGCCACAGAGTCCGCTGTTCTTCAACGGGTTTAGCGGAAGGTCTTGCTCTTTTGCCATCCGAATCGAGACTGGCTGGAAGTCGCCGGAAAACCGCACGCAGCACAGCGGTTGCCCGCAGTGGCCGAGTCCCCCGATGTGCCGCGCGGCATCGCGCACGCCCACCTGCCTGAGATCGATGCGGCTCTTGAACTCGCTCGCCAGTTCGCGCACGAGGTCGCGGAAGTCGACGCGCTCCTCGGCGGAGAAGTAGAAGATGACCTTCGAGTCGTCGAAGAGGTGCTCTACGCCGATGGGCTTCATGTCGAGTTCGTGCTTGCGAATGAGCGCGCGGAAGCGTTCCATCTCCGCGGACTCGTGCTCGCGAAATGACGCCTCGTGGGCGCGGTCCTCTTCGCTGGCGACGCGCAGGACGGGCTTCAGGGGCGCGGCAAGTTCGCTTTCCTCCACGTCACGCGGTGCCATGACGATCTCGCCATACTCCTGGCCGCGCTCGGTTGAGACGATCACGTGGTCACCCTCGACGGGTGCAAAGCCGGCGGGGTCGAACCACAACACCTTGCCGGCGAATCTGAGCTTCACTCCCACTACTGTGGGCATCGTAATACCTCCTGTATGTCAAACAGCATGACCTCGATGGCCAGCTGGGGGCTCACATTATAGGCTATGCGCCGCCGAGTGGTTGTCACGCACCCGATCGCCTTCACAACGCCTGCCACACTGAGCGTCCCGGCAACCTCAGAGGTCGCATCCGCAGCATCGACGTTGGCCACAAGCTCGTCCGCGCCCCTGGCGATGACGAGGCAGTCCCTGAGCCAACTCTCCGTCACGCTTAGGATCTCGCTTACGCCCTCGCGCTCGCGCGCCGTCAGCTCCCGCTTGTGGCGCTTCTCGAGCTCGCTCGTGGCGCCCTTGGACAGGAACTCACGGACGTCCGCGACCTCCTGCGCCTGCATGGACTTGCTCGCCTCTACCGGCGCCCGGACCGCAGTGAGCAAATCACGGGCCGCACGCAGCACGTCATGTCCATCCATGACGGTGAGACGCTTCAGGATATCAAGAATCGCCACGCGCGCGTTGCGGCGGCCGGGCGAGTTCAGGAAGTCAATGGCTCGCGGGATGACACCGTTGGCCGCCGCAAGCGCAGCACGCGCCTCGAGCGGATCGGCTGCAGTGCGCTCGATCACCAGGGCAAGGGCGGCCGAGTCGGGCACGGGCGAGAAGCGGACGACCTGGCAACGCGAGGCAATCGTGGGCAGGACATCATCGAAGTCCCCGGCCATGAGGACGATCACAACGTCACCTGGCGGCTCCTCGAGCGTTTTCAGAAACGCGTTTGCGGGCGCGCCCTGCAGGCGCCCGGCGTCCTCAAAGACGTAGACCTTGCACGGCGCCTCGATCGGCTTGAGGTGCACGTCTCGCGTGATCTCCCGGACCTGCTCAACGACGTAGCCGGCCACACCGGCGGGACGCAGCACGTGAAAGTCGGGGTGCGTAGCCGAGCGAACCCGTCGACACGCAGGACACGCGCCGCAGCCGTCCTCACAGAAGAGCGCGCAGGCGAGCACGCGCGCCGCAGTCTTCTTGCCGGCACCCGTAGGTCCCACGAAGAGGTATGCATGCGCAACGCTTCCAGACTCCACGGCGCTGCGCAGATACGCGGCCACGCGGCGCTGTCCTACGAGATCGTCCCACGCGCAGTGCGTCATGCACCGCTCCTTACCATGCGGAGAAGAGGCTCTACGAGCGCCCAAACCGCCTCACCAACCACGTCAACCGTGCCCCGGGGTACGAGCTTCACACGCATCGGCTCGGCCTCGGCTAGCGCGAGGTAGCCAGCGCGAACGCGTTCGTGAAATGCCTGCCCCGCGCGTTCAAGGCGGTCGGCACCCTGCGCGGTCGCCTGGGCGAGGCCGTCGGCGGCATCCACGTCGAGCAGGATCGTGAGATCGGGGACGAGGTCGCCCGTAGCAAGCTCGTTGAGAGCACGGACGCGCTCGACTGGCAACACCCCGCGACCGTATCCCTGATAGGCAATCGTCGAGTCCGTGTAGCGATCGCCAAGAACGATCGCTCCGTCGGCAAGCGCGGGGCGATAGTGCGCGGACACGAGTTGGGCGCGCGCGGCTTCATAGAGCAGCAGCTCGGCTCGAGGGTCGAGATCTCCGAGTGCGGGGTCGAGCAGTATGGCGCGTATGCGCTCCCCTATCCCGCCTGCCTCGGGACCGCCCGGTTCGCGAAACGAGCGCACGTCGTAGCCGAGAGTACGCAAACGCACTTCCAGGCGGGCGATCTGGGTCGACTTGCCGGAGCCGTCGCCGCCTTCAAACGTGATGAAGAGGCCGCTCACGACGCACCTCCCGCCGGGCGAAGATCGGCTGCCGCAGGTTGCGCCCACTCGGCGCGCGCCGAGGTGTAGAGGTCGGCACCGGTGGCGTCGATTGCTACCCACACGGGGAATTCGTCCAGATCCATCATGACCAACGCCTCGGTCCCCAGGTCAGCGTAGGCCACGACATCTGCCGAGCGAACGCGGGTGGCAAGCAGCGCGGCTGCACCGCCAACGGCGGCAAGGTAGACGGCGCCGGTCTCGGCACAGGCGAGCCGAACGGCCTCGGCGCGAGCGCCCTTGCCGATGGTCGCGACGATACCGGCCCGCAGGAGCGCGGGCGTCCATGCGTCCATGCGCTTGGCCGTCGTGGGACCCACCGAACCTGCGGGGCGGCCTGCCGCCGCCGGCGTGGGACCGGCGTAGAAGAGAACCTGGCCCGCGAGATCGTATGGCAGCGCACCATCGCGCTCGAGTTCAGCCACGAGACGCACGTGCGTGGCATCGCGGGCAGTGAAAACGGGGCCAGACAGCAGCACCTGCGTACCAGCGGACAGCGTGCGCAGGCGCTCCGCGTCCTGCGGCAGCGCAATGCGAAGTTCGTCACTCATGACCGGGCCCACCTTCCCTGCGCCATTCGAGCGTCCGGTACGCGTAGTATGCGGCTCCAAGCACGATGAGCGATGCAATCTGCAGCGTCAGACGAGAACCGGTGAGCCAGGCGCCGTTGGCCGCCGTGCCTACAAGCGCGTTCACCAGCCTGGCCAGGAGGTCACCGGCGGGCGACACGATCACCATCGACGCCAGGAGCGAGACGCGGATCACAGACTCCATGGCGGTGAAGACCCGCCCGCGCACCTCGTCGGAGACTGTCTCGGCCACGTAGCTGTTACCCGCGACGGACAGACAGGCCACGCAGAATCCTGCGATGAGTCCAAAGACGATCGTCACCCAGTAGGCGCCGGAGCAGGCGAAGACGAGCATTGTCACGCCAAAGGTCGTCACGGCGCCCAGAAAGAGCAGCTGCAGCGACATACGGTTGGCCAGCCGGGGGGCAACGACCGCGCCGGTCACCATGCCAAACGCGAGCAGCACGAGCAGGAACGTCTGCGGCGCCGCCGTGAGCGACCTGATCGCCGCAAACTGGTCGAGTACCGGCAGCCCCCCCGACATGTTCTCCTGCACGTACACGAGGCCTACCGAGATGATGGAGCCGCCCCCGAGGATCGCCATCCCAACCGTCACGAGCAGACCGCGGAGTTCCCGATGCGCGCCCATGAAGCGGAACGCCTCGAGCGCGTCCTGACCGATGAGCGCCAGCTTGAGCCTCACACGCTCGCGTTCCGGGCGCACATCGATCCTGATCGACCAGAGCATCAGTGCCGACACGATGAACGTCAGGCTGTTCAGCACGACACCGGCGCGCGGACCGAGGAGCGCGGGTGCGAGTGGACCCACGAGCACATCCACGAACGGGAAACCGCTGACGAGCACCCACTTCACGATCGCCTCAAAGCCGGCGAGGATCGCGCCGGACATCGTGAGGCCGATCACCATGCTGGCCTGCTGCGTCGTGTACGCGAGGCCGTTGGCCACCGTCACGTCCTCGGCGGCAACGATGCGCGGGATGAGGGCGCTGCGGGCCGGGTTGAAGAAGAGCGACGCAATCTCCATGAGGAGCACGGTGAGATAGATGAGCGCGAGGCTGCTCGTGAAGAGCAGCAGGAGCGTGAGCACTGCCCGGGCAAGATCGCAGGCGATCATGAGCCGACGGCGGTCCAGACGGTCCACAAATGCCCCGATGAACGACGAGAAGAGCAGCGACGGGATGATCTTGGCGATCATGATGCCGGCGACCGCGAGTGATGACCCGCCCGAGAGCGTGGTCACGAGCGGGATCAGCAGACCGATGACGAGCCAGTCCCCGATTCCGCTCACGAACTGACTGATCCAGAGCGCCCTGAACCGCCGGTTCTTGAGCACCGCCGAGTACTCGACGCGCGTGCGCGCAACTGCCGCCGCGGCCTCGCCGCTCGCCTGGATGACTTCGCGGGGGCCCGGAACCCGCCGGGTCGGCTCCCCGGGGACTCGCCTGTCTGGCCTCAGCCGCTCGGGCGACATCTAGCTGACCTCGAGCGTCACGGCCCGCATCGCCGAGCAGCCCATGTTCACGGCCACAGGGAGCGCTGCGATATGACACGGTGCCGTCTTAACCCGCACGCCGAGCGCTGTCGTCCGGCCGCCAAGACCCGCCGGCCCAATGCCAAGTGCATTGATGGACTGGAGCAACTCGCGCTCAAAGGCCGCGACGGCAGGGTCGTGCGACGGCGCGTCCAGATGCCGCAGCAGTGCCTTCTTAGCGAGCTTGCCCACCGAGTCGAACGTACCGCCGATACCGACGCCTACTATCAGCGGAGGGCACGCGCCGGTGGCCTTGGCCGAGATCGTTTCGAGGACCACGCGTTTCACGCCCTCGGCGCCCTCGGAGGGGTTCAGCATATGCAGGGCGCTCGCGTTGTCCGAGCCGCCGCCTTTGAGCATGACGTGCACGGTAGCGCCGGTGCCAGGCCGGAACGTAACGTCCACGAACGCCGGCGTGTTGTCGCCCGTGTTCGCGCGATCGAACAGCGCATCGCGCGCCACACTCATGCGGAGCGCGTGCGCGCGGTACGCACGTGCGACCGCCGCGTCGATCTCGGGCTGCAGGTCAACACACCCGCACTCCCCGCTGCCGAGTTCCACCCAGACCCACACGGTCCCGGTGTCCTGACAGAGCGGCACCCGGTCACGCGCGGCGATACGGGCGTTTTCCCGCAGCTGCGTGAGCACGGCACGGCCTCGCGGCGACGGTTCGTCCCCGATCGCCGTCTCGATCGCCGAGAGAACGTCTGGCCGAAGGGTCGTGGCGGCCTCGGCAATAGCCGACTCCACGGCTTCGGCTATGCGCGCGACGAGCGACACGCGTGCCTCAGCTCTCCAGTCCGAGAGATGCGACCGCCTCGGCAACACCGGCGGCCGATGCGTGCAACGCCTCGAGCTCCTCGGCGGTGAGATCAAGCACGCGCACGGAACGCATACCGGCGGCGCCGAGTTCAGTCGGGACGTTCAGATAGAGGCCGGACAGGCCGTACTCGCCATTCAGGCGGACACAGGAGGGCAGCACTGCCCCGCTGTCGCCAACGATCGCGGTGACCATCGAGACGATGGAGGCAGCCGGAGCGTAAAACGCACTCCCTGACTTGAGGAGCGAAACAACCTCGGCGCCGCCAAAGACAGTTCGGCGGACGACCTCGGCGACCTCGGGCTCTGACAAAGTCTCGGTGAGCGGGACGCCGCGGACGGTCGAGAAGCGGGGCAGCGGCACCATCGTGTCGCCATGCGCTCCGATCACCACGGCATCGATCTCGTCTATCGGGGCGCCGGTCGCCTCGGCGATGAAGTACGCAAAACGCGCCGAGTCGAGCACGCCACCCATGCCGATGACCCGCTCGGCCGGCATGCCCGAGACGTGCCACGCGAGATCGACCATGACGTCAAGCGGGTTCGTGACCACAATGAGGACCGCCTCCGGTGAGGCGGCACAGACCTGCTCCACGACGGAGCGCACGATGCCGCCGTTAGCGGCGAGGAGGTCCTCCCGGGTCATCCCAGGTTTGCGGGGCAGTCCGGCGGTGATCACAACGACGTCCGAGCCGGCGGTGTCTGCGTAGTCGTTCGTGCCGCTCACGCGGGACGCGAAGTGCTCCACCGAGCGGGAGTGCATCATGTCGAGAGCCTTGCCCTGCGGAATCCCCTCGACGACATCGATCAGCATGACATCGGCAACGCCCTTGAGCGCCATGAGGAAGGCGGCCGTTGCCCCTACCTGGCCCGCGCCGACGATGGTGACTTTGGGCAGCGACATGATGGAGTGACCCCTCTCGTAAAGACCATGCCGCGCGCGGCCGCGCGGCACCGGGAAACGTGCGAGTTGATTGCTCCGAGGATTCTACCACGCAGTTGCGTGGGACCCGGCCGCATGTCCCGGCATCTGACACGACGGCCGGGCTCGGTGAGCATGCAGCCGCTGAGCGAGCACGGTTGGTACCTCTGGAAGCGCGTCACGCGGACTCGGCGGACCCGGGACGAACTCGAGGTCTGCGAGGAGCAGGTCGTCGCCGGCGAGCGCCTCGGCACGCACCTCACCGAGCTGCACGATCGCCGAACCACCGTGCCCTGCCTCGCCGCGCGCCGCACCGTCCGGCTCGACGATGATCACCAGGGGCGCAAGCGAGGTGCTGAGCGCAAGACCGAGCTCCAGGACCGCCTCGGCTTGCAGCTCCGACTCCGAGCCTGGCGCAAGCACGATCGTGTCCGGAGAACGTGAAGCGATCCCGGCGTGCACGTCGGGATCCACACACGCGTCGCCGCGCAGAAAGAGCGTCTTGCCGAGCAGGGCGATCTCACCCGAGGAACTTGGCCCCGCTGCCCCGGAGTCATCGGTGACCGCAAAGACGGGTGTGCCGGGAGCGGCGTCTTCAATGCGTCGCCAGGACTCACCCGCAAGCGGCCCATCGCGAAGCACGTGGACACCGGGCAGCAGAATGGCATCGGCACCCGCCTCAACCGCGCGCGCCACCGATTCGGAGAGCGCGTCCAGGTCTTGCTCGGGTGTAGCGCGAAACAGGTGCTGTACGACGGCGATCCGCATAGGTCGCTCCTCGGCCGGCCTGCATCGTATTCATGCCCAGACCGGCCGAGGTGCTCACAGCGCTGGAGGCTACTTCTCCGGCGAAGTCCCGTCAGATTCTTTCCTGGGTGCAGCCTTCTTTGGCGCAGCTTTTGGCGCAGCCGCCTTGGGTGCAGCCTTGGGTGCAGCCTTGGGTGCAGGCTTGGACGCCGCCTTGGATGCGGCCTTCTTGGTTGCCGTCTTCGCGGCGCCCGCGCTACGGCCACCGGTCCTCGCGGCCCCGCGGCGCGCGCTAGAGGCGGGGCGCTCGGGCTTGAGCGGGCACTGAGGGTCGATGCAGATCGTCCACGGCCCCTTCTTCGTGTGTATGGTCACCTTGGGTGCGCCACACTCGCAGGTCGCACCGGTAGGTTCGAGCTCGCCTTGCTGCGGCAGCGGATACGACGTCTTGCAGTTCTCGTAGTTCGTGCACCGAACGTACCGGCTTCCCACTGCCGAGTACTGCACGATGAGATCTCCGCCGTCGCCACTCGGGCAACCGCCCTCGGCGATTACGATCGACGGGCCGCGCTTCGTGGAGCAGTCGGTACTCAGGCACATCACGCGCGGACGCTTCTTGAATTGGATGATGCGCACCTGCGGGGCACCGCACTCGGGGCACAGGTCGTCGACGGCCTGGTACTTTGCGTTCTTCGGCAACGGGTAGGTGACCGCACAGTCGGGGTAGCCCGCACAGCCAACGAAGTAGCTGCGGTTCTTGGGGGAGTACTTGATGAGCAGATCGTGACCGGACTCCGGGCACTTGCCCACCTTGGCATCCTCGTCGAGTGCGCCTTTCAGTTTCTCGGCAACCTCGTCGACGCGAGGCATCAGCTCTATGAGCACCTGTGCGAGGTCGTCTTGTGAGAGTCTGACGACCTCACTGAGGGTCGCACGGCCGTTGGCCACGTCCGTCATCTTCGCCTCGAGGGCAACCGTCATGTCTGCCGACGTGATCTCGCCGGCGTAGGCGGACAGCGCTTCGATGACGCTCCGGCCCTTGTAGGTGGGCTCCATGGGATCGTTGTTGACGTACTTGCGGTCGTAGAGTGTCTGGATGATGTCGTGCCGCGTGGCTTTGGTGCCCAGACCCAGCTTCTCCATCTCCTGGATGAGCGAGCCCTGCGAGTACCGGGCGGGCGGCTGCGTCTGCTTTCCCTGCATCTCGGCACCGAGGAACCCGACGTTCTCCCCCGCCTCCATCGCCGGCAGGCGCTCCTCCTTGCGGAGTCCGTACGGATAAACGGCACGGAAGCCCGGCGAGACGATCACGTCACCACGAGCAACGAAGCGCTCGCCGGCAACCAGAACGTCAACCCGCGTGCCTTCGATTTTCGCCGGATCCGAGAGTGTGGCCATGAAGCGGCGGGCCACCAGGTTGTAGAGCTTCCAGGCCTGCGGTTCGAGCGCGTCCGGATCGGCCGCCCCCGTCGGGTGGATCGGCGGGTGGTCGGTCGCTTCCTTCTGACCGCGCGTCGCGTGAAGCGCGCCCTTGGCCAGAAGCCCGTTGGCGTGCTCGCGATAGAACGGGACCTCTGCGAGCGAACGCAGGATCGCCTTCAGGTCCAGACTCGGCGGGTAGACGGTGTTGTCCACACGCGGATAGGAGATGTAGCCACTCATGTACAACGATTCGGCCACGCGCATGGTCGTCGCAGGGCTCATACCCTCGGACGCCGCGGCGGCCATGAGTGCCGTGGTGTTGAACGGGGCAGGCGCGTTCACGGTACGCACCGTGCGCTTGACCGCGTCTACCGCACCCTCGGCAGCACCGGCAACCGCGTCAAGTGCCGCCTGCGCGGCGGCCTCACTTTTGAAACGCTCAGTAGCATGATCCGCCGAGAACTCGTCGCCGCCCTTCTCAAACCGCGCCCGCACGACCCAGTAGTCCTCGGGCACGAACGCGTCGCGCTGGGCCTCGCGGTCAACGATGAGTTTCAGGGTTGGTGTCTGGACACGACCGGACGACAGGACGTCGCCAAACGGCTTGCGCGTCACCTTCTGGAGCGCGAGCGTCAGATAGCGTGTCAGCACGGCACCCCAGATGAGGTCGATGTCCTGCCGAGTCTCGCCCGCCTGCGCAAGTTCCTCGGAGAGCGCGCTTTCCGAGGCGAACGCGCGCTCAATCTCGTCCTTGGTGATTGCGGAGAACCGCACACGTGTCACGGGAACCGTGGGGTTTGCCGAGATCACGATGTCTCGCGCATCCGCGCCGATGAGTTCGCCCTCGCGGTCGTAGTCCGTCGCGATGATGACCTTGTCCGCCTTCTTGGACAGGTTCTTGATCGACTGGATGATGCCTTTCTCTTTCGGCACCTTCTCCACGTCCGCACGGGCGAGCACCGGAAGCGCCTCTAGACGCCAGCGCTTCAGATCGAACTCGGGCTCGTCCCCAATTGCCACCTCAGCGGACTCCCGGAGGGCAGCCGAGTCGCCGGCAACGAGCGCTCTTGCCGCGGCAGCGTCGAGCGCCGAGGCGAAGTCCACTTCCATGATGTGGCCCTTGAGACCGATCGAGACCCAATCCTCGCCGTCACGGCGAAATGAGTAGATCGGCGTCGTATAGACCTTGTCGGTCTTTGGCTTGCCAACCGCGAGGATTTCCGCGATGCGGCGAGCGGCTATGTTCTTCTCCGAGATAATGAGCTGCATGAACGCTCGTTTCGGCCGTCGGTGGGCAGTCCAGCCGAGTATATACGCGGCGTCAAGAGCGCGACCATAACTGAATATAACCGGAAGCTCGCCGAGCCTCGCTCCGCGTCTAGAACCCGATCTCCCCCGCGCGAGCCTGCATCGCCTCGAGACCGAGCGTCAGGAACTCCTCGCGGGACATGCCGAGATCCTCGCACGCGGCCATCTGCTCGCGGTTGGCGCCTCTAGCGAACGCTTTCTCCTTCCACCGCTTGAGCAGAGACCGCACTTCCACGGCCGCAAGGGACTTGTCCGGACGCACCAGCGCAGCAGCGGTGATGAACCCGGTCGTCGGATCCACCGCGAAGAGCGCGCGATCCATCAGGGACTCCCGCGGGGCCTTGTCCGCATGCGCGAGAATGGCGTGGAGCATCTCATCATCGATCTCGTTGGCCAGCACCTCGGCGGTGAGGATCCCGTGCCGGTCGAAGTCATCGGCAGTCTCCGCGTAGTCCAGGTCGTGCAGGAGGCCGGCGAGCGCCCAGCGCACGACGTCGTCATCAGACAGCCCGAAGTGGCGCGCAAGCGCCTCCATGATGATGCCGGTGGCCACCGAGTGATTCACGAGGTTCGCGTTCGGCACCCGCTCGCGCACAAGCGCGAGGGCCGCGTCAGGGCCGATCACTGCCGAGCGCCCGCCCTGGCCGCCTCTATGCGCCCAGCGAGCCACTCGGCCCACGCAGCTACGCCGGGCCCCTTCGTGGCCGACATCGGGAAGATCGGCGCAACCGCGTTCAGGCTGCCAACGACCTCGCGGAACTCGGCCTCGTTGAAATCGAAGACACTCATCGTGTCGTACTTGTTGAGGATGACCGCTTCCGATACCTGGAAGATGTTTGGGTACTTGTACGGCTTGTCGTGGCCTTCCGGCACGGAGAGGATCATCACCTTCGCGTTTTCGCCAAGATCGAAGTCCGAGGGGCAGACGAGATTGCCGACGTTCTCGATGATGATGAGGTCGAGCGAATCGAGATCAAGCGTGTCCACCGCGCGGGCGATCATGGCAGACTCGAGATGGCACGCGCCGCCGGTGTTGATCTGCACTGCGGGAATGCCATGCGCCCGGACCTTCTCGGCGTCCACCTTACTGGCGATATCACCCTCGATGACGGCGATTGAGTATCGGTCCCGAAGCGAGGCAATCGTGGCGAGGATTGTAGAGGTCTTGCCGGAGCCGGGTGAGGCCATGAGGTCCACCACGAAGACGCCATGCTCGGCAAAACGGGC
>Ga0068714_10005174_pt1 | contig 13971 bp, 10 predicted proteins | sample MTBNYHSulfiMetaG_FD_62988 | JGI IMG/M metagenome (GOLD analysis project Ga0068714, IMG submission 62988) | Enrichment culture microbial communities from rom New York Harbor, USA that are MTBE-degrading - MTBE-NYH (New York Harbor Sulfidogenic)... | ecosystem: Environmental > Aquatic > Marine >... | reverse complement strand
TGCAGTGAGTATTTCCGTCCAGAACGGAGGTCCAGACAACACGGGAAATACGATTGTCCGGATGCCTCTCGCTTCCGGAATGGCACTCAAGGAGGCCGATACCAGCCGTGGCTCGCTAAAAATGCAGGTCATTCCTCAGGCGGTGGGGAAAACGGGCGGGTTTAGTGCTCCTCTTCGCACACTACCCAGTGAGTTGATCGTGAACGTCGGGACGTTGGCTCCGGGCGATGTTGTGCTCATCGCGACCAAGATCGCATTCCAACAGGATGTGGTTTCGCCGGGGACCCAGGCAGAAATCCAGGCGCGCGCGGTCAGCGGGAACAGCAGCTATTGGTCGAATGTCGCGCTGATTACCGTGGAGGAGACGGGTGAGCCTTTGATCGCTGTCCTACCCACTACGGGAGAGAACAGCTACATGCAGACCTTCCGTGAGTTTCTGTGGTGATTTCTTGGGAGTCCGGTTGGTGTGGACGAACAATTGTTGCATGGGGGTCACCGTGTCTGCTTTGGGCATGAAGAGATATTGGCATCTCTGAAACGTAAGTCACAATACACTGGTTGGGCGTGACCCGATTCCCTTCGACCATCAGGGAATTCAGCTAGATTGTCAGGGAGGAAACGATGCGCGGAGGCAGAATCTTCATTATTGTAGGCGTGGTGCTGGGTCTGGGGACGATGTTAGCTGCTCTCTTCATCCTTTCTTCCGCGCCGTCTCAGCCGGTTATTCCTACTCCCGTAGTTCCAACCACTGAGCGGGTCATTGTCGCTGTTCAAAACATCGGTGAGGGAACCATTGTTCTCCCGCAGACCGTGGAGTTGCGTGAGAAGGACGTGGCCGAAATACCGATTGGCGCACTGCGCGACATAAATCGGGCCTTGGGTCGAATCGCTCGACAGGATATCTATCAAGGACAAGTTGTGGAAGACTACATGTTGATCAGCGAAATGGAAATCCTGGAAGAGGGATTGAATGCCTCCATATTGATTCCAAAGGGCAAGGTAGCCATCGCCTTGCCGATCGATACCTTGTCCAGCGTGGCCTATGCGGTCCAGGAAGGCGATTCCGTGGATGTGCTGATGACGTTGCCTTTTGTCGATGTCGACGAGCAATCACAGACCAAGCTGCCGTTGATCTTGAGCGGGGAGCAATGCCCAGGATGTGTTCCGGTGAATCCACAGATCCCTCGTATGACCACGCAGTTGTTGGTTCAGGATGTATCCGTTCTCAAAGTGGGAGAATGGGGGGTCTCTTCCAAGCCGACTCCTGCCAGCGAAAAAACTGGAGAAGGTAATGCAGAGAGCACTGCGAAAGGGAGTGCACCGCCGCAAGCGGTGGTCGAACCACCCAGTATCATTGTGGTGATGGTGAATCACCAGGATGCCCTGGTTCTGAAATACGCTCGGGAGACGGGGGCAACCATCGACCTGGTTTTGCGTAGCTCCGGTGACCATGATGTGGTTACGACTGAGCCGGTTACTCTCGACTACATGCTGGCCCGCTTTGGCGTTGTTGTCCCTCCCAAACGGCCATATACGCTGTTCAGTTTCACGCCGGACGGACTTCAGGAAGTTCGTGAGCGCAGGAGTGGTGCGACCATTGGAGCCCGCTAGGAGTATTGCCTGCAGGCTGTACGTGTATTCCGTGGAAGGAAGGATAGGGTCGGATGTCCGAAAGGGCTAAAGAGAAGATCAAGGTGCTCATCGTCGACGACATTCCCGAGACCAGAGAGAACCTGAAGAAACTTCTGTTTTTCGAGCAGGATATAGATGTGGTAGGGACTGCGAGTTCCGGCCGGGAAGCGATTGAATTGGCCGCAGAACTGAAGCCGCACGTTATCTTGATGGACATCAACATGCCGGACATGGATGGCATCGCCGCGACCAGGACAGTGGTGGAGAAGGTGCCCGGGGCGCAGGTGATTATGATGTCCGTACAGGGGGAGATGAGTTATGTCCGTGAGTCCATGCGCGCTGGGGCGCGGGAATTCCTCATCAAGCCGTTCACCAGCGACGAATTGATCACCAGCTTACGACGCGTCTACGACCTGCGCCCAGTAGTTCCTGTTGGTACGGTGGGTGTGACGCAAGGTCTGGGATTGGATGCCACGGGACAGCTCACAGCACATGAAGGCAAGGTCGTTGCGGTTTTCAGCGCAAAAGGGGGAGCCGGCTGTAGCACGGTTGCGGTGAATCTGGCCTGTGCATTGAAACTGGAGCAGAAAAACAACGAAGTTGCGTTGTGGGATACCAGCTTCCAGTTTGGTGATATCGGGGTGATGCTCAATTTGCAGGCAAGCCGGACGATCGTCGATATTCTGCCCCAAGTTGATGACCTGGATCCGGATCTGCTGGATGAGGTCATGTTGTCTCACGGTTCAGGCGTTAAGGTGCTTCTGGCGCCTGCGGAACCACAACATGCGGACGCCATCCAACCCAAGAATCTAACCACGATAATCGATGTCATGCGGCGCACTTACGACTGGATCATTATCGATACCTGGACATCTCTATACGATCAGGTTTTGACGATTTTGGATTCCGCAGATCGGATCGTGTTGTTGCTTACTCCGGAAATCCCGGCAGTCAAGAACACCCGCTTGTTCTTCGATATCGCCGAAAAACTCGGTTATCCTCCTGAGAAGAATATGCTGGTGCTGAATAAGTGGGACCGCCGAAGTGGTATCCGCCCGGAAAAACTGCAGGGAGCTTTCAATCACTCCCTCGATGGGATCATCCCTTTGGATGAAAGAGTGGTGCTGACATCTGTCAACCAGGGGGTTCCATTTGTATTGAATAACAGGACAGCGCCGATCTCTCAGAGCATTTTGGAGTTTGGTAAACGACTGGCGGAAGTGTTGCTACCGCAGTCTGAAGAAAGTGCAGTTGCGGAGGAAGTCGGGACGCAGCCGCAGCCTACCCACACCGGTCGTCTGGGACGATTACTCGGGTAAGTTGGACAGATTCAGAGAATCGTGGGGATGCTTACCAGAGATAGGGCAGTATTGTCTGGAGAGGATGAGAAATGTCTCTTTTGAAACGAATCGAGAAATTCCAAAAACCACAAAATGAGGGAGCGACCGATGTAGTCCCGGCAAAGCCTGCTGCAGTTGCAGCGCCCGGTGAGCCAGCTCGTCCGCAGACCGGTGGGGGTACCGCGCCGTCACGATTCCAGGAGATGCTGATCAGCAAACAATCGGTGGTCCCCTCGCAAGGTGATCCGTATCACGAGTTGAAACGACAGGTCCAGGACAAACTGCTCGATGCGCTCGACCCCCGCATGGATACGACCCAAACCGAGGCCGTTCGCAACAAGATCCGCGAGGAATTCGAGTTGATCTTGAGCCAGGACAATATCATCCTGAGTAGGGCCGAGAAACAACGGCTTTTCGAGCAGATTGCTGCCGATATCCTTGGATTCGGACCCATACAGCCTTTGCTTGAGGATGACACGGTCTCGGAAGTTATGGTGAATGGGGCCAAACATGTGTACGTGGAGCGAAACGGCAAGTTGCTAAAGACCAACGTGACGTTCGATTCCAACGAACATGTGTTGCATGTCATCGACCGTATCGTCTCCCCGTTGGGGCGGCGCATCGATGAAAGCTCTCCGTATGTGGACGCACGGTTGCCGGATGGATCCCGTGTGAACGCAATCATCCCGCCGCTGGCGATCTCAGGCCCGACCCTGACCATCCGAAAATTCGCCAAACGCGCCTTGACGGTCGATGACCTGATCAAGTATGGCTCCATTACTGAGGAAGTAGCAGAATTCCTGCGTGCCTGTGTGGTCAGCCGGCTCAATATTGTCGTGTCCGGTGGCACCGGCTCTGGTAAGACTACTCTGCTTAACATCCTTTCGGGGTATATTCCCTCAGATGAACGAATCGTCACTGTAGAGAACGCCGCGGAATTGCAGTTGAAACAGGAGCATGTGGTTACTCTGGAATCGCGGCCACCTAACATCGAGGGCAGAGGGGAAGTAACCATTCGTGATCTGGTCATCAACTGCCTGCGTATGCGTCCCGATCGTATTGTCGTAGGTGAGTGCCGTGGTGGAGAGGCACTGGATATGCTCCAGGCCATGAACACCGGACACGATGGGTCTCTGACCACAGCACACTCGAATTCCCCACGCGACACCCTGTCTCGTCTGGAAACGATGTGTCTGATGGCCGGTATGGACCTGCCGGTGCGCGCGATTCGCGAACAGATCGCCTCAGCGGTCGATCTCATCGTGCACCAGTCTCGGATGCGTGACGGTTCGAGAAAGATTGTGAATGTCACCGAAGTGCAGGGGATGGAAGGCGATGTTATTGTGATGAGCGATATCTTCGAGTTCGTGCAGTCCGGGCTGGAGGCCGGAAAGGTGATTGGGCGGCTTCGTCCTACCGGCATCAGACCCAAGTTCATGCATACGATCGAAGAAAGTGGCATCCATCTGTCGTCCGACATATTTGGCGTCGATGTGCGGCGTCTGTAATAAACGGGGGAGACTGTAGACGATGCCTCCTTTGTTAGTTGCGGTAGGGGCAGGGTTCATCATATTCTTGATGTTTGTCGTAATCGGTGTTGTCTTGGGCCAGGGCGAACAGAAGATTACCAATCGTCTGGAGAAATATGCCGGTCCAAGTTCCATCTCGACGTCCGCTGGCGAGGCAGGTCCGGCACTGGGATCTGCCCCGGCCAAGAAGACTTCCTTCATCGTCGATCAGGTCGACAGGGCAGTGGCAAAGAAGCCGTTTGCATCCGGGATGGCTCTGTCGCTCGCGCAGGCAGACCTGCGCCTGACAGTTGGCGAATTTCTCATCATGAATTTCATGAGCTGTCTGGTGTTTTCGCTTGTGGCCTTTATCATCGGGGGGACGTTTTTTCTGGTACCGGTAGGTGCTGTGGTGGGTTTTTTCGTCCCGCGAGTCTATCTCAAAATGAGAAAAGGAGGCCGGCTCAAGGCGTTCAACGACCAGTTGGGCGATACGATTACGCTGATGGCCAATGCGCTTCGTGCCGGCTATAGTCTGATCCAGGCGATGGAGACAGTCTCGCGGGAAATGCCTTCACCTATCTCCGATGAGTTTGCTCGCGTTGTGAAAGAAGTGGGGTTGGGACTGAGCCACGAAGAGGCGATGAATCACCTTCTCGAGCGCGTCCGGAGTGATGACCTGGACTTGCTTGTTACGGCGATTAACGTGCAGCACGAGGTAGGTGGCAATCTCTCGGAGATTCTGGATTCCATCGGTTTTACCATCCGTGAGCGTGTCCGGATTCAGGGTGAAGTCCGTGTTTTGACAGCGCAAGGTATGTTGTCGGGGTATGTCATTTCATTTCTGCCTATTGCCTTGATGGCGATTCTGTTTCTGATTAACCGCGAATACATCGGTGCGATGTTCAAAGAGCCATGTGGCTGGGCGATGCTCGCTCTCATGGCAATCATGATCACGATTGGCTTTATATCGATTCAAAAAATCGTTCGCATCGATGTGTGACCCCCGCCGATTGCGCGATAAGGAGTCGTTGAGATGACCCCATTGATATTGGTAGTCGCTGTTGGTTTGGCTATATCGATTATTCTGCTTTTTGTCGGAGTGGCGGCTCCTCGACCAGCAGATCAGGTCTCGGATCGTTTATCGGAATATGGTACGCGTGCGGTGACCCTGGAAGAACTCGAGCTGTCACAACCGTTTGCCGACCGCGTGGTGAGACCGATGCTGCGCGGAATTTCCGATGCGATATCGCGTCTGTCTCCAAATCGAAATGTGGCTGAGACACGCAGACGGTTGGAGATGGCAGGTCGCCCCTACGGCTGGGGTCCGACAGAATTCATGGGATTGCGCGGTTTGGCCGCCGTGGTTGGATTTCTGTTGCCATTTATTCTGATGAGCATCACCCAGGCACCCTTGCGCAATCGTCTGATATTCCCCATCGTCTTGGGCGCTCTCGGGTATTTCGCTCCGGTTCTATGGTTGCGGGGCAAGATCACCCGGCGGCAACGAGAGATCGTCAAGTCGTTGCCCGATGCCTTGGATTTACTGACGGTCAGTGTAGAGGCTGGGTTAGGGTTTGATGCGGCAATCGCCAAGGTGGCGGAAAAGTGGGACGATGAGTTGAGCCGTGCTTTCGAGCGGGTCATCCACGAGATTCGCATCGGCAAGCTGCGCCGGGAGGCATTGCGTGACATGGCGGATAATATGGATGTGCCGGATGTCACCAGCTTTGTGGCGGCGATCATTCAGGCTGATCAGTTGGGTGTCAGTCTGTCCAAGATCCTGCGCATTCAGTCGGAGCAGATGCGTACCAAGCGCCGGCAGCGTGCGGAAGAGATGGCGCACAAAGCGCCGATCAAGATGCTCATACCCATGGTGTTCCTGATCTTTCCTGCATTGTATATCGTGCTGTTGGGTCCTGCGGTATTGGTGTTGCTGCACTCCGGTGTTTTTGGCGCGGGCCTTGCGCCTCCGCCACCTGGGGCGATCCCTTAGACGTAGCGATTACTGGTGATGTCAATGCGGGCGATGCCAGGTGACTTTCTATGACGATTAGTCTTCGCCGTTTGACTGACATTTTTCTGGATATTGTTTTTCCACCGCGTTGCGTTGGTTGTGGGCGCGAGGGTGGATACCTGTGTTCGATGTGCCGGCGTAGTATTCCCCTTCTGGCTTCTCCCGTTTGTGTGCGCTGTGGTCGGTTTGTCTCCGCTCAGGGGTTATGCGTGCATTGTCCCAGTGAGCCGCACGCTTATGATGGGATCCGTTCGGTGGCGAAATTCGAAGGCCCTCTGCGCGACGCTATCCATGCGTTCAAGTACGAGGGTCTAAGCGCGTTGCGTGGCACGTTGGGGGAGCTGTTGGCTGAAGGGTGGACGCGGTTTCAGCCACCGGGAGATGTGCTTGTGCCGGTGCCGCTACATGCGCGACGGATGCGCGAGCGCGGCTACAACCAGTCGCTCCTGCTGGCGCGAGAGCTCGCACGCCACACGGGAATACCGGTGCTTGAGACTGCGTTGGTGCGGATCCGTGCCACCGTGCCACAGGTTGGACTCGACATTCATCAACGGCGAGCCAATGTCATTGGCGCGTTCCACGTCTGCAATGATGAGATACGAGACCGAGCCGTTCTGCTCATCGACGATGTCTACACCACCGGCGCGACTATCGATGCCTGCGCCGAGGCGCTGCGTGCCACAGGCGCTCTGTCGATCTGGGCATTGACTCTGGCCTATGCTTGAGGTATCATTACTGCAAGAAATGCGAACCACCGTCGGTCCCAAATCTTTGCAGTACATATAAGAAAAGGGAGGTTGGGAAGATGCAGATTATCATCAAGGGCAAGAACGTAGAAATCACGGAGTGGTTGAGGGAATATGTCGAGAAGAAGATTGGCAGACTGGACAAATATCTGCCGACGCTGAGCGAAGCACGCGTCGAGCTGGCCGTGCAAAAGGCGAAAAGTGCGAGCGATCGACAGGTAGCGCAGATTACCATTCGTAGTAACGGGACCATCCTCCGCGCTGAAGAGAAATCCGATGATATGTTTGCTTCGATAGATGCGGTTGCGGACAAGCTGTACCGCCAGGTCGCGCGTTTCAAGGAGAAACGTGAGCGGCGCGGGCGCACGGTGTATGGTGAGTCCATAACTGTGCAGGAAGACGAAGTTGAGAACGTCATTGAGGAAGACGAGGAACCTGCTGTTGTCAGGGTGAAGCGTTTCCTGGTACGTCCAATGACTGAGGAAGAGGCGATCGAGCAAATGGAGTTGTTGGGGCACGATTTCTTCCTGTTCTACAACGCCGACAGTGATTCCATGAATGTCGTGTATCGCCGCAAAGATGGGAACTATGGCCTGCTGCAACCGGAACTCGCCTGAACGGCGTAGTGCGACTGGCCACATTGTTCTGAAATGACGACAATAAAAGAGGGGGTAAGGCACTTCGTGCCTTGCCCCCTCTTGATATGCGGGGATGAAAGAACGTGCGCAGCAGCTATCGGATTACCATCCGGCGATAAACCGCTCCCAACTCTGATTTGCCTCCAGATAGTGACTGAAGAAGTAGTCTGTACTGGGTTCTGGCTCCCGCGGTGGTCTCAACAGCGTCATATCCGTTTCATGCAGCGGACGTCCCCCTTTGCGTCTGTTACATGCGGGGCAGGCACTAACCAGGTTATCCCACCGATACTGGCCACCCAGGTGACGGGGTTTGACGTGGTCTATCGTCATCTCCTTGGATTTGTTGCCACAGTACTGGCAAGTGTAGTTGTCTCTTCTGAAGATTTCGTGTTTGGTCAGACGAACGCGAGGCCGAGGCCGTCTGATCATGTAGTTCAGGCGGATGACGGAAGGGCGCAATACCTGATTCGAAGTAGTATTGACATAACCGCGTCCGTTTTCGAGTATTTCCGCCTTGCCTACGATGATCAAGACGATGGCGCGCCGTGTGCGACAGATATTGATGGGTTCGTAGTTAGCGTTCAAGACCAAAACTGGTGTGTTCATTGTGGCTCATCTCCGATAGACTACTGCTAACTGTTTGTCGAATAGCTATTTCAGCAGAACCCCAATTCCTCACTATGCTGAGTATAGCACGGTATTCTCAGGAGTCAAAGATAGCGCCCGGCGCGTCGTGAATGGCTCGTTTTGCACTGCTGGGGTGTGCATGTATAATTCAAACGTATGCTGACCATCGACCTGCTGTTGTACTCATAGTCAATGGGGATGGAGATGGGTTTCATGGCGAACAAAGCCCTGCGAGAAGACAACGATAATCGTCGTGAGCGATGCCCAATCAGAAGAAAGGGACCCAGAAATGCTCTGGAACCCAGGCACGTTCTCATTCTTACTGCCAATACTGGTTTAGGACACCGGATTACGGCGCAGGCAATTGCGTCTGCTCTGGAGGTATCGCGGGGGCAGGCTTGCGTGGTGAACATCGTCAATCCGATGGACGATGCACGAGCGCCACAGTTTCTGCGTGAGGGACAGGCTGACTATGATAAGGCCGTGCGCGAGATGCCCGACCTGTATCAGCTGGGCTACCAGATGAGCGACGTTCCATTGGCCGTGGCAATCATGGAGACCGGCTTGACAGTGATGTTGTCGGAAATCATGCAGGATGTGCTGCAGCGCTATCAACCCGATGTTATCGTAACCACGCACCAAAACTACCTGGCGCCCTTGAAGACGGTGTTCGAGGCGAATGACGATCATATCCCCTTGCTCACAGTGGTCACCGATCTGGCTACTGTTCACCAGATGTGGTTCAACAACGTCACCGACCTGTGTCTGGTGCCCAATGAGCTCGTTCGCGAACAGGCCATCAAGTATGGTCTCCCCCCCGAGAAGATTGTGGTTACCGGCGTGCCCGTCTCTCCGGAGATCGTGGCGGAACATCGGGATGCAGAGCGCATTCGGAGGCAATTGGGCTGGCGCGAGGATTTGAAGACGGTTCTGGTTGTCGGTGGAAAGCGCGTGGCAAACCTGGCGGATGCGCTACGTGTGCTCAATCACTCCGCTTTGCCCCTGCAATTGGTGATCGTTGCGGGAGGGGACGATGAGTTGTATCAGCGGTTGTTGAAGACGAATTGGCATGTGCCCGTCCATTTCTTCAATTTTGTAGATAACATGCCCACCCTGATGCACGCGGCTGATTGCGTGATCTGTAAAGCGGGGGGGTTGATTGTAACCGAAGCGTTAGCGTGTGGATTGCCTTTACTGCTATTCGGCGTTATCCCTGGGCAAGAGACGGGCAATGCGAATTACGTGGTCAAAAATGGCGCGGCTGAGCTCGCGCAGAATGCCCTGGATGTACTGGATATCATGAGTCACTGGTTTCAGGATGGAGGTGTGCTCCTCGCGCAGCGCGCCCATAATGCGCGCAGTTTGGGACGTCCACGTGCGGCCTACCAGGTGGCCGATGCGGTGTGGGCTGCGACTGAACAGGGGGTCCCGTCACGCCCCAGAAAGTTGCTGGGCGGGCTGGTCAATCTGCGTGATTGGCTCAATCAATTCGATGCCCTGTTGAAACGGGAATTTGGCCCCGAAAAATCACGTGACTCCTCGAATCTCAGCGGAGAAGAGAGCTAGATGTTTCGACTCCGCTCCTGACCTGCCCATGATGGCTGACCTGTAGCATCACGCAGGGCCATACTTTCTCCGGTAGAGTGGCTTGTCAGATATCTCACCGTGAACTAACCCCCTTCATAAAGACCTGCTGCACCTGTACGTGTGCGCGATCGGGTTTCTCGAAATAAATACCGCGCTGACCCTCATTTCGCTGAGTCGAGCTGCATCCGTTTTCACCACGAGATCTGTTCTGGCCTCAAGCGCGGTTCCCCCGTGTATAACTGGATCCGCGGTACGCCGAGGGTTGAGTGCCGCGTTGGGATTCCATGTGGAAATTCAATAAGTTCTCAAAATTCTGGAAGCCCTCGTCGCTTGTTCAGCATTTGCATTCGAGCGTGGCACTTGATACAATCAATGGCAGTGGGCAACAAAGTCTGCCGATTGGCTTGCAATGTTGCGCTGAGCGTGTTCATGCGATAATGCCGGGATCAGATGTTAGCGATGGAATTGCAGTATACCCCCTATGTATTCCTGATGTTGATAACCGCAGGGATCTCCGTGGCAGTGGCGCTTCTGGCGTGGAAAGCGCGGAGTTCGCCTGGCGCTCTACCGCTCTTCCTGCTGATGGTCTGTATCGTCGTCTGGGCACTGGCCTATGCGTTAGAGATCAGCGCGGTCTCGTTGGCTGAGAAGATGTTCTGGGCCAGATGCAACTACTTGGGCATCGTCTTCATCCCCGGGTTGGGGCTTATCTTCACTCTGGAGTATGGTGGGTACGATAGATGGCTGACAGCGCGCCGAATCCGATTGCTTTTCGTGATCCCGGTCGTTACTCTGCTGCTTGCGTTTACGGACCGCTGGCATCATCTGGTTCGCTACAACGAAAGGTTGGCTCCGATCAGTGCGGATTTCGTTCCGTTAGCCAACAACTTTGGACCGGGGTTCTGGCTGTTCGTGGTCTATGCGTATGTGTTGATTTTGCTGGTTGCCTTCCTGTTGGGGCGGATTGTCATCCGACGCCAGCATTACTATCGCAGTCAGGCAGTTGCGCTGTTGATCGGAGCGTTCGTTCCGTTGATCTGGAACTCGACCTATGTTACCGGCACGAGTCCGGTCGCGGGGCTGGATCTGACCCCCTGCGCATTCACGATATCCGGCATGGCCTGGCTGTGGGCGATTCTCCGGTATCGACTGTTCGATCTCATGCCGTTGGCGCGGGACATGTTGATCGATCGCATGCAAGATGGCATGGTCGTTGTGGATGAACTCGGAAGAATAGTCGATCTCAACCCTGCAGCGCGGACCATGCTTGGCTTACCGGCGGATCGGATTGTAGGCCAGTTGGCTGGAGATGTATTGCGAGAATATCCGGGTCTGTTGGACGCCCTGCAGAAGAAGGGGGTCGTCGAAGTACGCCTGGAACGGGATGGTCGCATTTCTTTCTTTGATGTTAGTTTTTCACCACTTGTGGACTACCGTGGGCGCACGAAAGGTTCTCTTGGTATTCTTCACGATATGACCGAACGCAAAGGAATGGAGAATGAACTGCGTCGGGCCAAAGAGACGGCGGAAGAATCCAGCCGCGTGAAGAGCGCGTTCCTGGCGAATATGAGCCACGAAATTCGCACCCCGATGAACGGGATTATCGGGATGACGGAGTTGGCTCTTGAAACTGACCTCACTTTGACCCAACGCGAATATCTGGAAGCGGTGCGCAGTTCCTCCCTTTCCCTGCTGAATCTTCTGAACGATATTCTGGACTTCTCCAAGATCGAGGCAGAGCGTCTGGTGTTGGAGAAGACAGATTTCAATCTGCGACAGGTCATCGGAGAGATCATCGATATGACCGTACAAGGCGCCTCAGAGAAGGGTTTGGAGCTGCTCCTGTACGTCTATCCCGACATCCCTGTGAGGCTACTGGGCGACCCGTTGCGCCTGCGCCAGATCCTGACCAATCTGGTTGGAAATGCGATCAAGTTCACTGCGCAGGGCGAGGTGGTCGTCGAAGCCAGGCTGCGTAAGCAAACGGAACAGAGTGCAACTGTCCTGTTCTCTGTGGCGGATACGGGGATTGGGATTGCCTCCGAGCAACTTGACAAGGTTTTCGAGAGCTTTACGCAAGCGGACAACAGTACAACACGTCGCTATGGTGGGACAGGTTTGGGATTGACCATTTCAAAACAACTCATCGAAATGATGGGTGGGCGCATCTGGGTGGAGAGCGAACCGGGCAGAGGAACGACGTTCTATTTCATTATCGATTTTGAAGTGTTGCAGAAGGAGGGCGCTCTACCAGACGGCCTTGAGCAGATCTGGGGTAAGTCAGTGGTGGTCGTGGATGATAATGCAAACAGCCGCCGAATACTGCGCGACATGTTGCAGTCGTTCGGATGCCGGTCCGAGCAGGTGGCTAGCGGTCAAGCTTGTCTCGCTATGCTCTCCCGCGCACTGGAAGAGGGCAAGCGTTTCGATCTTATGCTGCTGGATGCGCAGATGTCTGACATGAATGGGTTGGAGGTGCTGCGGCGACTTCGTGAAATACCTGGCTGGAATTCTTTGCCGGTTGTTTTGCTCATTCCCGTCGGTTGGTTGCGGACTGTCGGCGATGAGCTTCTCACCGGGGACTGGAAATATCTTACCAAGCCGGTCAGAGAAGCTGCTCTGTTGCAGTTACTCCTCGATGTACTTGCCCAGGCAATGCGCTCTGCCGGTGATGAGACTACCGCCGCTGCTGACCGGAGCCGGCTTTCCGCAAGACAGTTCGACTCGTTGCGAATTCTGCTCGTGGAAGATGAACTGACCAACCGGCGTCTTGCTCAAACACTCTTAGCCGAGGCCGGATATCAGGTTATCGTGGCCGAAGATGGCAGAACCGCCGTTGACCTCTTGCAGCGGGAACGAGTTGACGTCGTGTTGACCGATATCCAAATGCCTGAGATGGATGGCCTGGAACTGCTGAGAACAATCCGGGCGACTCCGCACTGGGCTCATTTGCCCGTCATTGCTATGACTGCACATGCGATGACGGGAGACCAGGAACGCTTCCTCGATCTCGGTATGGATGGCTATATCAGCAAACCGGTGCATGCAAAAGTGCTCCTGGCGGCCATTGAAAAGTATGCACACCCCCGAAGTGGAGACTTAGTGGCCACGGAGAGACAGGTGCGAACTGAGGAAGCCGTCCCTCTTGATCTCCCAGTGCTGGACCGGGCTGATGTCCTTGAGCGGCTGGGCGGAGATGAGACATTCTTTCTCAGAATGCTCACGCTGTTTCTGGATAACGTTGATGACCAGGTGAACGAAATTGCCACAGCCATCGAAGAGAACGATGCCAGGATGCTGCGTCTTCATGCGCACAAGCTGAAGGGGTCTTCCGCTGCGGTGAGTGCGCTGCGCATTGCGGATGTAACCCACCAGCTGGAACGCATGGGTGCGCAAGACAACTTAGGAGAGGCTGCTGGCGCGCTGAAAAAACTCAGGCAGGAGGTGGTCTTCTTGCGATCCCATTGGGTTGAGCAGAACAAGTGAGGCAACGTGGATGCTTAATGACAAGCCTACTCTGTTTTGCGCACGACCACGAAGTGAGATAGGCCGAATGTGCGTAGCGGGGTACGCTCCAGACTATAGGTGATGCTTCTCAATAAGTGCCCAAGTGCCGGTCTGTGGGCGACGATGTTGTCGTAACCGGGATAGATCTGGATGTGATACAGGATTTGTCCCGGCAGTCCTTCGAGCAGGCGTCGGATATCTTCGCTGGTGTAAGTCCGCACGTGTGGCGCGAGCTGTCGCCGCCAGTTGTCGGGCAGGTAGTTGACGAATGGAATGTTCCCAAAGTGGTACTTGCCCCGCCAATAGAAGCCATGTGTCTCGAAGGGGTAAAGACGATTGGGCGCGAAAACGATGAGGTGTCCGCCAGCA
>Ga0068714_10005172_pt1 | contig 13978 bp, 15 predicted proteins | sample MTBNYHSulfiMetaG_FD_62988 | JGI IMG/M metagenome (GOLD analysis project Ga0068714, IMG submission 62988) | Enrichment culture microbial communities from rom New York Harbor, USA that are MTBE-degrading - MTBE-NYH (New York Harbor Sulfidogenic)... | ecosystem: Environmental > Aquatic > Marine >... | reverse complement strand
TGTGAGAAAGAGATAAAAATTATGCGCACCGAGTACTGCTCGGTATGCAAGGGCGCCCGTTCCAATCCGGGAAGTCAGCCACAAAGGTGCCCCAATTGTAACGGTAGTGGCCAGATAAGACGTACTCAGCAGAGTATATTCGGGAGCTTTACCAATATAGTGACCTGCCCGCAGTGTCATGGTGAAGGTAAAATCATTGCTGATCCGTGTTCTCAATGTAGTGGTACCGGAAAAGAGAAATGTGAACGCAGTATATCAGTTAAAATACCGGCTGGTGTGGATAATGGTACTCAGATCCGCCTGAGTGGCGAAGGTGAAGCAGGAGACAGAGGCGGCCGCCCAGGAAATTTATATGTTACCCTGGCGGTCAGCAAGCATGAATATTTCACAAGAGATGGTGATGATATCAGGTATGAATTGCCGGTTAATTTTGCTCAAGCAGCTCTAGGAGCCGAGATGGTTGTACCTGCTCTGGATGGCGATGTGACCATAAAGATACCCCCTGGCAGTCAGGCAGGACAGGTATTCAAGCTCAAGAACAAGGGAATTCCCCACCTGCAACACAGGGGCAGGGGAGATCAGTACGTAGTATTAAAAGTGGTTACTCCTGATTCTTTGTCTAAAAAACAGCGTCAGCTTTTCGAAGAACTGGCTGGAACATTCATATCTCATAAGGAAAAAGATAAGTCGTGATCTCTGTACTTGGTAATCCGGGAATATATATAAACAGTGTTAGCTGGTATCGGTCTTGTTTACTTACAATTGCGGTGATTGGAAAAGGAGAAAAGATCCCAGTTATATCCATATAGCTCGTGGCTTGCTTCAATTGATACCACCTCCTCTACCATCTGATGTGGAGTGGCACCCTCGTATAGTACCTGATATATCTTTTCGATAACCGGCATTCCCAAACCAAGCTTTCTGGCTAGATTGTTTGCCGCAATCGTTGTGTTGATCCCCTCCGCTATTGCGGTCATTGAACCTGTTATTTCTTCGAGTGAGCGACCTTTAGCCACTTCTACACCAACATAATGATTTCGGCTTAAAGGACTTGTGCAGGTAGCTATCAGGTCTCCAAGACCTGCAAGCCCGGAGAATGTAAGTGGGTTTGCTCCGAGTGCCACGCCCAGCGCGGCTATTTCGGTAAGCCCCCTGGTAATAAAGGCAGCCCTGGTATTATCTCCCAGACCTAGGCCGTCTATCATACCTGCGCCAAGGGCTATGATATTTTTAAAAGCACCTCCCAGCTCGACGCCGATAATGTCGGTATTGGTATAAACGCAAAAACCTGGACAGGTGAGTAAACGTCGCGCCCTTTCTGAAATCAACTCACTTTCGGCGGCAATTACTGTAGCAGCCGGAAGACCCTGAGTTACCTCGCGGGAAAGATTGGGGCCCGAAAGGACGCAGATATTAGTTTTTAAGGTGGGACTTATCTCTTCTGCTATTACCTGTGACATTCGCTTATCGCTTGTCAGTTCAAGGCCTTTCGCGGCGCTTACTATAAGCATGGAGCTTTCGAGGTAGGGACTTACCTTCCTGATATTGTCCCTCATGGACTGTGACGGTACGGCTAGTATTATCGCTTCCGATCCGGCCGTAGCATCTGGCAGTGAACTTGTAATCGCAATTAATGCCCTTAAGCCGCTAGCGGAATTTTTAAAATTATCGTCATCATGAATCAGTTTTTCTGCCTCATGTGCAGTACGTGCCCATAGATTTATCTTTAGCCCTTTTCTGGCCAGAACAAGGGCAAGCGTTTTTCCCCAAGTCGTGGTTCCAATGACCGTAATCCCTGACATAGAGCTACCCTCTACTTTTCGAAGCAAGTAATTGAGAGAGAACTTAGCAAGCGGGATCTCTCTCAATCAGGCCTTTTCACCGATCTTGCGCTCCTTGCCGGCGAGCAGGCGACTGATATTTCCCCTGTGCATGATTAATATCACTATGGTGCCGATGAGTGCGTATATAAGGTATTCGATGGGAAACTTGTTTATTATAATCAGTGGCATAAGTACAAAATAGGTACTTATTGCAGCTACAATTGAGGCAAAAGAAGCATACCGGGTAACACCTGCTCCGATTATAAATATTTCCCCTCCAATAAGCGCCGCCGGTGGAAAAAGAGCTGCCATACCACCGAAAAAGGTGGCCACTCCCCGTCCACCACCGCGAAACTTGAGAAACATTGACCAGCTGTGCCCCAGCATGGCTGCAACCGCGGCAATAACCTGGGCAACCAGCATCCCCAGGGCAAAGTCACCCAGTACCATGTAATCCCGGCCGAAAATCAGCCCGGCTATTATTACCGCCAGAGAGCCTTTAAGGAGGTCAAGGGAGAAGACTATGGCGGCTGCTTTGCGGCCAGCAACGCGAAGGACGTTGGTTGTTCCCAACTTGTTACTACCCTTTTTCCTTATGTCAATCCCTGTCATCTTCTTCACCACTAGAAAACCAAACGGGATGGAACCAAGGGTATAACCTACAGCAGCTGCGATAGCAAACTTGGCAATTATCATTGTGCTACTCTTGCCTTAAAGATAAGTCGGATCGCCGTACCTGAAAAGCCAAAGGCCTGCCGGAGCTTTTTCTCAAGATAACGATAGTATGAAAAGTGTACCAGGTCAGGATTGTTAACAAAAAAAACGAAGGTTGGCGGATTCACTTCAGGTTGCGTTACATAGAGAATTTTTAGCTGCTGCTTACCTTTGTGAGGCAGAGTGTGATCAGCGACAGCTCTTTGTACAACACTATTAACGGAAGCCGTAGGCAGCCTTTTCTGTCGTTCCTGATAAATGGAGACAACCTGTGGCATTATCTTGTCCACGCCCCATTTGTCTTTCGCGGAAATGAATTGCAAAGGAGCATAGGTAATAAATTTGAAGCTATTATGCACATACCCAGAAATATCCGGGATATTTCCAGTATCAATCATATCTGACTTATTGACCAGCACCACAATTCCTTTGAATGCTTCACTTATGTAGCCGGCAACATGCATATCCTGCGCAGTTACCAGTTCCATAGCATCTAAAACCAGCAGTGCTATATCTGCACGGTCGATAGCCCGCATGGTGCGGATTAAACTATATCGCTCTACACCCCCTTTTATTCTTCCCCTTCTCCTTATGCCACCGGTATCAATAAGTAACATACTTTTGCCATTGAAGTCAAACGAGGTATCCAGAGAGTCACGGGTAGTGCCGGGAACGCTATCGACAATTGACCTTTCAGTGCCCGTAATGGCATTAAGCAGTGTGGACTTCCCTACATTGGGTCTACCGACGATGGCGACCTTGATTCTTTCCGTTTCAGTCTCTACAAAAGTCGACGCGGGGAGCAGATTTACGATACTGTCCAGCATGTCCCCAGTGCCCCTTCCGTGGTAGGCACTAATCGGTATCGGTTCACCGAGTCCCAGCTGGTAAAACTCCGCTATTCTGCTTTCATATGCCCTGTTGTCTGCCTTATTTGCCACGACGATCAAAGGCTTTTCTGTTTTACGCAGACGGTCCGCTATCTCAAGGTCAGATGGTATGATACCGTCACGTATATCCAGCAGGAAAACGATAACGTCAGCATCCCTTATGGCTATCTCTACCTGCTCGTTGATCCCTGAAGCGATGGGAGATTCCGGTCGCAACTCTATTCCCCCGGTATCGACTACATCGAAATCGGTTCCATGGTAGGAGACCGACGCCATAATGCGGTCACGGGTGGTCCCAGGAAAATCATCTACTATAGCGAGGTTCTTTCCCACCAGGCGATTAAGAAGTGTGGATTTCCCCACGTTTTGTCTGCCTACAATAGCTACAACGGGCTTTCTTGTTGTCGTATCCATGCTAAACCATATATATATTTCTATTCGTAATGAGGTGGCTATGATTCAATGTATCGCTTGATTACACCCGTTGTTACTCCGTGGCCAAAGCGATTTCTCTGGCAAACCTCATGCTGGGGGGTTCAATTTCGGTCCTTATCTCCTTTTTGAAATGGCTGACGTTTTCCCTGAACTCCTGTACGAAAGCGTTGTATTCCATTACAAATCGATTGTACTGTTCGAGTGTCTCCCGCGGAAGTTCAACACTTTCTGCTATCTCGTAAAACTGTTCGACAAATTCATAGTAGTGATTGTTCAACAGCCACATCTCATTCAAGTAAGTATGTATATATGTTTCCAGGCGGCCGCTGAGCACATCGCTTTCCAGCCTGTCCAGGAAGCTATTACACCACGTGTTAAAGACTTTTCTCGACATATCGCATGCCCTCGCCCAGTCCCACAACTTGGGATTATCCACCCTGAACAGGCTATCGATAATAATGAAAATCGATAGCGACGAATCGCCCATAAAGCGGCGGTTAAAATAGCCCACACTCTGCCTCAATTTAAGCAGGTAGGTCTCCAGTTCTTTCCTTCTAGCCCCGCTTATAGAAAGGGTTAAACCGATAACCAGAATGGCGATAAGTACCGGTACCGTAGCCCAGAATGGCCACCCAAAGCCTATGGCTACGATTGCCAGTACCGTTATCAGAATGGGGCACCAGATTAAGTTTCTTACACTGCTCGGTATATACATAATTGCTCCTTAACCATGGTTGGTCAGAAACATTTTACTCTCACCCAGCATCATGGCAAGAAGGGCCTTCTGTATATGAAGCCTGTTCTCGGCCTGGTCAAACACTACAGACCGCTCGCTTTCGATAATATTCTCCGTTACCTCCTCACCCCTGTGAGCTGGAAGCGGGTGCATTATCAGGGCATCCTTGTTGGCAAGGGCAATCATTTCGGCATTAACCTGGTATTCCGAAAATACCTCTCGCCTAAGTTCGGCCTCATCCTCCTGCCCCATACTGGTCCATACGTCGGTATAGATGATATCGGCGCCAGTAACCGCCTGCCGGGGTTCGTGCGTACAGACGATTTCCGAGCCACTATCAAGGCTGTAGGCCTGAGCCTGGTACAGTATATCTTCTTTAACCTCGTAACCCCTCGGCGAAGCTATCCTGAAGTTAATGCCGGTAAGCGCAGCCGCCAGCATCAGGCTCTGGGATACGTTATTGCCGTCACCGATGAAAGCCAGTGCCGTTCCACTGAGCTGTCCCTTCTTTTCATAGATGGTGAGAAGGTCGGCCAGTGCCTGGCACGGGTGCTCGAGGTCTGACAGGGCGTTTATCACTGGAATACTGGCATAGCTCGCCATAATATCAAGCGTGCGGTGTGAATAAGTACGGGCGACTATGAGACCTACATATCGGCTTAACACTCGGGCTACATCACTCACTGGCTCTCTCTTTCCCAGGCCAACCTCACCGGGGGATAAATAGATGCAATCACCCCCAAGCTGACGCATGGCAAGCTCAAAACTTACCCTGGTTCTGAGCGATGATTTCTCGAATACAAGGGCCATCGTGTTCCCACACAGAAGCGTAAGTCGCTTGTTTTTCATGTCGACGGCACTTTTAATAAGTGACTGGATGTCGTCGCTACTTAGATCTGAAACTGATAATAAATCCTTACCCTGCAAATAAGACCTCCTTATATAATCAACAGTATAACATGAATTGAGGTTAATTATTTAGGGATATTGACAAAAATTGCATTATAATGCTACTATCACGTCGGTTATCGGGAAACCACCCCACCTAACTAATATTGCTGGTCAAGCGTTATCAATTGTAATAAATATTAACCAGATAAAGGAGGCTAAACAGCATGGTAGACAAGCAAGATTTGATGAAGAAAGACAAGGCGCACTGGTTTCATCCGCTGGGGTTGCCCGCGGAGACGCCGCACTTCATCTTCACCAAGGGTGAAGGTGTTTATCTCTGGGACATAGACGGCAACAAGTACATGGACATGTCCTCGGGAGGGGTACACTGTTGCAATCTCGGCCACAACCACCCCGAGGTGGTTAAGGCAGCTACGGAGCAGATAAAGGAGTTCAGCTATTATTCGGCGGGAGCCCCGGTAGCGAGCAATATCCCGGCGATCGAGTACTGTAATGCGCTGGCTGAGGCACTGCCCAAGGGGATAGACCATGTTTACCTCACCTGTACCGGTTCCGAGTCGACGGAGTCGGCGGTACAGATAGCCCGGGCTTACTGGGAATCGGTAGGGGAGCCGCAGAGGTACAAGATAATCTGCCTCGACCGGGCCTATCATGGTGCCACCCAGCTCTCGCGTAGCATGACCGGTGCCCACATAGGCCTTGATTGTTATTCCCGCCGCAACCCCGAAGTGGTGAAGATGCCAAACTTCGTCCCCGGCGAGAACGTATTCAAGAACGGCGAGGAGAACGCGCGTTATCTGGAGCAGGTGATACAGCAAGAAGGTGCTTGCACGATATCATGCATGTTCGCCGAGGTGGCCCAGGGTAACGGCGGCGTGGTATGGCCCTACGAGGAGTGGTGGCCGATAGTGCGCGAGATATGCACCAAGCACAACATCATACTGGTGGCGGACGAGGTACAGACCGGTTTCTGCCGCACGGGTAAGTTCTGGGGCCTGGAGCACTGGGGGGTGATACCGGACATGGTGAGCATGGCCAAGGGTATAAATAGTGGCATCCTTCCCTTCGGTGCGGTGGGCTTCTCCAACAAGATATTCGATTCGCTGCTAAAGAGCAAAAAGAAGCTCATGAGCTACACCACCGCCGACGGTAATGCGGTTGCGGTGGCCACGGCGATGGCCTCCCTCAAGCTCTATAGAGCCGGCATGGCCGAGCGTGTAGCCAAGCTGGGTGCCCAGCTCAGCAAGCGCCTCAAGGACCTTGCCGAGCTACCGGTAGTGGACGCTCCGATGGGAAAGGGCCTCTACCAGTCCTTCCAGATCGCCCTCAACAAGACCACCGGAAAGCCCTACAACGCCGAGGCGACCACGGCAGCCAGGGAGTTCCTGAACAGCGAATGCCTCAAGAACGGCGTTATGCTCACCTACTGTGATGGATATCCTCACCGCCAGCCGATAGTGCCGCCCTTTATCATCACAGAGCAGGAACTGGACCATGCCATTGATGTGGTCTATGATGCAATGAAGAAGGTAAAGCCGTCTTAACTACTTGCCAGTTTGCACTGTAAGCTATGCACCTGATAGCATGTAGCTATCAGGTGCATTCTTAAATGGAGGATTTTGTCTGGAAGGATTAGAGATTGCTAGGCGTATAGTAGAGTCCGCCAGTGAGAAAAAAGCTATTGATATAGTCTTGCTGGATACAAGGCACTTGTGTAGTTTTACAGATTATTTTGTCATCTGTAGTGGTGAAAGCAGCAGGCAGCTGGAAGCTATTCGTGACGAAATATGGCACGTGATGAAAAAGGTTGGTAATCCTCCGCATCATTGTGAAGGAACCACAGAGTCAGGCTGGCTCCTGATGGACTTTAATGATGTAATCGTGCACATCTTTACCAAACCTGAACGCCAACGCTACCAGCTTGATGAACTATGGCGCGGAGCCTCTCCAGTAATTCGCATTCAGTAACTGCGATTATAGAGTGGAGGTTAACCGAATATTTCGCTGTTATCGAAGAATAAATCTATCTCTTTGGCTGCATTTTCTCTTGAATCAGAACCATGCGTACTGTTCTTTTCAATATCTATTCCGTAATCAGCCCTTATAGTGCCTGCATCTGCCCGGGCGGGGTCAGTTGCGCCCATTGTCTTTCTGATAGTTTCTACCGCATCCTTGCCCTGAAAGACAGCAGCGACGATAGGGGATGAAGTGATGTAGGTGACCAGGTTTTCAAAGAAGGGCTTTTCTTTGTGGATAGCATAGTGGGATTCGGCTAGCTTTTTATCCATGTGCAGCATCTTGAGCGCTACTAGTTTCAGACCTGATTTCTCTAATCGATTGAGGATAGCACCCGTAAGACCCCTTTCCGTTGCGTCTGGTTTTACCAGGACCAAAGAACGTTCCATAGAATGTACTCCTTAAGTAATATTATTAAGCTCCATCGATCAACTTCTCCAGATCCTGTGGAGTTATCTCAGTAAGGCTATCTAAAATCATGTCTGCCTCTCTCAGGCTACTTGCAGGGTTGGTATGAGTAACCGCGAGACAGTGCATACCAGCCCGTTTGGCGGCTGTAACACCGGCAATAGCGTCTTCGATTACGACGCAGGTCTGGGGTGAAACCCCAAGTTTATCGGCGGCGAGCAGAAAGCCCAGTGGACTCGGTTTTCCCTCCTGCACATCTTTCCCGGAAACCACGACCTGAAAGAAGGTTGCTATCTTAAGCTCCTTGGTAATGAGCTCGATATTCTCGGGCGGAGCTGAAGATCCTAGAGCCTGAAGAAAACCGTGTAGTTTTAATGCCTTTATAAGCTCTACAGCACCTGGCAACGCTTGCAGGCGCCCTTTAGCCATTTTGCGGAAGTTTTCCTCCTTTTCTGTGGCGACATTTTCTATTTCGACAGCTTGTATGTCCGAACCCAGTACGGTTCTGGTAATGGTGTCATTTCTCTGTCCGAAATTTCGCCGGAAGTCGTCTTCCGTGAATTTTGCGCCACGTTTCTTGAATACATCTCGCCAGGCTCGGTAGTGAAATGGGGCAGTGTCCGCAATCACCCCATCCATATCCCAGATCACCGCCTTCTTTTTATACGAATAAATCTGGGCTTTTTGCCTACCGGCCATCAGAAGCTATATCCTTTCCGGGCAAGGTATTGGGTTGCCCTTGCTTCGGTTACTACGGTGCCATCAGCCAGTGTTAGTTGTGCGCCGGTTTCGGCAAACCGTCGTTCCTTTCTTGTTACCCAGGCCGTTATCATCAGATTCTGGCCTACTCCGACAGGCCTTCTGAATTTGATCTCCATGGTAGCAGTGACTCCAGCGACGTTATCGAAGTAAGCGGCATAGGCCATTGCTTCATCGAGCAAGGTTGTGAGAATACCACCGTGGATGATGTTCTGCCAGCCTTGGTGATATTCTGTGGGAGTAAAACTGGAAATAGCCTTCTTCCCGTCCCAATCAAATCGCAATTTTATGCCACAGGGGTTATTGGCCCCGCAGCCAAAGCACATATCAGTGGGGGAGATTTCCGTTTTATCTTTCATTAGATATCATCCCCTTTCTGCGATTATTGGGCTTGGTTATATGCGGTCTTCGTAGGTAGAGCGGATTTAACGTTGCGTTATTATCATAGTCTCCGCTGTCTAACCGCTTTTCTCCCAGTTCACCAAGAAAGCTGCTCCGCCTCAGCCTTGCTGCTTCTGAGGCTATTATTGCATTATTATGCAAATGATTACTTATTCTGTTTCCGGTATCCGGAGTGATATCGCCGCAGAATATTGTCCTAACTCTTATTTCTGAAAATAGATCTTCAAGTTTAGTAACCCTTTCATTATATATCTTCTGCCAGCGGTTATACCTAAGCTGATAGATGGCGGTAGCAATCTCTCCTCTTCCGGCATGGAATATAGGGCATACGGGAAGTCTGGCTGCGGAATGTTGATATGCCGCCGCTTCCAGGCTATTAATACCAACAACAGGTATCTCCAAGCTCAGGGCTAGCCCCTTAGCTGTACTGATACCCACTCTTAGCCCGTTATAGCTTCCCGGCCCCAGGGCTACAATAATGCCGCTAAGTGAGTTGGGCCTTAACCCACCTAGGGCGAGTAGGTTGGAGATGTGTGGCAGTAGTTGTGTGGAATGGTTCTTGCCACAGCGCCAGGTAAATTCAGCATGAATCTTACCCGCTTCGATTAAGGCCAGGCTAGCAGTATCGCTTGAAGTGTCAATTGCTAGTCGCATGAGTTTCTCTTGACAGCTCTATTCTTTAATGGTTGTTTCAATTCGGTAAGTAATTTCTGGTAACGCTCATTTCCAGGGATAAAGTGCAGGTTTCGCTTATTGGGGTTAAGATAGCCGATTTCGATTGTCAGGCTTTCAGCAGGTAATAATTTTATGCCCTTTTCCGCCCATTCCACTACAGACACGCCATTACCATATAGGTAATCATCCAGGCCGAGATCTTCAATCTCTTCTAAGTGGTTAAGGCGGTATAGATCTATGTGGTATAGAGGTAATCTGCCGTATAGCTCTCTCATTATAACAAAAGATGGGCTTTGGGCATAATCTCTGATTCCAAGCCCCCAGGCAATACCCTGTGTAAGGCAGGTTTTCCCGCTACCCAGCTTACCAACTAGGAGAAACAGGTCACCGGGCAGAGACATATTTCCGATCTGAACCCCGATTTCCCTCGTTTTTTCGGGGCTATTACTTGTTAAATCGAGACAAGTAAAAATTTATCTATCCTCAAATATTTTTCTTTAAATGTTCCCAGCCATGTATTACCGGCGTAGAGAGCTTACCACAGCTGTCTACCAACATTACCTTTCCCGTTTCCTGGGCGACCATTTCCCCAACAATACTTATCGGGCACCATTTAATCTGCGCGGTTATCTGATTAATATTTTTTAACGGGCCGGTAAAAATAAGCTCATAATCCTCTCCTCCCGCTAGGGCCATCTCGATCGCCCTATTTCCGAGAAGGGCAGCCAGGTCTGGGTGAACCGGGATTCTTTCTGTCTCTATCCGTGCACCAAGGCCGCTTTTCGTACAGAGATGTTCAAGATCTGCATGGAACCCGTCGCTGATATCTATCGCCGCTCTTATACCGTTTCTGGCAAGGAATTGTCCTTCTGCTATTCTTGGTAGGGGGTGCAGAAAAGCCTTTTTCAACGATTCGCTTTGTTCATCTCCTGTGTCGATGTTCCCGCGCAATATTTCTAGGCCCGTAGCGGCGGCACCTAGATAACCTGTAACTGCTACCTTATCACCTGCTCTGGCACCACACCGGGTAAGAACGGCTTCTGCGTTGGGCGTAATGGCGGTTAGAGTTATGTTAATCATGAGCTTATCTGCCCCGCTTATGTTACCACCCACGATAGCGATGCCGGTTTGCTCTGCTAGTTCGATTATGCCCCGGTATAGAAGAGTAACATTTTTCACGCTGGTGTGCTCTGGTATGGCCATGGATACCACAGCATAGCGAGGTATTGCACCCATGGCTGCAATGTCACTCAGGTTGATGGCAAGTGCCTTCCAACCGATATCTGACCAGGTGAAAAATGAAGGAGAAAAGTGCACGTCTTCAATGAACGAGTCTGTGGTGATCATCTCTACTCCGCGTTCGCTGTGCCAGGCGGCGGCATCATCTCCGATTCCGATTAAAAGTTTATTCCACGAAGGGGAATTTTTATCTTGGTATCTGTTAACCATTTGGTGGAAGAGATCAATCAGACCGAATTCGCCAATTTCAGAGACCTTCATAGCTACGATTATAGCATGCCCCTTTAGTACCAACAACAGATGTTTGAAACGACCCGTCCCCTTTATAAAATATTGCACCCATATGAAACATCAATGCATTATCACGCCATTTTAATCACGCGTGTTTGCTGGAAAGCAATTGATCCCGGGAAGGTCGGTCGGCACTAGATGGCGATCTAAGCGAAAATTATGCTATTCTTGATGCTGAAACATTATAATTATACTGATTTGCTTGGAATATCGGTATCATGATTTGAACTCGAGTTTCTCTAGGCCTCTATTTCGAGTTACGCTAAGTATCCTGCTTTATATTCATCTCCTTAGTGTATTTCTGGAGAATTTTTGAATAAAGCGGAAACACTATTAACCAGGACGAAGAAGCAGCTAAGGCGGTTCAATCTTCACGCGAGGAAGGGACTGGCACAGCACTTTCTTATTGATGAAGGTGTGCGTGATCTAATTATCTCATCCGCCAGCCTGAAGCCTTGCGATGTTGTATTGGAGGTGGGACCCGGCCTGGGGGTATTAAGCGAAGAAATTGCTAGCCGGGTTGCCTGGCTGATTGCCATTGAACTTGATGTTCGGCTTTCTGCCTTGCTGGAGAAGAGTTTATCAAGTTTACATAACGTATCTATATTCAATGACGATATCCTAAAGGTGGCGCCGCTGTTCCTGCTTAATCATGCTCCAAAAGATAGTCCTTCACAAGGAAATACTTGTCCATCATACAAGGTGGTCGCCAACCTTCCCTATTACATCACGTCCGCTCTGCTGCGTCATTTTCTTGAAGCATCTGTGAGGCCTCAACTGATGGTGCTGATGGTTCAAAAAGAAGTGGCACAGGCCATAGCGGCACGGCCAGGTAGAATGAGCGTTCTAAGTGTGAGTGTTCAGTTGTATGCCAGGCCAGAAATTATTGAATATGTCCCGGCGCAATGTTTTTATCCCCCGCCGGAAGTTGACTCTGCATTGCTTAAGCTGCATTGCTATTCCGATCCAGCGGTACCTGTCGAGGGGGATAGTTTTTTTCGCCTTGTACGAGCCGGGTTTACCGTTTCACGTAAACAGATTGTTAATTCGCTGGTGGTTGGACTTGGCTTGTCTAAAGACAAGGCCAGATCCTGGCTGTCGCTCGCAGGTGTATCTCCTGAGCGCCGTGCGGAAACGCTTTCTCTCGAGGAGTGGGAGAAATTATGGAGGGTATATATTAAAAATGGCAAAAGCTGAGGTACTTGAGGTTATGGCGCCTGCAAAAATAAATCTTACCCTCGAGGTCCTCGCTAGAATGGAGGGAGGTTTTCATAGGATTCGGAGCGTTGCCCAGACGATAAACATTTGTGATACCATTCGGTTCCAAACTGGTGAAGGTAGCCGTTTTGTTTGTCGTGAGAGGGGTTGGTCTGCCTCACAAAGCCTGATAGGAAAAACAGTTAACCTTTTACGGCATATAGTGGGTTGCTCGCTCGGAATCTTAATTAGTGTAGATAAGAGGATCCCTCTCCTTTCTGGATTGGGTGGTGATAGCAGTGATGCGGCTGCAACCCTCCTCGGCCTAAATAGATTTTGGGGCCTTGGTCTTACTCGCCAAGAACTCCTGGATTTAGCAGCGCGTTTGGGCTCTGATGTGCCATTTTTCCTTCATGGTGGTACCTGCTTACTGGAGAACAAAGGTGAACGGGTAATCCCACTTGCCCCTTTTCCTCATAGCTGGGTAGTATTACTTAATCCGCCCGTAGTAAGGTTTCAGGGTAAGACCGAGCGTCTCTATAATAACATTAAAGCGGAAAACTATACCGATGGAGAAGCAACTGATAGATTGATAGCTTGCCTTAAAGGAAGCGGTAATATATCTTCATCTTGTTTATTAAATGTATTCGATGATGCTGCCCCACATAGCTTCCCCGGCCTCGAGTTTTACCGAAAGCAGTTTCAGTATGCAGGCGCCGATGAAGTTCATCTTTCCGGTTCTGGGCCGATATTATATAGCCTGGTTAAAGAAAGGGTACGAGGGGAAAAGATACAGCGCAGTCTTGAGAAGTTGGGAATCGATTCCTACCTGACCGATACAAGGGATCGCTCTGGAGATATCATGAAAGGGTGACCCCCCGTCAGTTCCTGGTAAGCCAATCCTTTACTAACTCCCTCTCCCCACCTTCCGTATTTACCTTTTGGTCCAATCTGGAGTTCTGAAGCAGAGTCAGCATTTCTTTTATTTTGGGGCCGGGTTCTAGGCCCATTTCCATCAAGGCATGTCCATTCAGGCTTGGTTTGATATAACGAAGTTCTTTCAGATATAGCTCCAGGTGCTTTCGTGCTATGGGTGAACCCGTTGCCATCGCATTTATCTTGATAGCTGGCTCAAAGTAATCTCTAACGATGTGGTAGATGGTGCTGCGCTTCAGCCAGGGATGGGAGAGGGTCTTTAATCTTTCTTTTAAACCAATGGTATCTCTTATTATTCGTGTTACCGAAGTGCTCAGGTTGAGATATGCGATAATCACTTCGCTTTCCTTTTCGCTCAGGCGATACAGGAGCAAAGCAAGGTAAGTCTCTGATTCAGGAGATTCTGGCTCGGCGTGTATCCTGGCGATTTTAAACTTTTCTGAGAGCCATTCATCCCCCCGAATATCTGGATGCAGCCTGCTCAGTACCCCCAGTTCTTCAGCCCGCTTGAAGACCTGTTCTGGTTTTTCTTCTCGAAAGATACA
>Ga0068714_10005171_pt1 | contig 13983 bp, 13 predicted proteins | sample MTBNYHSulfiMetaG_FD_62988 | JGI IMG/M metagenome (GOLD analysis project Ga0068714, IMG submission 62988) | Enrichment culture microbial communities from rom New York Harbor, USA that are MTBE-degrading - MTBE-NYH (New York Harbor Sulfidogenic)... | ecosystem: Environmental > Aquatic > Marine >... | reverse complement strand
AACCGTGCCAGGTTCGTAGATTCGGTAATTCGAGAGGATGAGGGTGCGCCGGTGAACGGGACCAGGGCTCACGGTGTCGTGAGGGAAGGCTGGAGTGGAGAAACACCGAATATATGAACCTGGCACGGTTGATCCCTCTCAACCAGGGCCATCGCACGCCTCGTAGAGCTCAGAGCGGCAGAGCGGCAAAGTTGAGAAAGCTTCTCCTGGCACGGGCTTTGGCACGGGCTTGGCCCTCTGTCGATGGGAGAAGCACACTGCCGCAGCTCATGACCCAGACCCGCAGCTCATGACCTCAAAGCCGCACGTCATGACCTGGCTCCGCACTGCCCCTCGCCGCTGGGAGAGCCCACCCTCGGCCCTGACCACGCGTCCCGCGCCGGTTGTCCCTCAGAATCTGCAGATGCCAGAAACCACGGCCGAATGAAACCAGGCGAAGTTGAAGACGTCGTCCGTGTCCGCGCCACCCTCGACGGTGCGGTAGCCGGCGGTCACGGTCCACCGGTCGCTGACATCAACTGCAATCTTGAGACCGAGGTCCTCTGCTCGGCCAGGACCACCCGCCAAGGCGTCGAGGTCCATCAGCACGTGCCACCGCTCAGCGAAGCGCCAGTCGGCAGCGAGGTGGAGGAGAGGCACGAACCCCACGTTGCTGTCGCTGCTCGCCGTCTCGCCCTGGCGAAGCCCGATTCTGGCGTCGCGCACCTTGGCCGTGAATCCGACCCACCATCGCCATCGGTCGGACCCGTGAAAGCGGTACCTGTAGGTCAAGCGCCACGAGTTGAACCGGTAGTTGGCCTCGGTCGGCGCTCCCGGGAGGTAGGCCTCGCCGACAAAGTCCACCGGTTCGTCGAGGACACCCGTCTCCGTGTAGGACAGCGGGGCCAACAGGGCACGCACCCCGTGGCGCTCGCTGATGCTCCACGTGAAGTAGAGCCGGGCACCCAGCCACGGTCCCGAGCCCGCCAGATCGACCAGCGAGAAACGAGTTCCGTCGTCGTCGTTCGGAATCTGCACATCGTTACGGCTCTGCCACACGGGGCCCACCTCGAGCTCGGCAGAGAAGCGCGGATCGGCCTGGGCCGACGCTCGGCCCGGTGTGATGACCGCAGCCAAGATCAGCCAACATGATGCTATGGGGGAAAGTGTCTTCAGGCTCATCGCTGCAGCTCCTCGTTGCCTGCCGGCAGGACGGGTTGAAGGGTCATCTCGAGGCGGGCGGGATCATAGCCCTTCTGCCTCAGCCGGTCGACGATCGCGCGGTATGTGCTTTCATCCATCGAGCGTTTTCTTCCTACAGCTGTTCACCACGTTGATCAGGCCATCTTCGCGGAGGCTGTACTCGGCGGTGACGGCGGTGACGGCGGTGCAGTTGCTCTGGAACCAGGCCGGATAGCTCGCGATCTCGTACCACGTGCCGAGATATCGATCGAGCTCGACCGACCGCACGACGGCCAGGTCGGGCTCCTTGGCTGTCGCCACACCAGCGGCGATCGCCAGGACCACGGGCACGACATGCAGTCTCATGCCTCGACTCACTACTCATTCATCCTAGCGCAACACCTCGCGCTACCCCGTCCGAATGGCCTGGATAGTGTCAGGCAGCCACTCATGCTGTTCCTCAGATTCTGGGCAGAGGTGTTTGCCCGGAGACCCTTTACGGCACCTTCTGTGGAGGTACCTCCTGACTCTCGGGACAACAGGCTGCTGGTCGCGCGGTCCTCGAGCGCTTCGACGATCTCCGCAAGGCTCCACCCCGTGGGGCTCCACCGAGGTCCCTACCGCCACCTCAGACAGCACCTCAAAGCGGCTTGCTCCAACCTCGTCCGCGTCGACGACCTACCGCGCCAGCAGGTCAGCCCAAGCAGGTTGTGAGGCAGTACCGAGGATGCCAACCTGTCGCCCTCGGCGCCAGGTCGCCGCGCTGGGCGGTGGTCCCCTCGCGTTGTGGCCCTCCCGGCGAAGCGGGTCCCAACCGCCAACCGCAACCGTGCCAGGTTCGTAGATTCGGTAATTCGAGAGGATGGGGGTGCGCCGGTGAAGGGCACCAGGGCACACGGGGTCGTGACGGAAGGCTGGAGTGGAGAAACACCGAAAATATCAACCTGGCGCAGTTACCAGTTGCGTGTCGGTACGCGCGGTCCGCACCGCGGCTGACCGATTCAGCGCGAAGAATCCGCTAACCGCCGGAATTGCGCGCTTTCACGCATGCGGGGACACGGGACACCGACCAGGGTGTTGGCGGGCAAACCAGCCGCCGACGACCATCGGCCTCGGCGGCGCCGCTACTGCGTTCTCTCCTTGTGGCTTGACACGTGTTACCTTCAGAGGTAACGTTTACTGGTAAGCAAGGTGCGGCGCGGTGGTCTCGCCTTTCTCACCTGGAAGGGCGACCACGGGCCACGGCACGTTCACGTATAACGCAGCGGGCGTTTCGTCGTGAAGTGGGACCTGGACAATGCGAGGGCCATGGACAGCAAGCCGTCCAGACGGGTGCTCGAGTTGATCCGCGAGCTGCGAGCGGAGGAGCTGCTGTGAAGATGACGTCGGTGACCACGAACGGTCGACGTAGAGTGTTCGAGGTCGACGTACGGGGCCAAGTACTCCGGTTTCCGTTCGCCAAGTGCGAGCCTCCCCCATCCCGCGCGGATCCCGTGACTGACGTGTTTGTCGACTCGGAGCTGGCGAACGAGGCGTTCACTTTCCGGCTGAGGTCGGGCGCAGAGGGAACGGTCCATGTCGAGCAGGTGCTCGACTACAACAGGGACCCGTCGTACCTCCGGGATCTGCTCGTCTACAGGTTGACGCTGGTGGCCCAGGGGCGGGTGTCCGAAAGCCCTCTGAGCAAACGCGAGTTGATTCGCCGTCTGGGGACCTCGCCCGCGCAGTTGTACCGGCTGCTCGACCAGACGAACTATGCCAAGTCGGTCGACCAGATGCTACGCCTCCTGAGCGTGCTCGACTGCGAGGTCGACCTGGTCGTACACGCGAAGAGCGCATGAGGGTCATCCCGCGAGGAAACCTGCCGCGTTCGCACATTCGGTGTTTCGCAGTCCCGGGTGCCGGGGGTGCAAGGAGCTGACCTTTTCGCCGCTCGCCCTGGTGAAGAGCCGCCTGGGGTCGTGGCGGACGATGGTGCTTTCGACCACCTCGCGGACCGTTTTTCTCTCGTGGAGGTCGAGGCGAGCCACGGCTTCGAGCTGAAGACGGAGCTCCTCCTCCGGGCCGCGCTGCTCCTTGTCGAAGAGCGGGGGGGCCGAATTCCGTGGTTCGACGATTCCGATGATGCCTCAGGGCGAGCCTCCGGCCGCCTTGCCCGCCGATGACCCCCCAGTGGCCGCAGCATGGCGATGACGGACTCGAAGGAGACGAGGACGGTGTCGCGCTCGTGGTGGAGGAACTGGGCGACTTCTCGACAGCACCTCCGGTCCCCGATGTCGTTTCGTCGTGCCGCGGGAGGGACGCCAGCTCCTTGCCCCATGCTAGTCTCCCCCTCGAGACCGCGTGCTGGGGAGGGAGTAATGCTCGGCAACCTGCGGGAGGTCGTCCGGCCGGCTTCGGTGGCGGAGGCGGTGGAGCGGATGGCGGCGGCCGGGGGCGCGCTGCGGCCCATCGCCGGCGGCACCGCCACCTCGGTGTTCCGATCGCGGGAGGTTCAGGGGGTGCTCGACCTGTGGCCGCTTCCGCTGCGCTTCGTGCGGCGTGACGGCGACGGGCTCCGCATCGGCGCCACCGCCACCTTCGGCGACCTGGTCCGCTCCGACGCGGTCCGCGGGTTCGCGGGCGGGGCACTGGCCGAGGCCGCCGGCCGGGCGGCGTCCACCACCCTGCGCAACCTGATCACGGTGGGGGGCAACCTGGCCGGTCTCTACCCCTGGTCGGATCTGCCGCCAGTGCTGCTGGTGCTCGGGGCGCGGGCCGAGATCGCCGGCCCGGCGGGCCCCGAGCTGACGGTGGAGGAGCTGGTGGCGCACCACCCGTCGAGGCGCCTCGGCCACCACTCGCTGCTGACCGGCGTGGTGGTGCCGGAACCGCCGCCGTCGTCGGCCACGGCGTTCCTCAAGCAGGGGGAGTCGGCGTTCGACTACGGCCTCGCGAGCGTGGCGACGTGGGTGGAGCTGGACGGTGCGGTCTGCCGCGGTTGCCGGGTGGCGCTGGGCTCGGTGGAGCCCCGCTGCCGGCTCCTGCCGGAGGTGGAGAGCGTGGTGGTAAACCAGGCCCTCGACGGCGAGCGCGCCGCGGCGGCGGGGCGCCTGGCCGCCGACGCGGTGCGGCCGGCGGCCGACGCCCGGGCCAGCGAGGGCTACCGCCGGCAGCTGGTCTCGGTGCTGGTGGCCCGGGCCCTGCTCGAGGCCGCCCGCCGGGCCGGGGGAGGTGGGCGATGAGGGTCGAGCTGATGCTCAACGGTTCGCGCCGGGCGCTCGAGGTGGAGCCCGGCGAGATGCTGGCCTTCGCCCTGCGGCGGGAGGGGCTGTTCGGGGTCAAGATCGGCTGCGGCGAGGGGGACTGCGGCGCCTGCACGGTGCTCCTGGACGGCGAGCCGGTGAACTCCTGCCTGGTCCTCGCGGCACGGGCGGATGGCCACGCGGTGACCACCATCGAGGGCCTGGGCACCGTCCACGAGCCCCACCCGATCCAGCGGGCCTTCGCCGAGGAGGGGGCGGTGCAGTGCGGCTACTGTATCCCGGGGTCGATCCTCTCGACCTCGGCGCTGCTGGCGTCGAACCCGCACCCCTCGGACCAAGAAATCCTCGGTGCCCTCGACGGCAACCTCTGCCGCTGCACCGGCTACGTCAAGAAGCTGGTTGCCATCCGCCGGGTGGTGGAGGAGGCGGACCATGAGCGCTGAGCGGGACCTCAAGGTCGTCGGCCGCTCCGTGACCAAGCTCGACGCCCTCGGGCTCGCCTGCGGGCAGGCCCGCTACACCGACGACGTGGTGATCCCGGGGCTCCTGCACGCCAAGATCCTGGGCTCCCCCCACCCGCACGCCCGCATCGTCGCCCTCGACACCTCGCGGGCCGAGGCGCTGCCGGGGGTGCTCGCGGTGCTCGACCACCGCAACACCCCCCGGGTCATGCGGACCACCGCCGGCCAGGGCTTTCCCGAGCCGTCCCCCTACGACTACACCACCTTCGACGACAAGGTGAGGTTTGTCGGGGACCGGGTGGCCGCGGTGGCGGCCCAGACCGAGGCCATCGCCTGCGAGGCGCTGTCCCTGATCCGGGTCGAGTACGAGGAGCTCCCCGCCGTGTTCGACCCGGAGGAGGCGCTCGGCCCCGGCGCGCCGGTCATCCACGACGAGCCGGACGCGCGGGCGGCGATCCCGGTGGAGTACGAGCCGGGCCGCAACCTGGCGGCCCACGTCAAGGTCGAGGTCGGGGACGTCGAGCGGGCGCTGGCGGCGGCTGAGAGGGTGTTCACCCGCCGCTTCACGGTGCACATGGCGTCTCACGCCATGCTCGAGCCCCCGATCACCATCTGCGACTTCGACGACACCGGCCGGCTGGTGGTGCGGACCTCGACCCAGGTGCCGTTCCACGCCCGCCGGATCGTGGCCCAGGCGCTGCAGATCCCGGTCCGCATGGTGCGGGTGGTCAAGCCCCGCATCGGCGGCGGCTTCGGCGGCAAGCAGGAGGTGATGCTGGAGCCGGTGTGCGCCCTGCTCGCCTGGCGCACCCGGTGTCCGGTGCGCCTGGCCATGACCCGGGAGGAGGTCTTCGTCACCGCCCGCACCCGCCACGCGCAGGTCATCGACCTCAGGACCGCGGTCGACGGCGGCGGCGACCTCACCGCCATCGACCTGAAGGTGGTGATGAACAACGGCGGCTACGGTTCGCACGCCCTCACCGTGGCCTGCAACACCGGCTCCAAGGTGCTGCCGATCTTCAACCGGGTGCCGAACCAGCGCTTCGAGGCCACCACCGCCTACACCAACCTGCCGGTGGGCGGGGCCTATCGCGGGTACGGGGCCACCCAGGGCTACTTCGCCCTCGGGGTCGTGGTCGACGAGATGGCCGCGGCGCTCGGGGTGGACGTGGTCGACCTCTGGCGCCGGCACCACATCCGGGCGGGGGAGACCTCGCCCATCTTCGCCGCCCTCGGCGAGGGGCGCGCCGGGGTGGTGATGACGGTGGACTCCTGCGGCCTGCCGGAGTGCCTCGACCGCGGCGCCGAGGCGATCGGCTGGGCGGAGAAGAGGGGCCGGCGCCCCCGTGACGGCAGCCGGGTCCGCGGGGTGGGGATGGTCTGCCTGATGCAGGGCTCCTCGATCCCCGAGGTGGACATGGGGGCGGCTTCCATCAAGCTCAACGACGACGGTTCGTTCAACCTGCTCGTCGGCGCCACCGACCTCGGCACCGGCTCGGACACGGTGCTGGCCCAGATCGCGGCGGAGGTGCTCGGGGTGGGGGTCGAGCAGGTCCTGGTCTACTCGTCGGACACCGACCTGACCCCCTTCGACGTCGGCGCCTACGCGTCGTCCACGACCTACCTGTCGGGGGGTGCGGTGCAGAAGGCCGCCGCGGACGCGCGACGGCAGATCCTGGCGGCGGCCGCGGCCATGACCGGTGCTTCGCTCGAGGAGCTGGACCTCGCCGACGGGGCGGTGGTGGGCCCTGACGGGCGCCCCCTCGTCACCCTGTCCGAGGTCGCGCTCCACACCCTGTACGCGCACAACCAGCACCAGGTCATGGGCATCGCCTCCCACATCTCCCACCGCTCGCCGCCGCCGTTCTCGGCCCACTTCGCCGAGGTGGAGGTGGACGAGGAGACGGGCGTGGTCAGAGTCCTCGACTACGTCGCCGCGGTCGACTGCGGCACCGCGGTCAACCCGAAGCTCGCCGAGGGGCAGACCGAGGGGGCGGTGGTCAACGGCATCGGCTACGCCCTCACCGAGCGCTACCTGTTCGACGGCCGCGGCCGCGTGCTCAACCCCTCGTTCGGGGGCTACAAGATCCCGTGTGCGGCGGACATCCCTCCGGTCCGCACGATCCTGGTCTCCACCTGGGAGCCGACCGGGCCGTTCGGCGCCAAGAGCGTGTCGGAGATCGGCATCAACGGCCCGCTGCCCGCCATCGCCAACGCCATCTTCGACGCGGTGGGGGTGCGCCTGACCGACGCCCCCTTCACCCCGGAGCGAGTCCTGTCAGCGCTGCGGGCGAGGTGAGGGATGAACCACCACCCACCCACCCAGAACGCAAAGGCGCCAAGGAGCGCAAGAGCGCAGAGACGCAGCGCGGGCGCTGCCCGCAAGCCAACCACCTCGGCCCCGCGAGGCGTCGAGAGGGGAGGAACGCAAAGGCGCAAAGGCGCAAAGGCGCAATGGGGAGCGCCCACACGAGCTGTCATCCCGAGGAGCGAAGCGACGAGGGATCTCCCCCAGCTGAGGAAGATCCCTCCGCGATCCCTTCGGGTTCGCGTTCGGGATGACGAGGTTCTTGGAGTGAGCCACTCCCTGGCGCCTTTGCGCTGCTTCTGGTTCAGAACTCGGTGTGGCCTGGCGAGATTCGCGTCGGCGAGAACTCGCAATACGCTGGCAACAAGAGCGTTAGCATCCTCTGCGCCTCCGCGCCTCCCTCTTGCGCCTTTGCGCCTTTGCGCCTTTGCGTTTCGTCCGGACCCGTACGATGCGCAGGTTCTGTTGGTTGGGTTGCGGGCAGCGCCCGCGCTGGGCCTTTACGTTTGTTCTCCCTCTGGCCGCCCGCCGCATCCGCGTGGGAGCGTGGTTCATGGCTGATTCGCGATTCCTGCTCTGTCGTGCCGACTTCGTCCTGCCGCTGGCGCCGCCCGACCGGGGTCTGGTCATCGAGGACGGGTACGTGCTCTCCGAGGGCGGCACCCTCCGCGAGGTGGGGCGTTTCACCGCCGCGGTGGGGCGCCGGTTGACCGAGAGCCTGGGCAGCGCCGTGACCGTCGTCGGCGGCAGCGACGGCAACACCGTCCCACGCCTGAGGGGCGTCGTGATGCCGGCGTTCGTCAAGGCCCACGGCCACGACCACGAGCAGGCGCTGATCGGGGTGGCGAAGGACCGCCCCCTCACCTGGTGGCTCGACCACGCCGTCAACCCGTTCACGCGGTTCCTGTCGCACAACGAGCGCGAGCTCGAGGAGGCCCTCGGCCGCCCGCCGTACGAGGTGATCTACCGGGCGGCCCGGCTCAACGACATCCACTACGGGATCACCGCGACGATGGTCCACCACTGCAACTGGGCCAAGTACCACGTCGAAGAGCTGGTGCGGGTCAACGAGGCGGCGGGGACGACCATGGTGGTGGCCATCGGCGGCCAGGACCGCCACTACGTGGCCGAGCTGCTCGACCGCCCCGAGGACGCGCTGCGGCGGCTCGAGCGTGCAGTCGAGCTGTCGAGTGACGGTCGCACGACCTTCTGCCCCGGGCCGGACCAGCTGTTCTCCAACAGCCGGGAGATCCTGGTGCCGCTGAAGCGGTGGGCGCGGGAGCACGGCACCCTGTTCCACACCCACAGCTCGGAGGAGCCGGCCACCACCCGCTGGTTCACCGAGGCCGTCGAGCCGGGGCTGTCCGAGGTGGAGTACGCCGACCGGATCGGCATCCTCGACTCGGCCACGGTGCTCGCCCACCAGGTCAACTGCGGCCCTCGCGACGTCGAGATCCTCGCCGCACGGGACGTGGCGGTGGTCCACAACCCCCTCGCCAACACCATCCTCGGCTCCGGGATGCCGCCGCTGCTGGACATGCTGGCCGCCGGCGTTCGGGTGGCCGTCTCCACCGACGGCTCCGGCTCGGCGGACAACCAGAACATCCTCGCCGCCGCCCGTCTCGCCGCCCAGTACCAGCGGGCGCTGCACCAGGACGCCACCCTGCTGCCGGCGCTCGAGCTGCTCGAGCTGGTGACCTCGGCGCCGGCGCGGATCCTCGGCCTCGACCAGGGGGAGCTGCGCCCGGGCGCCGCCGCGGACTGGGTCCTCCTCGACCTGACCCGCCCCAACCTGGTGCCCACCCGCGCCGACAACCTGGTGGCCAACCTGATCTGGGCCGCCGACGGCAGCGAGGTGGACACCGTGGTGGCGCGAGGACGCGTGCTCAAGCGCGCGGGGGAGCTCCTGCCGTTTGCCGACGGCGCCTCGCCGTGCGAGGTGCTCGCCAGCGTGCAGACCCTGTCGGAGCTGTTCGCCCGGCACCTGGCCACCGCGCCGGAGCTCCGAGGAACCGGAGTGCACCGATAGACGAGTCCTCTCCGTCGCCAGCTACGGCGAAGGTTCGGCCCGAGGGGTTGCCCGCGTGGTGTCGTCCGGCCCGATCACCCGGTCCAGGAAAACCTCGACGGCCCGTGGGTCGAACAGCACCCCCGCGCCGTCGCGCAGGTGGCCCTCGACCCTCTCCCTCGTCCAGGCCTCCCGGTAGGGGCGTTCGGAGCCGAGGGCGTCCCAGACGTCCACGACCGCGAACAGGCGGGCGGCGAGCGGGATCTCCTCGCGCGAGAGCCCCCTGGGGTACCCGCTGCCGTCCCAGCGCTCGTGATGGCAGTAGGGGATGTCCAGCGCCGGCCGCAGGAACTCCACCGGCTCGAGCATGCGGCGGGCGTGGTCCGGGTGTTCCCGCATGACCTCCCACTCCTCGGGAGTGAGTGGGCCCGCCTTGAGCAGAATACTGTCCGGCACGGCCATCTTGCCGATGTCGTGGAGCAATGCGCCGCGACGGAGGTGGATCAGCTCCCGTCCTCTCCCTCCGAGAGCGAGCCCCAGCCGGACGGTCAGCTCGGCGACCCTGCGGGTGTGCCCCTCGGTCTCGCGGTCGCGGAACTCCAGCGCCCGTGCCCACCCCTCCAGGGTCGTGTCGTACGCCTCCTCCAGCACGCGGTCGCGCTCGGCGCGCAGTCGGTGGGCCACGGCGAACAGGGTGGTGATCCCGACCGTGGCCGCGATCTCGAAGTGCACGGAGGAGAGAATCGTCCAGTAGGCCGCGACCATGGCTCCGGGCTCGATCAGACCCGCCATGGCGTTGGTCACCGCCATTACCGGGAGCAGGATCACCACGTAGTAGGCCAGGACGAAGAGAAACGTGGCGAGCCCGAAAACGAGCTCCCCCGGCCAGCGGGTACGGGCGGCCCGGAAGAAGTACCACGCCGCAACCACGCCACAAGCGTGCATGACGAAGGTGGAGAAGAGCGAGCCCTCGGGGGGGGTGCTGACGGCCGTGATCAGGGCCACCCCGAGGCACCAGCCCCAGTGGGGGAGGTAGAGCGCACTGGTCAGGATGGCGACCTCGCGGAGGTCGGAGACGCCCCCCGGAATGCCCGGAATCCGGAACTGGAACGCGCCCAACGCAACGGACAGCAACCCGAACAGGAGCATGAGGAAGAGACTGCGCACCCTCTCTCCGAACGCTCTGGTTGCACGGTCGATGGCCGCTGCCACGCATCGAGTGTACCAGCGATGAACGACCACGGTCGACGTCCCAACGGGGGAGCATCCGGCTAGAATCGAGACGAGATTCGCGGCGATGGAGCTGGCTCCCGGGAAGCTGCTGGGACCCTACGTGATCGTCTCCAGTCTGGGCGCGGGCGGGATGGGGGAGGTCTGGCGGGCCCGTGACCCGAGGCTGGAGCGGGAGGTCGCGCTCAAGGTCCTTGCCCGCGTCGGCGGTGGCGGACGAGGGGGCGCAGCGGCGACTCGCCGACCTGTTGGCGACACGGTACCTGGAATCGGACGGCGTCCCGAACGCCGGGACCCTCAAGGTGTTCATGCCCGTGGCCATCGCGTGGCGCTACCGAGACGCCGGCGACTACGACCGGGCGATGGAGTGGCTCGAGAAGGCCTACGAAGCGCACGATCCCAGCCTCGCCTATCTCGGCCAACCGGTCTGGGGCCCTCTGCGGTCGAGCCCACGATTCCAGAGCCTTCTGCGCAGGGTGGGCCTGCCGTCGGCGGACATGCAGGGCAAGCCATAGGGACGAGTGACGGTCTCCTTCGGGAACCTGGTACGCTCGAGGCGGGTCGACGGCGTGTCGATCCTCGCCGCGGCGCTTCCCCAACGGGAGGCCGGGAAGGGGATCGGGATCGGGGGAGCGCATGGACACCGATGCGAGCTACCACATGACGCCGGAGGAGTTCCGCCGGCGGGGGCAGGAGGTGGTGGACTGGATCGCCGACTACTGGCAGCGGCTGGAGTCGCTGCCGGTGCTCTCTCGGGTCGCCCCGGGCGAGGTACGCGCGGCCCTCCCGGCCACGCCACCGGACCACGGCGAGTCGTTCGAGGCGATGATGGCGGACGTGGAGCGGGTGATCCTGCCGGGGATCACCCACTGGCAGTCTCCGTCGTTCTTCGCCTACTTCCCGTGCAACGGTTCCGGCCCGGCGGTGCTCGGCGAGCTGCTGTCGGCCGGTCTCGGCGTGCAGGGGATGCTGTGGGGCACGAGCCCGGCCTGCACCGAGCTCGAGACCCACGTGCTCGACTGGATGGTGGGCATGCTCGGCCTGCCGGACCACTTCCTGTCCACCTCGAGCGGCGGCGGGGCAATTCAGGACTCCGCCTCGAGCGCGGCGTTGTGCGCGTTGATCGCCGCCCGGGAGCGGGCCACGAGTGACGGGGCCAATCGAACCGGCTGCGACGGCCGACTGGTGGCCTACGCCTCGACCCAGGCCCACTCCTCGATCGAGAAGGCGGTGGGGATGGCCGGCATCGGTCGCGACAACCTCCGCCTGGTCGAGGTGGACGAGCGCTTCGCCATGCGACCGGAGGCGCTGGAGGCCGCCATCGCCGCCGACCGGGCGGCCGGTAGGGTCCCCTGCTTCGTCACCGCCACGATCGGCACCACCTCGTCGAACGCCCTCGACCCGCTGCGCCCGATCGGCGAGGTGTGCGCTCGGGCGGGGATCTGGTTGCACGTCGATGGCGCGATGGCCGGCACCGCGGCGTTGTGCCCCGAGCACCGCGCCATCCAGGACGGCCTGGAGCTGGCCTCGAGCTACTGCTTCAACCCCCACAAGTGGATGTTCACCAGCTTCGACTGCGACTGCTTCTGGGTGGCGGACCGGGGCGCGCTGATCCGGGCGCTGAGCATCCTGCCGGAGTACCTGCGCAACCAGGCCACCGAGTCCGGGGCGGTGATCGACTACCGCGACTGGCAGGTGCCCCTTGGCCGCCGGTTCCGCGCTCTCAAGCTGTGGTTCGTGATCCGCCACTACGGTGTCGAGGGGCTGCGCCACCACGTCCGCCGCCACGTCGCGGCGGCCCGGGAGCTGGCGGGCTGGATCCGGGCCGACGAGCGCTTCGAGTTGGTCGTGGAGCCGCCCCTCAACCTGGTCTGCTTCCGCCTGCGCGGGGGCGACGAGGCCAACCAGGCCCTGCTCGATCGCCTCAACGCCTCCGGCGAGCTGTTCCTGACCCACACCCGCCTGGGGGGACGGTTGGTGCTGCGGATGTCCGTCGGTGGCACCTGGACCGAGCGCCGCCACGTGGTCCAGGCGTGGGAGCAGATTCGGGCCGAGGCGGCCGCGCTCGAACGGGAGCGTTGAGGGAACCCGCTCAGTGGACCCTGCGCGACCGCTCTGACGTGGTTGCGGCCTCGCGGCCGTCGCATCGAGGTGGGGAGGTCCCTCCGAGCGCTACTGCAGCTCCGCCTGGAGGCTCGCCAGCGCGTTGCTCAGCTGCTGGTGGAACGCGGTGATGGTCTCCCGCTCCTCCCGGTTGAGCTTCAGCCGGTCCGGGCAGTCCTTGCAGTTGACCCGGCTCTGGTCGAAGTTGGTGAGCATCTGGTTGATGTCGGCGACGTGGGCGGCGGTGGCACGCCGCTTCTCCCGCTCCTGCTCGAGCTTGGTGTCGATGGTGGACGCGGTGGAGCGGATGTCGGAGGTGTCGACCCCGAGGCTGTCCAGTTTCTGGTTGGTGGCCACGAGCTCCCCCCGCAGCGTGTCGTTGTCCTGCTGCAGCTTCTGGAAGCCCTTCATCACGGTGTCGAAGTACCGGTCGAGGTACTGCTCGACCTCCTGCTGAACCTGGAGCGGCACCAGCTTGACGATGCGGTCCCGCTCGGCGTTCATCTCGCGCAGCGCCTGCGGCAGGGCTTCGGTGACCGTTGACTGCATGGTCTCCCAACGCTGGGACTGCTGGTCGAACCGGGACTCCCAGGCCGTCACCTGCTCCTGCAGGCCCGCCTTCTCCTGCTCACACTGGGCGAGGCGCTCCTCCACCGCCCGGTGAGTGCTCTTCGCGACGCACCCGGTGAGGCCGAGCACCACCACCAACGGGACCACGAGACCTGCGCACCTGTTCGCCATGGCTCCTCTCCTTCCTCCGTGACCCTCGCGCTGATGTTCTTCTGCTCCGCACAGGGTAGCACTGCCAGGCAAGCTTCCTACGCTTCGAGGCCGTTGCGGCGTGGGTTTTCCGAGCGGCCGGAGCTCGAGGGGGAGGTCCGCGTCGCAGGAACCGCGTTGGCAGGTGCAGCGGCAGCGACGGCGTCAGCGGGCACTGGCAGGATCAGGGACAGGGGCAGCGTCGTCACGACCCTGATGTGAGTGGGACCGCTCACGCCTTCGGATGCGGCAGCCGCCAGGTCATGGCGCGCACCTGGTCGAAGAGCTCGACCGCCCCCGCTCCGGCCAGCAGCCGGAGGTGGGTGTCGACCTCTTTCGCGGAGGCGTGGGCGATGTGCCAGTGGTGCAGCCGGTCGCGGCCGGATCGGCCGTACCCTTCCGAGAGGTTGGCGGCGACCGAAGCGGCGGATCGCACCACCTGGTCGGCGAGGCTCCTGAACGGGGCGGGCACCCTCCGCGCGATGGCGAGGGCTTCTCCCGCGGCCTCGAGGGCGGTGATGAGGGCGATGAGCTGGTTCGAGGGGGCTCGAGCATGTCCCCCGCCCCACCCCCGCTCGCTGCCGCTGCCCCTGCCGGCTGCCGCTGCCCCTGTCGCTGCCGCTGGAGTGAAATCACTCGATCCGCCCCCTCGGCGCCACAACCATCCCCGTCACCGCTGCCTCCACGTGGGGTGAGAACCTCCCGCTT
>Ga0068714_10005168_pt1 | contig 13989 bp, 17 predicted proteins | sample MTBNYHSulfiMetaG_FD_62988 | JGI IMG/M metagenome (GOLD analysis project Ga0068714, IMG submission 62988) | Enrichment culture microbial communities from rom New York Harbor, USA that are MTBE-degrading - MTBE-NYH (New York Harbor Sulfidogenic)... | ecosystem: Environmental > Aquatic > Marine >... | reverse complement strand
CCGCGGTCAGCGTTGGGCTGATCCTCGGCGGGGTCGGGGTTCTCTCGTTCTCCTCTCTGTCCAGCTTCATAGATGAGTTAGCAGGGATGATCGTCCTTCTCGTCGTCGGCGCCGCCCTGCTCGGCGTCGCCGCCCACTTCGTTCTCCTCGCCGTCCGCAACCGACAGGAGGCAGCGCTGTTCTCCCAGCAGGGCGAGTGGGGGCGAATCGAGTTGTCACCCCACGCGGTCGAGGAGTTCATCTCGGGCATCCTTCAGACCGAGATCGGACTCGAACGATTCCGCGTACATCTTCGACACCGCGACGATGGTGTCGCTGTCACCGTGCGCACCGCTGTCACGCCGGAGCAGCGTGTTTCTGACGTCAGCAACCGGATTCAACGGGTGCTCGCCCAGCAAGTCACGGAGCGGACGGGAATCGACGTCCGCGAAGTCTCCGTCCACGTCCGCAGCATCCGCCGCCGAGAGGAGGCGTCTGACGCCCTCTCCGATGACGATGTCGTCGACGCGTAGTTGTGCGCCCGGGCGCCGCGCGGCCGGTCGATCCTGATGCAGCGTCGGGAGGCCCGTGAGTTCGTGCTCACCGCGCTCTACCGACGTGAGTTCACCGACGCCTCCCTCGACGACATGCTCGAGGGAGGCGATCCCGGGGAACAGCGGCCGTACATCGAGCAGGTGTTCCACGGCGTCCTCAACCGCCGCGCCGAGATCGACCGGCTGATCGGAGAGCGGACGATCGGCTGGCGATTCGAGCGCCTCGCCCTTCTCGACCGCAACATCCTCCGGATTGGCGTATACGAGATCCTCTACCTCCCCGAGGTTCCCGGCGAAGTCGCGATCGACGAAGCAGTCGAGCTCGCCAAGGCCTACGGGACGGAGCCGGCCCGGGCGTTCATCAACGGGATCCTCGATCGAATCTGGAAGGAGACCGATGCCCGCAAGGATCCTTAGCGGTCGCCCGCTCGCCGACGCGCGGCGCCGCGCCCTCGCTAGCCGGGTCGAGAGGCTCCGGGCGCGGGGGATCATCCCGCGCCTCTGCGTCATCGTGCCGACCGTCGACCGCGCCTCCGCCGCGTATCTTCGGGCAAAACAACGGCTCGGCGAGCGACTCGGTATTGTCGTCGACCCGATCCACGTCGAATCGCCGACGACCGCCGGCTTGATTGGACGGATCGCCCAGCTCGCCGAGGATCCCTCCGTCTCGGGGGTTCTGATCGAATCGCCGGTTCCCGAATGCATCGACGCGCGGGCAGTCTGCGATGCGATCCCGGCCGCCAAGGACGTCGACGGCGCCGGGGTCGAATCGATGGGACGTTTGCTCGTCGGCTTGCCCGGGTTCGTCCCCGCGACGGCCGCCGCCGTCCTCGTGCTCCTCGACGGCCACGCAATCGAGATCGCAGGCCGACGCGTCGTCGTCGTCGGCCGGAGCCTCGTCGTCGGCCGCCCGCTCTCCCTGCTCCTGCTGCGACGTGACGCGACCGTGACCATCTGCCACTCTCGGACCGCCGATCTCGCCGAGCAGACGACTCACGCCGATATCGTCTGCGTCGCCGCCGGTCGGCCTGGCCTTCTCACCGGCGCGATGATCCGCCCCGGCGCCATCGTCGTCGACATCGCAACGAACTCCGTCGACGGCCGCCTCGTCGGCGACGTCGATGTCGGTGCCGTGTCGGCCGTCGCCGCCGCCGTCAGTCCCGTCCCCGGCGGCGTCGGCCCATTGACGACAACACTTGTGATGGAGAACGTCGCCGCCGCCGCCGAGCACGCGAACAAGTGATCCCAATGCCGCGCCAAGGATTCGCCGATCTCCACCTTCATACCGTCGCGTCCGACGGCACCCAGACACTCAACGAGCTCGTCGGCCGGTGCCGCGCCTGCCGTCTCACCACGATTGCTGTCACTGATCATGACACCATCTCTCCCGAGGTCGATCGCCGCTCGACGACGCGCTTCGGCGTTGAGGTGATCGCCGGCGTCGAGCTGAAGGCCGATTTTGACGGCGTGAGCGGTGAGATCCTTGGCTACTTCGTTGACCCCGCCTGCCCAAGGCTCCGGCGGCTGCTCGAGCGGATGCGGCGCGCCCGCAACGCCCGAATGGAGCGGATGCTCGAACGGTGCCGTGAGGTGACAGGGCTCGAGCTTCGACTCGAACACGTCCGCCGGATCGCCCAGGGGAATCTCGGCCGACCCCATCTCGCCGGCCTCCTGATCGAGGCCGGCGCGGCCGCATCGTTCGACGATGCGTTCGCCCGCTACATTTCCCGGGGCCGGCCGTGCTATGCCCCGATCGAGAAACCCGACGTCCGAGAGGCGCTGCTCGCCGTTCGCGAGAGCGGCGGCGTCGCTTCCCTCGCGCACCCCTGTCTGATGAAGGTCGATGATTGGGCCCGCTTTCTCGACTGGACGGCCGACGCCGGCCTATCGGCGATCGAGGCGTTCTACCCTTACGAGCGCTCCGCTGGAGCCCTCACGATCGACCCGCATCGACTCGTCGCCCTCGCCAGAGAACGCGGCCTCCTCCTAACAGGCGGTTCCGACGATCACGGCCCCGGTTCATCGAAAGAGACGCTCGGTCGCATTCGACTCCCGCTTTCGCACGTCGATGCGCTGAGGGCACGGGCGGAATCCACAGCCTGATCGTTCCTACGCACGCGCGCCCGGCAGTCGGTCAGCCGCCGTCGCGCTGCACCACATCCTGCGTAACGCGCCCGTCGACCAACGTGATCAGCCGATTCACGCGGTCGAGGAGCCGTCCGTCGTGCGTGGCGAACAGGAATGTTGCACCCTTCTCCTCGTTCAGCCGGCGCATCAGGTCGATCAGGTCAAGGCTCGACGCGGTGTCGAGGTTCGCCGTCGGCTCATCGGCGAGGACGATTGACGGCTCGGCGACGACCGCCCGGGCAACGGCGACGCGCTGTTGCTGCCCGCCCGAGATCCGGCTCGGGTAGCGGTCCGCGTACTCATCGATCCCGAGCTCGGCGAGCAACGCGCGCGCTCGCGCGACTCGCTCCGAGCGCAGCATCCCCCGCAGCTCGAGGACGAACGCGGTGTTCTCGAGGACCGTCAGGACCGGGATCAGGTTGTACGCCTGGAAGACGAATCCGATCCGCGTCAGCCGCAGCCGCGCGAGCTCATCCTTCGAAAGGCCCGACATCGCCCGGCCGTCGAGGTAGATTTCCCCATCGGTCGGCTGATCGAGTCCGCCGAGCAAGTGCAGAAGCGTCGACTTCCCGGACCCCGACGGGCCGGCGACCGCCGTGAACTCCCGCTCGTGCAGCTCGAGATCGACACCCCGGAGCGCCGGCGTCTCGATCGTCCCGGTCCGGTAGACTTTCCGCAGGTTCTCCGTCCGCATCACCGCGCTACTCGACATACCTCATCGCCTCCACCGGTTCCAGTCTTGACGCGCGGCGAGCCGGCCACCAAGCGGCGACAACCGCGACGATCGCCATCGCCGCCGATGAGAGCGCCGCCTGCCCCGGATTCACGCTCAGGTGAAGCACCGGCGACATCCCGATCTCCCGCATCATCTCCGCCGCTGCGCCCCACAGCGGAATTCCGCCGAACGCCTCTACGATCAGGATCAGGCCGATCCCGACCAACGCGCCGCTCGCCGCACCGGCAAAGGCGATCAGCCCCGCCTCGACGAGGATCATCCGCATGACTCGGCCGCGCGACGCGCCGAGCGAGAGAACGAGCCCGAGCTCGCGTGTGCGCTCTAGGACCGACAAGTAGATCGTGTTCAGCACCACGAGCCCGCCGAGTGCGAAGAAGATCGCCGCGACAATCGCGAGCACCGGCGTCAGGATCCCCATATAGGTCGCCACCATCGGGACGAGCTCCACCCAGTCCTGCACCTTGTACCCCGCCGGAAGCATCGCCCGCAACTCGCCGACCGCGCCATCGAGCGCACCCCGGTCCCGCGGGCCGGTGATGCCGGCGACGCGGATCACGATCGCGGTCGCCGCGGTCTCGCTTCGCGCCAGCCGTCGCGCCGTCCCGAGGTCAGCGTAGATCACTGTGCGCCCAAGCGTCGCCTCCGGTGCGCGATAGATGCCGATGACCGGCGCCCGGATCGCGCTGAGGCCCGCCTCCGGGTGTGCGCCGAGCAGGACCATCTCGTCGCCGACCTCCACCCTCAGCAGCCCCGCGAGCTCCTCGCCGACGACGACACCGTCGACGCCGGTCTCCAGGAACGCCCCCGCGACGATCCGCTCGGTCATCTTCCCGATCGGGTCGATCTGCTCGGGGACCACGCCGCGCACGTAGATCGTCCGCGACCGCTCGCCGACGCTCGCGAGCGCCGGCAGGTCGAGCCGGACCGTCGACCACTCGATCCCGTCGGTCTCGGCGAGCGCCGCCAGCGCGTCGGACGGATCGCGCATCAGAGGGATCGCCGACCCTGTCGCCTTCTTCTGCTCGGCGCGGATCTGCGCGTGTCCCGTGTCGAACCGCGTCGCCGTCTCGAACATGTCTCGCAGGTTCGCGTTGGCGAACCCGAACATGAAGACGAGGAAGTAGACCGGGATCAGGACGGCGAGGAGCGTCAACAGTGTTCGTCGCCGGTCTCGCGCCAGGTGCCGCAGCGCCGCTTTCATTCGCCCGCCTCCAACCGCTCGAGGGTGAAGAACGCCGCGTCGATCTCGACGTCGAATTCCGGATCGAGAATCCGCTGGACGGTCCGGTCTCCGCTCTCATCGACGACCACGATCTCCGTCGGGAACGCCGTCCCCCCGAGGAGGATCGTCTCGCCGAACGTCGCTGTCCGGATGACGCCGCCCCGTTGGTCGTAGTAGACGATCTCGGTCAACACAAACTCGACCGTCACCGAGACCTCGAGCTTCCCGTACACGACCGGCGCGTCGGCCCGAGGGACGAGGGTCAGGAGGTACCCGAGTTGCCCGCCATCCGGGTCGACGATCTCTTCAGCCTGAGCGTCGTAGTCACTGGAGAGCGTCCCTTGCGAGAGGTCGCCAATCGACGGGCCCGCGCCGAATAGCGCGTCGGTCAACCCCATCGTCGGGAGCGCGATCGAGACCCCGACCGATGGGCTGTAGTACCACAGCTCATCGCCGACCTGTAGGTACCCCGATCCCGCGTCAGCGGCCGGCTCGATGACCCGCAGGAGCGCGTGGTCCTCGCCGAGCGTCCAGACCTCCAGCATGTGGCGCTTCATCGCCCCCGACAGGGTCACCTCCAGTTCGACCGTTGCGTGGAAGCTCTCGCCCTGCCAGCCCGAGCGGACCCGCTCGAGAATCGCAGCGGCGCTGAACGGATCGTCCGCCGCGCTCGCCAAGACGCCGCTCACGGCGAGTGCGCAGGCGCACCCGCAGGCCAACACCTGGATTCGTCGCGTCATCTTCCCCTCCCCTACCCTTCGCGGATCGCCGTCACCGGCTCGAGCCGGTTCGCCCGCCGAGCCGGGTACCACGCAGCGACGATCGCCGTGAAGACGACGACGCTGAACGCCGCGACCCAATACCAGCCCGACGTCGCCGCGTAGATCACTGTCGGCATCCCGAGTGCCCCCACGCCTTGCATGAACGCGGAAAAATCGATCCCGACTGCGCCGAGGTACAGGAGCCCCGCGTACCCAACCCCGCCGCCGGCCGCGAACCCGAGCGCCCCAACGAGCGTCGATTCGAGGAGCACAACGCCGGCGAGCATCCTGCGACTCATCCCGACCGCCGTCATCACCCCGAACTCACGCGTGCGCTCGAGGACGGAATAGAACGCGGTGTTCGCCACCCCGAACCCAGCCATCAGGCTGATCATGATCACAAACGGGATCAGCTTGATCGTCGATCCGGAGATCATCACCCGCGCCAACGGATTCAGGTCAAAGTACCCGGCAACCTCGATGTCCGGCCGATCGGCGAGCCTCGCCCGCGCCTCCGCGACCACTCGGTTCGCCGACGCCCCCCGCGAGAGACCGACCGCAAGAGCGGTCGCCCCGCCGATCCCCATCATCGCCCGCAGATCGTCAATCGGCGCGATCGCCACCCGTTCCATCTCGACGACCGTCGACCGGAACAGGCCGACCGCCGTGAACGCCCGCGAGGTCGTCCGCCCGCCGCCGCTCGCCAGAACGACAACCCGTTCCCCGACACGCACGTCGAGCGCCTCGGCCAGCGCGGTCGGCAGGAGGATCTCGCCGCTCGCTGCCAGGTAACGCCCCTCGGTCACCAGCTCAGCGATCCGCGTCACCGAGGCCTCCGCGACCGGATCGATCCCCCGCAGGTTCACCCCATCCGTCCCATAGGCGCTTCGCAGCATCCCGACCGCCTCGACTCGCGGCGCGATCCCGGCGACCCGAATCCCCGATAGCGCCGCTCGCACCGCGGCCACCTGCTCCGCGGAGAGCCCGTTCTCCGGCGTCGGGTCGTCGGCGTATCCGGCGGCCCGCACCTGAAAGCTCCCCTGGTTCTCGGCGACCTGTGACGCCGTCATCGATCCGACAAACCCGTCGGTAATCCCGAACATCAGCAGAATCACGCAGCTTCCAAACGCAACGATCGCCGTCATCAAGAGCGTTCGCTGCGGGTGCCGCCAGAGGTTGCGCCACGCCATCCGAAGCATCGTCGTCTTCACGGTCCCTCCGCTCCCCTCTCCGCCCCTCTTCGCGCCGGGCACGTCAACCCGTCGGCGATGACCCGTGGCGCGAGGTCGAGCATCGCTCGGTAGAGCGCTGGCGGGACGCGATCCCGGTTGAGCGGCAAGAGCTTCACTAGCCCAAGGGTGCAGACGATCTGAAATGGATCCCCCTCGATTACCTCACCGCGCGCCTGCGCTGCTGCGATCTCCTCGATCAGCGGCGCAAAGAACGCCGCCGAGCGCTCGAGGATCCGCTCGTAGTCCACGCCGCCCGCCAGGCGCTGCAGCTCCGCCGGATCGTCGAGGAGGATGCGCGACATTTCGTCCGTCTCGATCTCGCGAACGATCCCCTGCATCAATCGAATGAACGCCTCGCGGGCATCGCCCGCCGCCCGGAACGACCCGTCCAGCAGCCGATCCATCATCGCCGGCATCTCCCGCATGTACACCTCGACGAAGAGCGCCTCTTTCGACTCGAAGAACAGGTAGAAGCTCGCCTTCGCGATCCCCGCCGGCCGGACGAGATCCTCGATCGTCGTCTTCTTCAGCCCGAAGCGGAGGAAGCATTCCCGCCCCGCCGCTGTCAGTCTCTCGCGGATCGCCTCTCTCTCTGCATCGGTAAACGCTCTGGGCATGGCTCTCGTCCTGCGACTATTCGCCTAGTTCGGTCACAGAGTATATACCTGGGAGCCCGTCTGTCAAGGGGTGGCGAGCCGAAACCCGCGACCGATCGCCTCAGCCCCAAAGCTTGACCGGCACCCGACGCGCTCGCCGAACAGAACCGGAGTATCACAGCCAAGCCCGGAGCGCTGCGTCGCCCGGCTGCGCCTGTCGGATTTGATCAAGTAGCGTCCGGGTTGTAGGATCACGCGCCGATAACGGAGTGAGCATGCGGAAAGCGAGACAACGAAATTGCGGACGGGGGCCGGAGATGGCAATTGCCTGGACTCGTTGTTCTCCCCCGCTGCCGACAGACCTGGTCATTGAAGAGGGGCACATCGGCCCTCCTTCGCTCTTCCTGTCAACGAGCGTCCTCGCAGCGCAGACGCCTGGCTTCGGGACATGACTCGCAACCGCCCGAGCGGCGAGTTTCGCGAACGAACCGGCGAGAATCGTCGAATATGGGATGCCAATGCCCGCTGGTGGGATGACCGGATCGGCGACGGCAACGATTTCCAGGCGCTCCTGATCGAGCCCGCCACTGAACGGCTCTTGGACGTTACCTCCGGGGAGACGATCCTGGACATCGCCTGTGGTGCCGGCCGGTTCGCCCGGCGGATGGCCGAACTCGGGGCTCGCATCGTCGCGTTCGATCAGAGCGCGGAGTTCATCGCACGAGCTCGCGCGCGCACTCCCGAAGGCGCGACGATCGAGTACCACCTTCTCGATGCTGCGAACGCCAAATCCCTTCTATCTCTCGGCCTAAGCCGATTCGACAAGGCCGTCTGCATGATGGCCCTGATGGACATGCCGGAGATTGTGCCACTGTTCGCTGCATTGCCCCAGATGCTGAAGCCCGGTGGAAGATTCATCTTCTCCGTTACGCACCCCTGCTTTCATTCCGCGGAGACACAGCACTTCGCTGAGGTCTCCGAGGACAAAACCGGTCGGCAGATCGTCCGCGCCGGGGTCAAGGTGTCGTCCTACCTGTCCCCGATCGCGAGGAAGACCGAGGGGATCGTCGGCCAACCGGAACCTCAGTGGCTGTTCCACCGATCGATCAGCCGGCTCCTTCAGGTCGGCTTCGAGGCGGGGTTCGTCATGGACGGGATGGAGGAGCCGGGTTTTCCCGAGTCGGAGAGACACAGCACGGGAGTCCGCTGGGTTGATATGCCGGAGATCCCGCCCATCATGGTCGTCCGGATGAGATCGACCGGGTAAACCCAGGGACACAAACCCCATTTCTCCGAAATGGGGTTTGTGTCCCCCCCCCCCGCATCAAACACCCGTCGCACATCGCGTCGGCCGGCGTCAACTCCAGACCGAAGTCCTCCGACGTCTTCTTCGCCATCCGCTCCAACGCCTCCATATCGCCCGCCTGCATCGCCTTGTACGCATCGCAGTTCGTGCACGTGATCCCGCAGTAGGCAATCATCCGCTCACCCATCCCTTGTCCTCCCTCCGGCCCGAATACCGATCCCGTCCCCCGAGCAAGCCGGGCGCCCAATTGCACTTGTCCGCACTCGGACCGACTCATCGGTTACAATCGCTCCCCATGTATGCGAAGTCAGCACCTCACTACGATCGGATCTACGCGTTCAAGGATTACGCTGGCGAGGCTCACAAGATCGTCGCCGTCGCCAATCGGGAGCTTCGCACCGACGAGCGACGGCTCCTCGACATCGCCTGTGGGACGGGCCTGCACCTGTCGTATCTCAAGACACGTTTCGCCGCAGAGGGGCTCGATGTCTCGCCGGAGATCCTCGACGTTGCGCGGAAGCGGAATCCCGAACTCGACTTCCACTGCGCCGACATGCGATCGTTCGCGCTCGGTGCCCGGTACGACATCATCACGTGCCTGTTCAGCTCGATCGGCTACATGACGACGCTCGAGGATCTGCACCGGACGACCGCTCGAATGGCGGCGCATCTCGTTCCCGGCGGCCTACTGCTCGTCGAGCCCTGGCTCACTCCTGAGGCATGGCGAGCAAGTACTGTGCACGCTCTGTTCATCGACGAGCCCGACCTCAAGATCGCCCGGGTCAACACCAGTTTCACCGAGGGGCGCATCTCCGTCTTCGACCTGCACCACCTGGTCGGCACGCCGAAGGGGACCGAACACTTCGTCGAGCACCACGAACTCGGCCTCTACACGATCGATGAGATGACCGCCGCGTTCCGAGCCGCCGCACTCGAAGTGCACTACGACGCCACCGGACTGACCGACCGCGGCCTCTACATCGCCCGGAAGGGACCCGGCGAATGACCTGGACCATCCGGGCGGGGAGGATCGACGAGATCGACCGACTCGTCGCCCTCCGGCGCACGTTGTTCGAAGGAATCGGTTATACGGATCGCGGAACCCTCGATCGCGTCTGCGGCGCGAGTCGCGACTACTTCGCTGAGCGGATGCCGACCGGCACGTTCCGCGTTTGGGTCGCCGCCGTCAACGACGAGCCGATCGGGAGCATCGGCCTCGTCGTCCATAGCGTCCCGCCGAGTCCGGCCAACCTCGCCGGCAGGGAAGGCTACATCATGAACCTTGTCACCCTCCCCGACTGGCGACGTCGCGGGATCGCCCGCGCTCTGCTCACGCACGTCCTTGACATCCTCCGCGCGGAGCGCGTCCCCGTCGCAAGTCTGCACGCATCGAGCGACGGGCGGGAGCTCTACAAGGATCTCGGGTTCACCACAGATAATGGTCTTCCCGAGATGCGGATCCGCCTCTGACTCGCCATTTCCCTCCTCCTCGACGCCGCATGTCTCGCGATCACGCTCCGTCCCAACCGACTACTGACTACTTCCCGGGGCCAGCCCTTGTCTCTTGCTGCAGGAAGCAGGGTTGGTGCCAGGGCGTCCTGACCCCGCACATCCGTCTGAGCTCCTCTCTTGCGTTCTCACGAATCAGGCGCTGTCTGTGGCAGGCCGTGTGAATTGTGCGGAGATCCCCTTCTCAGGCATATCGGAGACGCGATGGCATCTGAGAGGTCTCATGGCACAGACATCAGTATGTGGATGTCATCTCCTTCTGCCAACTTCGTGATACTGCGGGATCCAAAGGAGCTCTATGGACCGAAAGCATCTTGGCAGAGCAGCACCTTCGCTGTCCTCGCAAGCGAGTTGTAGTCCACATCTGACCCGCTGCCTGGAATCCATTCTCCTAGAAGATGGACGAAAGAAAGCCCGCCTTGTACAGAAGATCAACGCTGCCAAGCAGATGGTGTGCAGGTAGGTCCTCCAGCGTCTGCGCTGGCCATCTCCGATCCTTGATCATGCCGTCGGCCAGCCGCTGGATTGAGCGATGCTCTGCCTCATCCAGTCCCCAAAACTCAATGCTGGCGATCTCGCGCCCCACGCGAATGTTGTTCATGCTCCAGCGGGAACCGGAGAGCCTTGCAGGTGGATACTGCAGATACGCGCGATCGTAGCAGTCAACAAGGACAATCCAGATGTGGAGCGAGGACTCATCCAGCACTTCTCCAGACGCGCTAAGGGTACTGCTGCCTCCGAGCAATCCCAGCGTCCACGAGACGTCCTCACGTTCTGAGCAATCATCGACGATCCGCACACCGGAAGACGTGCTCAGCCGTTCGATTGAGAAAACGCCAGGCTCACAGTGGACTCCATCCCGCAGAACACCATACCGACTCGGGAGCGCAGCCATCAGACTGAACAGAAGAGTCGCGATGCCCGCAAGGCCACCCGCTACAGCGATGAACGACCTCACACGCGTCGAGAGAGACATACCTATACTCTAGCATGCACGATGATGTACGCCAAGCGGCGGGATTTCGTGAATCAAGCGATACATGAATCAGGGGATACATACCTGTGAATCAGGGGACACATACCTGGTCTCCATAGGCCGGGCCAATCGGGATAGCGCATGTGTTCCCTCGACTCCCAGGTTATTGGTGCAAGACGACGGCGAGACGGTGCCCGACGACACTCCTATTCGGCGGGACGGACTGCCCGCGAGGGGACTCGGGAAGGCGAGGCGCGGAATGTACAAGAATGGCTTCACAGCGTGCCTTCAGGAGCGCGACTGCCGTGACCAACAGGCCAAAGAGACCCTCGCGATTGCTGGAGCTTTCGAAGGCTTCCTCGCGGAGAGCGGACGTCCAATCGAACCGCCCGCTGTGGCTACAGAAACCACGCTCACGTTCTCGGAGAAGCTGATCAAGCGCGCGATCAACACGCGCGACAGCCACGTTGCGCTGTTCTGCTGCGAGCGCTTCATCGGTAATGACGCCGTCTTCATGGCCGCCATCGAGCTCATCGGCGGCGCCGAGGCGCCCGAAACGCTGCATGCGAAGCTCGGGGACGAGCAGGGAGAAGACGTCCGCAATCAGATCTTCGAGGGCATCGAGATCCCGCCGCTTGGCTCGCGCAACAGCAAAAACTCTGGCGCGATGGGTGCGGTCATCCACTGTCTCGAGGCATCGGTTGGCTACGAGACCTGCATCAGCCTGCTCAAGAACCGCTTGCGCTATCTCGAAGACTCGCGATTCCTCGACGGGAAGAAGACGGACGAGGAAGCGGGAGTTCCGGGGACGCAATACTCAATAGGCACTCGCGCGGCCTTCAAGCCATCGGAGATCCGTAGTCTGTCCACAGAACCCGGCACGCATGAAGTGGGCGGGATCAAGACGGTGTTCAGGCTTGCCGAAATTGGCTCGTGAAGAGCCGCAGTACACGGACCGGAATTCAGGCGATCGGCTTCCCCGGTAGCTTCCGTGGAACTTCCCCGATACTCGCGGAACAAATGCGCCACCAAACACCAAAATCAAAGACGCGACCCCTTTGCCCCGCGCCTCACGTCTAGCTCGCTCTTGCCTCGCGATTATGAGGCTCGTTTCGATGGACTCAAATGGCAGTTTCGTACTATGTCCCCGGAATCCCATGTCCCCGGAATCCCGTGGGCAGACCAGCCGGAATTCCACAACGTCTTCGATTGCAGATCTACGAGCATCAGGGCTGAGCGATCCGCACCTGGGATTGCCTCATTCTGGACGGATCGACGATAGAGGGTGGTCTCTGCATGCAGGCTGCCGATTGGCGGGGTTTCCTCAGGCTGAACGGAGCGAGGATCCAAGGGCCGTGTGACTTCGGCAATGCCGATTTGGGTATGGGAATGAGCGCAGCAGAGGCCGAGATCGAAGGACTGGTCCTGCACGGTTGCACGATTCGGGGAGTTATCAACGTACCTGGTCTCATCGTAGCCGGTCCGGTCATCCTACACGGCTGCATAGCAAGGGGGCTGGGTGTTGGGACAGGCCGGCCAACCATTCTGCCGGTGAAAAGCCGGAAAGGGTGTTGAGTTACGCGGAGCCGCCAACGAAGCGGCGTTCTGGTCCTTCGCGCGCAAGGTTCTGGAGGAAGAAGGAAGGCGAGAGGAGGCTGATGCCGCCCACTACTTCGGCCGTGTTGCCAGACTGCGCTCTCGGGTAGGAGAAGCGACGTGGTGGAAGAAGCCGGCATTCTCGCTGGGCTACGGGTTGGACCTCATCTTCCTGCGGCTGCCTAGTGCATACGGGCCCAGCCTAGTCAGGCTTGCAGTGACCTGGGCGACCTTGGTGTCGGGCTTCGCGTTGCTGTTCTACAGCTCGCAGGCCGTCAGTGAGACAGGGTCGCTAGGAAGCGCGTTCTACTTCAGTGTCGTCACATTCACGACGCTTGGGTTCGGGGACATGTGGCCTATCGGAAGTCTGGGTCGAGTGCTTGCAGGGGTCGAGGCAAGCCTCGGCGGCATAATGATGGCCCTGACTGTCCTCGTCATCGGCCGGAAGTTCATGAGGTAATCTGAGGCTTGGGAGGCAGCAATGACTGGAGAGACGAAGCAGTATGTGCCAGTGTTCCTCGCGTCCACGTTCTCAGACATGGAGGAGTACCGCAAGGCGGTCTGGGATCAGCTTGAGAAGGTGCAGGTTGCCGTGCAAGGGATGGAACTCTTCGGAGCCCGGACTGCGACGCCTCTAGAGACGTGCATCAGCGAAGTACGCAAGAGTGAGATCTTCATCGCCTTGATTGGCATGCGACGGGGCTCGGTTGTCGAGGATACCGGCATGTCATTTGTCGAAACCGAGTACAAGACTGCTGTGGACGAGAAGCAGGCGATTCTCATCTATCTTATCGACGAGGAGCGCGCCAAGATCCCTCCGGCGATGGTCGATAGGGGCGAAGAAGCAGAGAAGCTCGATGCGTTCAAGGAAGGACTCCGGAAACGCCACACGTGTGAGAGTTATGCCTCATCGCAGGAGCTTGCCGAGAAGGTGCAGCGCGACCTCCTGAAACTCCTGGACGAGCGAGGCAGTGAGGTTGACACGGACAAGCTTGCACCAATTGAGGAGACGTCCGCGGTCGTTGATCTGTTGTCAAGGTTCAATCTGATGCCCGGTAGGTACTCGCACGAGGAGCTGGAATTGGTTGTCTCGCCGCGAGGGAAGCCGAACCCTGTAGGTCGGAGCATGTGTGAAGCTCTCGACCTTTCTTTTGGCCGCGCGGTTAGTCGCAAGATTCGCGTGGTAGCGCCTCCCGACTTGCTGCCGACTTACGAGTTCCTTAGCCCCGCCTACGGCGACTACGGGAACGCCGACATCCTGGTGAACACACCAGCCAACCACCATTTGAGAGTTCTCCTGCAGCTGAGGTTTGCTGAGATAGTGTCACGGGGCACTCAAAAGCGGCCACCTGTGGGCGGCTGAAAGCCGGCCAGTTGGGGGCACTCAACTCGTAG
>Ga0068714_10005167_pt1 | contig 13990 bp, 15 predicted proteins | sample MTBNYHSulfiMetaG_FD_62988 | JGI IMG/M metagenome (GOLD analysis project Ga0068714, IMG submission 62988) | Enrichment culture microbial communities from rom New York Harbor, USA that are MTBE-degrading - MTBE-NYH (New York Harbor Sulfidogenic)... | ecosystem: Environmental > Aquatic > Marine >... | reverse complement strand
ACGCAGCGCCCGCAGAGGATGCACTTGCCGGGGTCGTAGGCGATGAAGGGCGTGTCCTCGCGCGCCTCGTAGTCACGCGCCTCGCCCTCGTAGCTGGACCGGGCGACACCGTAGCGGTAGGCCATCGCCTGCAGCCGGCAGGCGCCGGCCTCGTCGCAGACGATGCAGTCGTCGCGGTGGTCGGAGAGCAGGAGCTCGAGCAGCAGCGCGCGCTGCTCGCGCAGCTCGGCCGTCTCGGTGGTCACGACCATGCCGTCGGCGGCCGCCGTGGCGCAGGCCGCGACCGGGGCCTTGAGACCCTCGACCTCGACCAGGCACAGCCGGCAGGCGGCGAGCGGCTCGAGGCGGTCGTCCTGGCAGAGCGACGGGATGTCGACGCCTACGCGACGCGCGGCGTGCAGGATGGTGGCCCCCGGCTCGGCCGTCACGGGGCGGCCGTCGATCGTCAGGTTCACGCGCAGCTCCCTCTGGTCGGGCACACGCGACGGGCGTCGCGGCAGCGTCAACGGTCCTGCGTGAAGCCAGACGATTGTACCCGAAGGCCCGTGAGGCCGCGACGACGGCGGCCCCGCCGCGGGGCCGCGACGGTCGTGCTGCCGGGCCGCGACGGTCGTGCCGCCGGGCCGCGACGGTCGTGCCGCGGGACCGCGACAGGACGACTCTCCCGCACCCGAGGGAGGGGCGCATCTCGCGGCTTGTCGTCTCGAGCGATAGTACGGTAGCCTGACACTATGGGACCCGAACTTTATGACCCGGCGGCGGCGCTCGTCTCGCTGCTGCCCGAGCTCGCGGTCGCCGTCTACGAGTCGGCGCCGCACAGCGACGCCGTGCGGCGCGGCGCCGGGCGCGAGCTGACCGCCCGGCAGATGGCCGCCGTCGTCGCCCTCGCACGGCGGCCCGGGGCGACCATGAGCGAGCTGGCCGCCGCGCTCGGTGTCGGCCGCGCGGCGGCCAGCGAGCTCGTCGAGCGTCTGGTGCAGAAGGGCGTCGTGCAGCGCGTGCCCGACGCCGCCGACCGCCGCGCCGTGCGCCTCGACCTCTCGCCCCGGGCGCGCGCCCTCGCCGAGGCCATGCAGACCGGCTGGCACGCCGAGGTCGAGGCCGCGTTCGACGATACGCCCGGCCTCGACCCCGCCGCCCTCATCGCCTTCCTCGACACTCTCCTCGACCGGCTGAAAGGACACCGCCCCCGATGACCTCCCCCGCCTCTCCCGGACCGGCGACCCCCGACACGGCGGCACCTGGACCTTCCCGGACCTCCCGCCCCCCGACGGCCGGCGCCGCGAACCCGTGGGCCATCCTCGCCGTCCTCTGCGTAGGGCTCTTCATGATCCTCCTCGACGGGACGATCGTGAACATCGCCATCCCCAGCATCATGGGCGAGCTCGACACCGGCCTGAGCGGGGTCGAATGGGTGATGAACGCCTACGTCCTCGCCTTCGCCGTCACGCTGGTGACCCTGGGCCGCTTCGGCGACCTCTACGGCCGCCGGCGGCTGTTCGTCTCCGGCATGGTGCTGTTCACCGCCGCGTCCCTCGCCTGTGGCCTCGCCCCCGGCATCGGCTGGCTGATCGCCTTCCGCGTCGCCCAGGGGCTCGGCGGAGCGGCGATGATGCCGGCGACGTTGAGCATCGTCGCCGCCGTCTTCCCCGCCGAGCGCCGGGGCGCGGCGATGGGCGTCTGGGGCGGCGTCTCCGGCCTTGCCACGGCGATCGGCCCCAGTCTCGGCGGCCTCATCGTCGACTCGGCGAGCTGGCGCTGGATCTTCCTCATCAACATCCCTATCGGCTTCGTCGGCGTGGCCCTCGCCCTGCGCATCGTCCCCGAGTCGCGCGACCAGGCCGCCGTCGACACCCTCGACCTGCCCGGCGTGGCCCTCGTCTCGGCCGGCCTGTTCTGCCTCACCTTCGCCCTCGTCGAGGGCCAGCGGCTGGGCTGGAGCTCGGCCACCATCGTCGGTCTCCTCATCGCCGCGGCCGTGGGCCTGCTCCTCTTCTACCTGCGCGAGACCCGGGTGCGGCAGCCGCTGATCGACTTCGCGCTCTTCCGCCACGTGAACTTCCTCGCCGGCAACCTGACCGGCCTGCTGCTCAGCGCCGGCATGATGGGCGTCTTCTTCACCGTGCCGATCTTCCTGCAGACGGCGCTCGACTACAGCGCCCTGCGAGCCGGGCTCGTCATGAGCCCGATGTCGATCGTCATCATCTTCGCCGCCCCGCTCGCCGGGCGGCTCTCCGACCGCGTCGGCAGCCGCTGGATCGTGGCCGGCGGCCTCTTCCTGCTCGCCTTCGGCATCGCCTGGATGGCCGGCCTCCTGCCCTGGACCGAAGCGCTCGCACCCGACACGACGGCCGCCGCCCTGATGGCGCCCTTCGTGCTCAGCGGCATCGGCATCGGCCTCTCCATCGCCCCGGTCACGTCGGCGGTCATGGCCACGGCCCCGCCGGAGCGCGTCGGCAACGCCTCGGGCGTGCTCTCGACGACGCGCCAGGTCGGCAGCCTGATGGGCATCGCGATCCTCGGCGCCGTGCTGCAGAACCGCATCGCGGCCAACGTGCGCAGCGGGCTCGAGACGGTCGCCGGGATCCCCGACGAGGTCCGCCGCCGCATCGTCGACGGGCTCGCCGAGGGCGGCATGCAGATGGGCGCACCGGCCGGCGCGCCCGGCCTGCCAGCCGAGGGCGCAGCGATGCTCGAGACGCTCTTCAAGGGCTGGCTCACCGATGCCATCAACACGACGTTCGTGGTCGGCGTCGCGATCTGCGTCGCCGGCGGCCTGTGCGCCCTCGCCTTGCGAAGCCACGTCGACCGCCATCCCGTAGACGGCGGCGCCTGACGGGGCGTCACCCGCCGCGGCGTCGCCTGAGGGCGTCGTCGAGCTCGACGACGTCGGGACCGCACCCCGAGCCTCCGGCAAGGAGAACCGCCGAGGCGCGACGAATCACGGAGCGGCGACCGTGGTAGACCAAGGATGACGAGGAGGGGCGATGCCCGCAGCCGACGTGAACGCGCAGCCCAAGACCATCGTGGTCCCCAGGCAGCTGGAGGGGTTCTTCTACGAGAAGCTACGGCAGCGCTACGCCGGCCGCAGCGACGTCAACGTGGTGGTCGACCGCCGTCAGACCGAGCGCCGGCGGCAGGGCACCGCAGCCGCCGCCCCGATCAGGGAGCGCCGGCGCGGCGAACGCCGCAGCGCGACGGAGGTCTGGTCGATCGACGAGATGCCGTTCGCCGGCGCCTGAGCCGGGCCGCGGGCGGCCGCGCGGCCACCCGCTTGCGCCCCGCGCCGCCGCCTCCTCAGATCCAGCCGTTCTCCCGGCTGAGGATCACGGCCTGCGCGCGGTCCACGACCTGCAGCTTGTGGTAGACGTTGTGCAGGTGGTTGCGCACCGTGCTCTGCGAGAGCTCGAGGGCCCGTGCGACCTGCTTGTACGTCTTGCCGCCGGCGAGCATGCGCAGCACCTGGAGCTCGCGCTCGGTCATCGGGTTGGGCACGTCGCCCTTCACCGCGTCGAGGTCGCCGAGATGGACCTTGAGCCGGGCCAGCAGCTCCTTCACGTGGAACGGCTTCGTGATGTAGTCCACGGCGCCCTTGTCGAAGCCGTGCAGCTTGTCGGTGATCTCGCGCTTGGCGGTCAGGAAGATGATGGGGCAGCCCAGGGCGCACGGCTTCTGCCGCAGCCGCTCGTACACGGTGAACCCGTCCTGGCCCGGCATCATGATGTCGAGGAGCACCAGGTCGGGGATGAAGAGGCCACCCCTGCGCACCGCCTCGTCGCCGTCGGCGGCGACCTCGACCTCGTAGCCCGCCGAGGCGAGAGCCTCGGCGACGAGCCGGCGGATGTCGGGTTCGTCGTCGACGACGAGGATCCGGCGCTTGGTCATGCGGGCACTCCTCCCCTGGTCGGCAAGTGTGCTCCACACGCACGGCGACAGGCGCGGGGGCACATCACGTGTGCTGCCCTGCGATATCGGCAGAATCGGAGCTCGACCTTAGGTGCGGCGGGCCGGCGCGTGCCGCCGACGCGCGGGGCCGGCGCTGCCGCACCCGGCGCGGAGAGTGACCGGAGCGGCGGCGCCCGTCAGCGCATGAGGCGGTCGCCGAAGGCCACGAGCAGGGCGACCGCGAGCACGGCCACGCCGACGGCGAGCAGAGCCTCGTACGGCCGGCGGCGCTCGACCGACGCCCAGACGAGGCTGCCGAAGCCGTACACGGCGACGGCGAGCCCGATGACGCCGGCCAAGGCGATGACGAGATCCACGGGGGCGGCCCTCAGGCGGGCGGCGCGGCCGCCCGCGCGGCCTCGTACCCGGCGTTCAGGGCCTTGAGATTGCCCTCGAGCAACTTGCGCGGCAGGCGGGCGTGGACGCTGTCGACCAGGGCCGCATAGCCCACCAGCTCGAGCAGGCCCTCGAGCGCGCCGAGCGCCACCATGTTGGCCGCCTGCGGGGTGCCGGCGAGCTCGCGCGCGGTGGCCGTGAACGGCAGGCCGACGAGGCGTGCGCGCCCGTCGAGCCCGGACGGCTCGACGAGGCCGCTGTCGTAGACGACGAAGCCGCCGGCGCGCGTGCACCCCGCGTACTTGTCGAAGGCCTCCTGCGAGAGGCAGAGCGTGAGGTCGGGGTGCTCGACCTCGGGGAAGTCGATGGGCGCGCGCGAGACGATGACCTCGGCGGCGCTGGCGCCCCCGCGCGCCTCGGGGCCGTAGCTCTGTGTCTGGACGACCTCGTACCCGGCCGTGCAGGCGACCTCGGCGAGGATGGTCGCGGCGAGGATGATGCCCTGGCCGCCGGAGCCGGAGAGGCGGAACTCGAGCGGCCCGGCACGGTCGGCGCCCGGCGCCGCCGCGGCGGCGCCGTCAGACCTTGATGCCGGTGGCACGGCGCCGCACCCCCTCGTAGGCCTCGAGGTACTCGGTGCGCTCGACGTGGTGGAGCACGCCGACCGGGAACTGCTCCTCGGTCATCGGCGCCCCGGCCTTGTACTTCTCGACCGGCACCGCCTGCTTCTGCTGCAGCTTGAGCATCTCGGCGGGCACCGGCGTCTGGTTGAAGCGCCCGTAGTAGGTGGGGCAGGCGGACATGACCTCGACCAGCGAGAAACCCTTGTGCACGATCCCGCCGGCGAGGAGCTGGACCAGCTTGAGGTAGGCGTAGGGCGTGCCGCGGGCGACGAAGGTCGCCCCCGCGGCGCGGGCCAGCTCGCAGATGTCGAAGGCGGGCTCGGGGTGGCCGAAGGGGCTCGTCTTGGAGACGTCGCCCTCGTGGGTCGTGGGCCCGGCCTGCCCGCCGGTCATGCCGTAGATGTCGTTGTTGAACACGATCGCCGTCAGGTCGACGTTGCGCCGCGCGGCGTGGATCAGGTGGTTGCCGCCGATCGCCGCGCAGTCGCCGTCGCCCATCACGACGCTCACGACCAGCTCCGGGTCGGCGAGCTTGGCGCCGGTGGCGACGGCGAGGGCGCGACCATGGGCGGTGTGGACGGTCGAGTAGTCGAGGTAGGCGGTGATCCTACCGGCGCAGCCGATACCGGCCACGACGGTCACCTTCTCGGGGTCGAGGTCGAGTGAGAGATAGGCGTCGATCATCGCCCGCGTGACGATGCCGTTGGTGCAGCCCGGGCACCACAGCGTCTTCGCGCTGCGCAGGTGCTCGCGGATCTCGGCCGTCGCGTGCCGCGTCACCTTCGGCAGGCGGTCGTCGGTCGGCGGCCGTTCGAGCTTCAGCTCGTCAACTAAAGCGGTGATAGTAGAACTCCTTCTTGACGAGGTCCTTGATCTGCTCGGGGGTGATCAGGGCGCCGTCGACGCGGCCGTAGTCGACGACCCGCGCCCGGCCGGCGACGGCCGCCTGGACCTCCCAGGCGATCTGGCGGATGTTCATCTCGGGCACGATCACGGTACGGACCTGCTCGGCCATGTGGTCGACCGCCGCCGTCGGCAAGGGCCAGAGCGTGATCGGCCGGACGAGACCGACCGGCACCCCCTGGGCACGCGCCCACCTGACGGCAGCGCGTGCCGCCCGGGCGACCGAGCCGTAGGCGAAGACCGCGACCTCGGCGCCCTCCATCATGAACTCCTCGACGCGCACGATGGCGTCCCGGTGGTGGTAGATCTTCTCGCGCAGGTAGCGGCCTAGGTCCTGGGCGACGTCGGGGCTGCCCGTCTCGGGCACGCCGCTGCGGCGGTTGTAGACGAGGCCGGTGACGTGCACCCGGAAGCGCGAGCCGAGGTCGGGGCGCTGGAGGATGTTGTCGAGCGTCGACATCACGGTGTCGTACTCGTCGGGGTCCACGTCGGGCTCGCTGCGCTCGGCGACGCGGAGCTCCTCGGGGAGCGGCAGCGCCACGGCCTCGCGCATATGCCCGACCATGGCGTCGGAGAGCACGATGACCGGCGTGCGGTACTGCTCCGAGAGGTTGAACGCGTCGACGGTGAGCGTGAAGCACTCCTCGACGGAGCTCGGCACGAGCACGATCACCGAGTGCTCCCCGTGAGTGCCCCAGCGGGCCTGCATGACGTCGCCCTGACTGGGCTCGGTGGGCAGGCCGGTCGAGGGTCCGCCGCGCATCACGTCGACGATCACGCACGGCACCTGGGTCATGGCCGCGTAGCCGATCATCTCCTGCATCAGCGAGAAGCCCGGGCCGGAGGTCGCGGTCAGCGACTTGACGCCGGCCAGGGAGGCGCCGACGGCGGCGGCGATCGAGGCGATCTCGTCCTCCATCTGGATGAAGGTGCCCCCCACCTCGGGCAGGCGCCGCGAGAGGGTCTCGGCGATCTCGGTCGAGGGGGTGATCGGGTAGCCGGCGAAGAAGCGGGCGCCGGCGGCGATGGCGCCCTCGGCGACGGCCTCGTTGCCCTGCAGGAGGCGGCGTTCGGCGGGCATCAGGAGGTCTCCCCCTCGGGCTCCGGCACGGCCGCGTCGCCGGCGTCGGCCTCGGCGGCCGGCTCCTCGGCGGACGCGGGCCTCGCCTCGACCTCGGCGGCCTCTGCCTCAGCAGGCGCGGGCGCCGCCTCGACCTCGATGGCGAAGTCGGGGCAGTGGAGCTCGCAGAACCGGCAGGCCGTGCACGCCTCGAGGCGTGCCACGACGGGCACGTCGCGGCCGTCGGAGTCGAAGACGTCCTGCGGGCAGAGCGCCACGCAGATGCCGCAGACCTTGCAGAGCTCGGGGTCGATGTGGACGCCCGCGGCCTTGCGCCGCGGGCGGCGGGCGTCCTCCGTCTCGCTCCTGGCTTCGGGCGCGCTGCGCTCGGCCATGGACGTGCTCACCACCGCTCGGTCGTCGTGCCGACGGCTCTCATCGACGTGCCGTCGTCCATAGCTTAGATGCGGCGCTGGGCCGGCTCAACCCCGTCGACCGCCCCACGGGGGGCGGGCGACGCGCCTTCGCCGGCGACGGCGGTCTCACGCCTCGAGCCGCGCGGCGAGGAACACCAGCGGGTGCAGGGCCGTGCGGCCGTCGAGGTCGGCGATCTGCGTGCGGCACGACGTGCCGCTGGCCAGGATCGCCGCGTCCGGCCGGGCCGCCCGCAGCGCCGGGAGCAGCGCGTGCTCGGCGATCGCCACGCTGGTCGCGTAGTGCTCCTTCTCGTAGCCGAACACCCCCGACATGCCGCAGCAGCCGCAGTCGAGCACCTCCAGCTCGAGACCGTCGACGGCACGCAGGGCACGCTCGCTGGCCGCCGGCGTGAAGACGGCGCGCTCGTGACAGTGGGGGTGGAAGACGGCGGCACCGCCGGGGCGGAAGCGCAGGCGGCCGGCGGCGGCGAGATCGGCGGCGATCCCGAGCGCTGGCCGGCTGGCCGCGGCGACCGCGGCGACGCGCTCGTCGCCGGGCAGCAGCCGCCGCCAGTCGTCGTGGATCATGGAGAGGCAGCTCGGCTCGACGACCGCCACCCGCCTTCCGGCCGCTACCTGCGCATGGAGCCCCTCGAGGCAGCTGCGCGCCCGGCGACGGGCGAGGTCGATCTGGCCCGTCGACAGCGCCGTGCGCCCGCAGCAGCCGGCGTCGACCAGGGTCACGCCGACCCTCGCCGCGCCGAGGAGCTGCACGAAGGCCTCGCCGATCTCGGGCTCCTGATGCTCGACGAAGCAATCGGCGAAGAGCGCGACGCCCCCGGCGAGCGGGTCACCCGGCGGAACGGCGGCCGCAGACTCGGCCGGGGACCGGACTGCGGCCGCCCCGGCAGCGGCGAGCCGGGCGCTCAGCGGGCGTCGCGCGAACGACGGCAGCGGGCGCTCGGCGGCCACCCCGGCGAGCGCGGCGAGCCGGCGCGCGGATCCGGTGTGTGCCAGAGCGTCGATCGCCGGAGCCACCGGGGCGGCGAGGCGGGCGAGGCGGCGGAAGTCGCCGATGGCGCGGGCCAGCGGCGGCACCCCCCGCCGCGCCCGCAGCTCGGCCAGCCACTCGACCTTGAGCGCCGCCATGTCGACCCCGGCGGGGCACTCCGCCTTGCAGGCCTTGCAGGCGACGCAGGTGCCGAGGACCTCACGGAACTCGTCCTCGCTGATGGCGTCCAGGGGCACGGCGCCGCAGAGCACGCCCTGCAGCGCGTTCGCGCGCGCCCGGGTGGTGAGCGTCTCGTCGCGGTCGATCATCGCCGTCGGGCACATCGAGCCGGTGGTCTTCTTGCAGAGCCCGGCGCCGAAGCAGCGCTCCACGGCAGCGTCGAAGCCGCCCTCGGCGGCGTACGAGAGACGCGGCCGCCAGGCGCCCTCGGCGCGGTAGTCGGCGCCGAAGCGGAGATCGACGGTCACCGGCCGACCTTCGATGAGCACGCCCGGCGCGAGCAGACGGTCGGGGTCGAAGGCGTCCTTGAGGGCGACCATCGCGCCGTACAGTTCGGGCCCGTACAGCTGCGGCAGGTAGAAGGAGCGCGAGCGCCCGCAGCCGTGCTCGCCGGAGAGCGCCCCGTGGTAGCCGGCGACGAGCCGCGCGACCTCGTCGGCGAGCGCGGCCATCGTGGCCACCCCGGCCGCGGACTTGAGGTCGAGCAGCGGCCGCACGTGAAGGCAGCCGGCCGAGGCGTGCCCGCTGAACGAAGCCCGCGCCCCGTGCGCCGCGACCAGCCGGCGGAACTCGTCGACGAAGTCGGCGAGCCGCTCCGGGGCGACCGCGGTGTCCTCCACGAACGACGCCGGCCGCTCGGCGCCGGGCGCGCCCATGAGCAGGGGCAGCACGGCGCGACGCAGCGCCGCCGCCGCCGCCATCGCCGCGGGCTCGTCGAGCGCCATCGCCCGGCGGGCCCGGAGGCCCGGCTCGAGGGCACGCAGCCGGGCGAGGCCGTCGGCGACCTCTTCCGGCTCGCCCTGGTACTCGACGATCAGCATCGCCTGTTCGTCGCCCGCCAGGAGCGCCGCCATCCGCCGGTAGGCGGAGAGACTGGGGGACGCGCGCAGCGGGTCGAGGTCGAGCAGCTCGACGGCCGAGGGGCCGGTGGCGAGCAGGGCGCCGTTGGCCTCGAGAGCGTCGCGCACGGTGGCGAAGGTGAACGCCGCGCCCAGCCGCTGCGCCGGGAGCGGGTCGAGCGCGACCTCGATCTCGGTGAACACCGCCAGGGTGCCCTCGGAGCCGGCGAGCAGGCGAGCCGGGTCGGGCGCCGGCCCCAGCAGGGTGCGCAGGTCGTACCCCGTCGTGCAGCGCTCGGTCTGCGGGTAGCGCTCCACCCCCGCCGCGGCGACTCGCCCGGCGATCTCGCGCAGCGCACCGCCGAGACGCGCAGCGGCCGATCCGCGCAGACCGTCGCCGGGGTCCGCCGTCGGCGAGCGGCGCGCCACGACGTCGTCACCCCCGGGGAGCACGGCGGCGACACGCAGCGTCTTGTCGCGCGTCTCGCCGTACACGATCGAGCGCGACCCGGACGAGTTGTTGCCCACCATGCCACCGATCGTCGCCTGGTCGACGGTGGAGGTGTCGGGGCCGAACTCGAGGCCGTGCACGGCGACCGCATGGTTGAGCTGGGCCTGCACGACGCCGGGCTCGACACGCGCCGTGCGCCGGTCCGGGTCGACGGCGACGATGTGCGAGAGCCTGAAGCAGTCGACCACGATGCCCGGGCCGATCGCCTGCCCGGCGAGGCTCGTGGCCGCGCCGCGCAGCGTGAGCGGCAGACCGTGCTCGGCGGCGACGTGCGCGGCGGCGATCAGGTCGTCGGTCGAGCCCGCGACGAGGACCACCTCGGGGACCACGCGGTACCCCGAGGCGTCGGTCGCGTAGAGCCAGCGCGTGAGCGCGGTGTCGCCGACCCGGCCGCCCGCCAGCCGCCGCAACGCGGCGGCCGATGCGCGGCCGGCCGCCGAGGGCTCCGGTATACGGTGGCGGTCGCTCACCGGGCAAGCATATAGGGAGCTCGCCGGTCAGAACCCGCCGAGGTCGAAGGCCGGCAGCCAGCCGCTGAGGCGCGAGAAGACGCCCAGCATCATGAGGACGCCCGCGACCACCATGATCGCCCCGGCGGCCACCCGCACCGCGCCGTAGTGACGCTTGACCACGTCGAGACGGGCACTCACCCACCCGAAGGCCAGGGCCGCGGCGACGAAGGGCACACCGAGCCCGAGGGAGTACATGAGCAGGAGGAGCGCGCCGTCGAACGCGCTCTGGCTCGACGCGGCCATGCTCAGGATCGCGCCGAGGACGTAGCCCACGCACGGCGTCCAGGCGACCGCCAGCGCCGCCCCGGTCAGCAAGGCACCCGCGGGCCCGCGCAGCCGCGGCGACAGCCCGACCCCGCGTTCGGGCAGACTGATCAGGCCGGCCACGGCGAGACCACTCAGGGCGACGAAGGCGCCGGCGGCGACCTCCAGCTCGCGGCGGTAGTCGGTGAGCAGGGCGCCGACGCCGCCGGCGCCGGCGCCCAGCGCCACGAAGACGACGGTGAAGCCGGCGACGAAGAGCAGCGAGACGCCGAGCAGCCGTCGCCGGCCGGTCGCGAGCTCGTCCACGCCCATCCCGGAGACGAACGAGAGGTACACCGGCAGCAGGGGCAGCACGCAGGGCGAGAGGAAGGAGAGCAGGCCGGCGACGAAGGCGAGCCCCGCCGAGGCCAGAGAGAGCGATTCGACCCTGACACCCGCGGCCGCGAGCGCCGGCGGCGCCAGCGAGAGCGACTCCCCGATGAGAGCGAGCGCACTCACCCGTTACTGCGCGGCCGCGAGCTTCTCCTCGAACTGGGCCTGGGTCGCGCCGCCGACGAGACGCTCGACCTCACGGCCCTCCGCATCGAGGAACAGGGTGGTCGGCAGGTACTCGATGCCCCAGGCCGCGCCGAGCTCGCCGGCGGCGTCGAAGACGACCGGGAACCCGATGCCGTACTTGCCCACGAAACCGGCGGCGTCGTCGCGCGCGTCACTGGTGGCCACACCGACGACGACGACGTCCGGGTGCGCCGCGGCGAAGGCGACGAGCTCGGGCGCCTCCTCGTTGCACGGCGGGCACCACGAGGCGAAGAAGTTGACGACCGTGGCCTGGCCGCTCATATCGGAGAGGTCGAACTCCTCGCCGTCGAGGGTCTCGCCGGCAAGCGGCGTACTCCCCCCGCCCCCCGTGGTCGCCGCGTCGTCGCCGCTGTCGCGCACGAGGACGAAGACCACGGTGACGGCGATCGCCGCGATGATGACGACACTGATGATCCGCTTGGCGTCCATGCTCCTCCTCATACTGGGCGGTCGAGTGCGAAGCCCGCGCTCACCCCGCGCTCGTCTCGCCGCCCGCGGGCCGACAGGGCCCACAGTCTCCGACTCGGCACGGGGGCTCACCGGGGATTCGGTGTTTGCCCTGCGGCTCCCTTCAGGTAGAATACCCCACAGGGTATACATCGGCGACCGCTGGAGGCACATGGCCACCTACGACCTCGTCTGCGAGCACTGCGGACATCAGTTCGAGTTGTACCTGAAGGGCTTCCTGGACGACGAGCACACGGAGTGCCCGCAGTGCGGGTCGACCGAGGTGCGGCAGAAGTTCACGAGCTTCCTGCGCAACCTCGGCGGCTCCTGCGGGGCGCCCACCGGCAGCCCCTTCGGCTGAGGCTGACCCCGGCGGCGCGGTCGCGCCGCACAGTCAGCCTCGAAGGCACGTTCGGGCCGCGGCCCGGGAGCGACACGCTCCCGGGCCGCGGCCGTTCGGCGTGCGGCGCCTGATAGCATCGACGTGACCAGTCTTGACGCCGGCGAGTAGCGGCCGGCGAGTAGAGATCGGAGCCACGCATGCGCGTCCTCGTCACCGGCGGAGCCGGCTACATCGGCAGCGTGATCGTCGCCCGGCTGCTCGCCCGGGGCCACTCCGTGACGGCGCTCGACGACCTCTCGCGCGGCCACGCCGTGGCGGTCGCCGCGGGCGCGCGCCTCGTCGTCGGTGATGTGCGCGACACATCCTTCGTGCGCGACCTTCTGCAGGCCGAGCGCTGCGAGGCGGTCGTCCACATGGCCGCCCTCGCCGAGGTGGCCGAGTCCGTCGCGCACCCGGAGCTGTACCACGACGTCAACGTCGGGGGGACGGAGGCCCTGCTCGAGGCCATGAGGGCGGCTGGGGTCGCGCGTCTGGTGTTCTCGTCGACGGCGGCGGTCTACGGCGCCCCCGACGCCGTGCCGATCGCCGAGACGGCCGTCCTCCGTCCGGAGAACCCGTACGGCGCGACCAAGCTCGCCGGCGAGCGCCTGCTGGCGAGAGCCGCCGCCCGTGACGGGCTCGCCTTCCTCGCCCTGCGCTACTTCAACGCCTGCGGCGCCGACGGACCGTGCGGCGAGGACCACGACCCCGAGTCACACCTCGTCCCCCTCGCCCTGCGCGCGGCGCGCGACGGCGGCGAGCTGCAGGTGTACGGGCAGGACTACCCCACGGCGGACGGCACCTGCGTACGGGACTACGTGCACGTCGCCGACCTCGCCGAGGCGCACATCGCCGCCCTGGACCGACTGCCGTCGGGGGGCGGCGCCTGCAACCTCGGCACCGGCGCCGGCGCCAGCGTCCTCGAGGTACTGGCTGCCGTGGAGACGGCGACGGGGCGTACGCTGCACCGCCGCACCGTCGCCAGGCGCCCCGGCGACCCCCCGGCACTGGTCGCCTCCAACGACCTCGCCGCCCGACTCCTCGGGTGGCGACCGCGGCGCACGCTGGGCGACGCCGTCGGCGACGCCTGGGCGTGGCTGCAGAAGCACCCCCGGGGCTACGACGACCGCGCGCCCGGTGGCAGCGAAGGCGTCGGCGACCGGCCCGGCGGGGCGCAGGAGGCGTGACGCAGAGAGTCGGGGGGCGGCGCAGCCGGCCGGGCTCAGGCTGCGTGACGCGGAGCGGGCGGCGGCGCAGCCGGCCGGGCTCAGGCTGCGTGACGCGGAGCGGGCGGCGGCGCAGCCGGCCGGGCTCAGGCTGCGTCACGCGGAGGGGGGGCGCGGACCGCCGTCAGACGGCGTGCTCGTGCGCGAGTGAGTCGAGCTGCACGCCGTCGAGCACCCGCATCATCTCGCTCTGCGCCTCGACCCAGACGTCGTGCATCGGGCAGCGCTCGCTGCGACCGCACTCCTCGGGCCAGAGCACGCAGCCGTTGAGGGCGATGGGGCCGTCGACGGCTTCGATCACCTCGCGAGCGCTGATCGCCTCGGCCGACCGGGCGAGCGAGAAGCCCCCCCGCGCCCCGCGCTGCGAGCTCGCCAGCCCGGCGTGCACCAGCGTCTGCAGGATCTTGGCGAGGAAGCTCTCGGGGATCTCCTGCTCGCGGCCGATCTCGCGCAGCGAAGCGACCTCACCCTCGGGCACGCGCGCCAGGTACATCATCGCGCGCAGACCGTACTCCGCGCCTCGCGTCAACTGCAGACCCACGTGCTCCTCCTCGACTCCAGACCGGACAATCGCGGTCCGATTGACTGTAGCCGCCGCACCGTGGTGCGGTCAACTGCCGGGCCGCCTGCGACCGTCCTTCGCCGCCCGGGGCTCGGGCCCACCTGCGGTATACTCCGAGCCCTCCAGACCTTCCTTCCGTGAGGGCGCCCCGGTG
>Ga0068714_10005166_pt1 | contig 13996 bp, 15 predicted proteins | sample MTBNYHSulfiMetaG_FD_62988 | JGI IMG/M metagenome (GOLD analysis project Ga0068714, IMG submission 62988) | Enrichment culture microbial communities from rom New York Harbor, USA that are MTBE-degrading - MTBE-NYH (New York Harbor Sulfidogenic)... | ecosystem: Environmental > Aquatic > Marine >... | reverse complement strand
TTTTGCTGTTATTTCAAGGTGGTGGGCCGTACTGGATTTGAACCAGTGACTTCCACCGTGTGAGGATGGCACTCTCCCGCTGAGTTAACGGCCCACGGACTTTCCTGCTTACACTAATTTGCCTCTTGAGGCAAGACCATTCCAGAGGGTCAGGCCGGCCGGGCCGGCAGCCCCAGGAGCTCCCGGGCCTCGGCGCAGGAGGCCACCTCCCGCTGGAGGAGCCGGGCCAGGTTGACCGTTCTTTCCACGAACTGGGCGTTGGTCTCGGCCTTGACCCCCCGGTCCAGGTAGACGTTGTCCTCGAAGCCCACCCTGACGTGGCCGCCCATGAGGATGGCGTGGGTGGTCACCGGGAGCTGGGCCGGGCCGACCCCCAGGCAGGACCACTGGCAGCCTTCCGGAAGCCGGTCGGCCATGTCCACTAACGACCTCAAGGTCCCCTCCACCCCCCAGGAGACCCCCAGGCAGAGCTGGAAGTAGGGCGGGGGGGCGATCAGGCCGGCCCGGATGAGCTCCTTGGCCTGGCGGATGTGGCCCAGGTCAAAGGCCTCCATCTCCGGCTTGATGCCGGCCTCGGCCATGGCCTTGGCCGCCTTTTCCACCCAGTCGGTGGGGTTGAGGAAGACCCGCCCGCCCCGGAAGTTGAGGCTGCCCACGTCCAGGGAGCACATGTCCGGCTTGAGCTCCAAGGGCATCAGCCGGGCCTGGCCCACGTCCTCGGCCTGGATGTTGAACCCGCTGGTGGTCAGGTTGATGATCATGTCCGAGCCGGCCCTGATCCTCTCCACCACCTCGGCAAAGAGGTCCTTCTCAAAGGCCGGCCGGCCGGTCTTGGGGTCCCGGACGTGGACGTGGACCACGGACGCTCCGGCCCGCCAGGAGCGGAGGGCCTCCTCGGCGATCTCGGCCGGGGTGTAGGGCACGTTGGGGTTCTGCTCCTTGGTGGGGGCCGAGCCGATGACCGCGACGGTGATGATCAGCTTATCCAAATCTTCTACCTCGTTTTTAACCGGTTATCGCTAATCGGTCCCTTGGATTGGTCCGTGCTTCCTGGAGAGATGTTTTTGTACCCAAACCAGAAGAATTCTTTGCAACCAGGAGATGGCTCCCGCAGTAGATCGGCTCATGAAATACCCGGGTTAGCGAAAGGTCCGGCCGGTCAGGAGCCACCAGGCCCAGCGCCAGAGCCGCCTCCGTTCGACCCCGATGATCACCTTCCCCTCCTTCAACCTCTCCGCCAGGACCAGCTCCTGGCCCCCGGCGTCGATCCTCACCCCGGCGGAGGGGGACTGGTCCACCTCCAGGGCCGGGACCCGTCGTCCCTCCTCCCGGATGACCAGCCAGTCCCCCTCCCACCTGACCCAACCCGGGTCGGTCTGGGACCGGCTGCTCCGGCCCATCAGGGTCCTGGTCTGGAGGCCGATCCAGACCGGACCGGGCCCGGCCCTGAACCTTTTCTCCACCTGGTGGTCCTTTTGGGGATCCAGGTAAAAGACGCTGACCATCCATCCGGGCTCGATCCGGGCCGCGGCCAGACAGGTCCCCCTGTCCTGGGCCGGCCTCACGGTCAGGAGGTCCAGGGGCAGGAAGGCCGCCCCGACCAGAAGGGCCAGGCAGCAGACCACCGCTCCCCACAGCCAGCGGATCATGCCCAAGCTCCTCCTTATCCGTTACGCCGGCCACGGGGATAAGGCCCCGGCTGGAGCCCCTCCCCGCGGCCGGCCTCTGGTAACTTTAAACCGAACCTGTCCCAAGCTCAACCGGCTCCCGGCCCTGACCGGGGCCGATCAGCTCCTGGAGGAGGAAGAAATTAAAGCGAGCCGGTAAATGGTTGTCTTTTCCCCGGCGGCGGTTATAAAATTAAACTACCGACCCCGATTAAGGTGTCGGTGGGAGTAAAGAAGGAGCCCAAAGAATGTGCGACTGCTGCTCCAAGCCTGAGAAACCGGTGATCATCCCGCCCAAGCCCAAGGCCAAGAAGGAGGCCCCGGAGAAGGAGACCAAGGCCAAGGGAAAAGATTAACCTCTCCGCTCTCCGAGCTTCCCGACCCCCGGCCTTCGGACCGGGGGCCATTTTTTAGACCGGGTTCAAAGCCTCCCCCGGGCCCGGGTCTTAAGCGTCAGGCTCGAAGCGCAACCCTCGAAATAGGTCCAAGAATTCCTCCGGTCACGCTTCTTCGCCTTCCTTGATCCCGAACCCGGGTGAAAGCTTGGAAACCAGCTCCCAGGCTCAGCCTTTCCTTCCCGAGGCGGAGGCCGCCTTGGCCCGGGCCGCTCCCGCCTTAAGCCACTTCAGCCAGCCCTCCATCCCCTCCCCGGTCAGGGCGGCCAGCTCGAAGATCCTGATCCGGGGCTGGATCCGCCTGACCTCCTCCCGGGCCTTGGCCAGGTCAAAGGGAAGGTGGGCCAGGAGGTCTATCTTGTTGATGATCAGGGCCTCCGAGAGGCGGAACATGAGGGGGTACTTGAAGGGCTTGTCCTCCCCCTCCGGGGTGGAGAGGACGGTCACCTTGGCCTCCTCGCCCAGGTCGAACTCGGCCGGGCAGACCAGGTTGCCCACGTTCTCGATGAAGAGGACGTCGGTCCCCTCCAGGTCCAGGCTCCCGGCCGCTTCCCAGACCGACTCCGCCTCCAGGTGGCAGGCCCCCCGGGTGTTTATCTGGACCGCCTCGACCCCCTGCCGGGTGATCCGGTCGGCGTCCAGGGTGGTCTGGATGTCGCCCTCGATCACGGCCAGGCTGAGGACCCCCTTGAGCATTCCGGCCGTTCTCTCCAGGAGGGTGGTCTTGCCCGCGCCGGGGGAGGACATGAGGTTGATAACGAAGAGGCCCAGCCTGCGGAACTCCTCCCGGTTCCGTCTGGCCAGGTTGTCGTTGGCCTCCAGGACCTTGCGTTCGAGCTGAATCTCCAAAACGTCACTCCCCCGTGATGGCGCTCAAGGTCAGCTCCCGCCCGGCAATGATCTCCGTCCGGCCGGAGCCGCAGGAAGGGCAGAGAAAGACGAAATCCTCGACCGGGAAGCGCCGCCCGCAGTCCCGGCAGAGGGCCTGGATGGGGATCTCCTCCATGACCAGCTCGGCCCCCTGGACCGGCCCCTCCCGGGTCATCAGCTCCCAGCAGAAGGCCAGGGAGTCGGGGACCACCCCGCTCATCCGGCCCACCTTGAGCCTGACCTGGGCCACCCGCATCAGTCCCGCCCGTCCGGCCTCCTCGACCGCCAGGTTGATTATCGACTGGGCGATGGACATCTCGTGCACGGAACCGCCTTGCCCCGGCCGCCCAGGGGCAGGGATTAAAATTGATAATTGCCCTTAATGATTAAATGTACTCGCCGGCCCCCGGAGGGACAATCCTTTTTATCCTCAAGGAGGGCGGAACCCCTTCCGGGCCAGGGGCTTGACGGGGTAAGGTACTAGGAAGTAAAAAGGAATAAGGGTTTTTCAGTCCACAACAATCTCGAGGCCTGAATCGACCCGGAGCTGGACCCCGGGGCCGGGAAGGCGAGTGCCTGCCGCAGAGGGCTCGTCTACTCATCGCCCCGGTTTAACGATCGGTTAACAATTTATTAAGGAGGCAGAGAGTGAAAAGGCGTGATTTCCTGAAAAAGGCAGGTCTTGGCACCGCCGCGGCAGCGACCGCCGGAGCGATTCAGGCCCCCGCTGTCCATGCCCAGCAGAAGTTCAACTGGAAGATGGTCACCACCTGGCCCCCCAAGCTGCCCTATCTCCAGACCGGTGCGGACAGGTTCGCCGAGCGGGTCAAGGAGATCTCCGGGGGCCGGCTGACGATCCAGGTCTTTGCCGGCGGGGAGCTGGTCCCGCCCCTGGGCGCCTTTGACGCGGTAACCGACGGAACGGTGGAGATGGCCTCCGGGGCGGCCTACTACTGGGCCGGCAAGGCCCCGGCCACCCAGTGGTTCGCGGCCGTACCCTTTGGGATGAACGCCCAGGGGATGGCCGCCTGGTTCTACGGCGGCGACGGGCTCAAGCTCTGGGAGGAGGTCTACGCCCCCTTTAACCTGATCCCCCGTCCGGGCGGCAACACCGGGGTCCAGATGGGCGGCTGGTTCAACAAGAAGATCGAGACCATTGAGGATTACAAGGGCCTCAAGATGAGGATCCCCGGCCTGGGCGGCAAGGTGGTGGCCAAGGCCGGCGGGACCGTGGTCCTGACCCCCGGCGGCGAGATCTTCACCAACCTGGAGAGGGGGGTCATCGACGCCACCGAGTGGGTCGGCCCGCTCCACGATCTCCGGATGGGCTTCTACAAGGCGGCCAAGTACTACTACTACCCCGGCTGGCACGAGCCGGGGACCACCCTGGAGTACATCTTCAACAAGAAGGCCTACGAGTCCCTGCCCAAGGACCTCCAAATGATCCTGGACATGGCCTCCGCCGAGAGCTACGCCTGGATGTGAGCCGGCTTCGACGCCGACAACGGAGCCGCCCTCCAGGAGCTGATCACCAAGCACAAGGTCGAGGTCATCCGCTTCCCCGACGAGGTCATGGAGGCCCTCAAGAAACTGGCCGACGAGGTCCTGGAGGAGATCACCGCCAAGGACGCCCAGGCCAAGAAGGTCCATGAGTCCTTCAAAAAGATGCAGAAGGATGTCGGGACCTGGGGGACCATCTCCGAGAAGGCCTACTACAACTCCATCGTTCCCAAGTACTCGCTCAAGGGCTGAGAGCCGGGACCGACCATCCCAAGGACCGGTCCGGGGAGGTAGTCCCCGGACCGGCCGGACCCGGTAATTTTTCAAGACGACCTGGCCGCCCCCGCGGCGTCGGCTGACCGAGGCCGGGGCGGCCAGGGCCTCGTGCTTAGCGCCCCGTGACCGGAGCCAAGTCGGCCCCTGAAAAATCCCCTCCCACCAGCCCGCCCCGCCCTAGCCTCCGCCCGTCCCCGGGTTCCGTCCCCGGCCCTCGCGGGGGGGGAACTTTCGCCCCGGGAGAGCCCCGGCTCCGCCCTGGTAAGCACAACTTGTTGCTTTCACCATCATTTTGTGCTACAAGATGTTGAGTTATGAAGGACTCCGAGGAGGCTTGAAGGAATTGTCGTCGAAGATAGATCAGACAGGGTACGACGCGGATAAGATCAGGGTCCTGGAGGGGCTGACCGCGGTCCGCAAGCGGCCGGCCATGTACATCGGCAACACCCACCTGGGCGGCCTCCACCACCTGGTCTACGAGGTGGTGGACAACTCCATCGACGAGGCCCTGGCCGGGCATTGCGACCAGGTCAAGGTCATCGTCCACTCCGACAACTCGGTCACCGTGGAGGACAACGGGCGGGGGATCCCGGTGGGGATCCACAAGACCGAGGGCGTCCCGGCGGTGGAGGTGGTCATGACCAAGCTCCACGCCGGGGGGAAGTTCGACAACGAGGCCTACAAGGTCGCCGGCGGTCTGCACGGGGTCGGGGTGTCGGTGGTCAACGCCCTTTCGGAGTGGTTGGAGGTGGAGATCTACCAGGGAGGCCAGGTCTACCGCCAGTCCTACCAGAGGGGGAAGCCCCAGGGGCCGCTGAAGGTCACGGGCAAGACCAGGCGCCGGGGGACCAAGGTCACCTTCAGGCCCGACCGGGAGATCTTCTCCGTAACCGAGTACTCGGCCGAGACCCTGATCACCCGCCTGAGGGAGCTTTCCTTTCTCAACGCCGGGGTGAAGATCACCTTCAAGGACGAGCGGGACGAGAAGGAGCGGGAGTTTCACTACAAGGGGGGCATCGGCTCCTTCGTGGAGTGGCTCAACCAGAGCAAGAACCCGATCCACCCCAAGGTCATCCACCTGAGCGGGGAGAAGGAAGGGGTCATGATCGAGGTGGCCCTCCAGTACAACGACTCCTACAAGGAGAACATCTTCACCTTTGCCAACAACATCAACACCAGGGAGGGCGGCAGCCATCTGTCCGGCTTCAAGGCCGCCCTGACCAGGACGGTCAACTCCTACGCCCAGAACAACGACCTGCTCAAAAAGCTCAAGACCCTCCTCTCCGGCGACGACGTCCGGGAGGGGATCACCGCCGTGGTCTCGGTCAAGCTCTCCCAGCCCCAGTTCGAGGGCCAGACCAAGGGCAAGCTGGGCAACTCGGAGGTCAAGGGCCTGGTGGAGACCCTGGTCAACGACCGGCTGGGCTCCTATTTCGAGGAGAACCCCCCCGTGGCCAGAAAGATCGTGGCCAAGGTGGTGGACGCGGCCAGGGCCCGGGACGCGGCCCGCAAGGCCAGGGATCTGGTCCGGCGCAAGGGGGCCCTGAGCGACAACTCCCTCCCGGGGAAGCTGGCCGACTGCCAGGAGAGAGACCCGGCCCTGGCCGAGCTGTTCATCGTCGAGGGCGAGTCGGCCGGCGGCTCGGCCAAGCAGGGCCGGGACCGGCGGACCCAGGCCATTCTTCCCCTCCGGGGCAAGGTTCTCAACGTGGAGAAGGCCAGGTTCGACAAGATGATCGAGTCCGAGCAGATCAGGACCCTCATCACCGCCCTGGGCACGGGCATCGGCGACGAGGACTACGACCCGGCCAAGATCCGCTACCACAAGATCGTGATCATGACCGACGCCGACGTGGACGGGCTCCACATCCGGACCCTCCTCCTGACCTTCTTCTACCGCCAGATGCCGGAGCTGATCGACAACGGCCACCTCTACATCGCCCAGCCGCCCCTCTATCGGGTGGCCAAGGGCAAGCTGGTCAACTACGTGGAGGACGAGACCGCCTTCCAGCGCTACCTCATGGAGCGGTCCATCGAGAACCGCCGCCTGATGACGGCCAACGGCGAGCTGTCCGGCAAGGCCCTCTTCCGCCTCATGGAGCGGTTGGGTAAGCAGCTGTACTTGATCGACCGGTTGGCCCGCCGCCAGTACGATCCCGGGGTGGTGGAGCACTGCCTTTTCTTCGGCCTGGCCAAGGAGCGCGAACTGACCGATCCGGCCAGGATGGAGGAGCTGAAAAACAGCCTCGGCCGGGCCGGCTTCCAGGTGGCCGAGGAGCAGACCGACGAGGAGCAGGGCACGGCCAGGCTGGGGGTGGTGGGCAAGACCAACGGCCGGGAGATGAGGTGGATCGACCGGGAGCTGGTGATCTCTCCCGAGTACCAGCAGGCGGCCGGGCTGGAGGCCGAGCTCAGGGGGATGGGCCGGCCGCCCTACGTTATTCTGGACGGCCAGGGAAAGGAGCTGGAGCCGGCCGACAAATGGGAGCTGGTGGAGCTTTTCCGGGAGCTGGGCCGAAAGGGGCTGGTCATCCAGCGCTACAAGGGGCTGGGGGAGATGAACCCGAACCAGCTCTGGGAGACGACCATGGACCCCCTGACCAGGACCATGCTCCAGGTCAGGGTGGAGGACGGGGTGGAGTCGGACCTGCTCTTCTCCATCCTCATGGGCGATCAGGTGGAGCCCCGGCGGGACTTCATCCAGACCCACGCCCAGGAGGTCCAGTTCCTTGACATCTGAGCCTTCCCTCAAAGCGACCTCCGGACCCGGGGCCCGGGCCGGGACCGGAGAGGGGCGGTGAGGCCCGGACCCATCTTCGATCCCCAGGCGGCCGGCCGACCCATGAGGGTGGCCGGCTTCATGTCCGGCTCGGGGACCAACCTGGTCAGGCTGCTGGAGCATCAGGAGCGGCTCCGGGAGGAGGAGGGGAGGCCGGTCTTCGAGGTGGCCTTCATCTTCTCCGATCGTAGCGACGGCCTCTCCGCGGGCGAGCGGATCGCCTACGACTGGGCCATCCCCCACGTCTCCTACGACATCCGGCGCTTCCACCGGCAAAAGAGCGCCCCCCGGACGGTCAGGACCCCGGCCGGGATAGCCCTCCGCCGGGAGTACGACCGCTTCGCCCGGGCCCTGGTCCAGGCCCAGAAGATAGACCTCATCGCCCTGGGCGGGTACATGTCCTTCACCACCCTGGCCCCCTGCGTCAACGTCCATCCGGCCGACCTGTCCCTCCGGGCCGCGGACGGCTCCCGGCGCTATGTGGGCGACGACGCGGTCTTCGAGGCCATCAGGGCCGGGGAGAAGGAGCTGCGGGCCTCGACCATCCTGACCGACCTGGGGGTGGACACCGGCCCCCTCCTGATGGTCAGCGGGCCGGTGGCCGTGGACCTGCCGGCTCCCCTGGAGGAGCTCAGGGGAGACGAGGCCCGGCTGCGCAAGGCGGCCGGCGAGCACCAGGAGCGGCTCAAGGAGAAGGGGGACTGGGTGGTCTTCCCCCGGACCGTGGAGGCCATCGCCCGGGGCAGGTTCGCCTTTGACCGGGCGGGGACGGTCCTTTTCGACGGCCGCCCCGCGCCGGAGGGGATCAGGCTGGGATGAACGTCTTCCTGGACCGGGACGGGGTCATCAACCAGGACCGGGCCGGCTGGGTCCGCTCCTGGGAGGAGTTCGTCTTCCTGGACGGGGCGGCCCAGGCCCTGGCCAGGCTGAGGCGGGCCGGGGCCTCCCTGGTGGTGGTCTCCAACCAGTCCCTGATCGGCCGGGGGATCGGGAGCGCCGAGGCGGTGGACGAGGTCAACCGGCTCATGGCCGCGGCGCTGGAAGAGGCCGGGGCAGGGCTCGAGGGGATCTTCATCTGCCCCCACGCCCCCGAGGACGGCTGCGACTGCCGGAAGCCCAAGCCCGGGCTGATCTTCCAGGCGGCCCGGACCCTGGGCCTGACCCTGGAAGGGGGCTGGCTGATCGGCGACGCGGAGCGGGACATCCGGGCCGGACAGGCGGCCGGGCTTAGGACCATCCTGGTCAGGACGGGCAAGGGCGCGGCGACCGAGTCCCGGGCCCTGGTCCGGCCCGAAGCGGTGGTGGACGACCTGGGCCGGGCGGCGGATTACCTCCTCCAGGGCAAGAACGACTTCTCCTCCGGGGGCTGATGAGAGCCCCCTCGGCGGGATCACCGCGTTAAGGGTCTCCATTCCGGAGAATCCCCCCCGGCCCCCTTGCTATATCCCCGGCCTCCGGACCGCTTGCGAGACCGGGGATGATGCCCTACTCTGGAGATGGGTTATCCCGAATATTTCATGAAGATCGCCAAAAGGAAAGAGAACAGAGAGCTAATTTAAATGGTTACGGCGAGTTCAGGACGGTTTTGGGCAGTGACAGTTTGTACCCCAGGCCGTGAGAGACAAATTTGGCGATCTTCACCCTGCGGGCGAGCCGATTTGGCCGCATCTGCTGCGTTCCGGGACACTCGCAATAGGGTAACTATGGCTTCGTGTCCCGCGCCTTGCATCTGCGGCCAACTCGACTCGTGAAATATCCGGGTTATCCGGATCCGACCCCCGAGCCCGTGCTGCGGCCCGAATTTGGGCCCGACCGCCGGTGGGTACGATCCGGTCCGCGAGGAGAGGTTCGGCATGACCGGCCCTGATGTCCAGCGCAAGCTGGCCGCCATCCTGAGCACCGATGTCAAGGGGTACAGCCGCCTCATGGGCGATGACGAGGTGGCCACGGTCAAGACCATCACCGCCTACCGGGAGGTCATCTCCGATCTGGTCCGGCGCTTCAGGGGACGGGTGGTGGACTCTCCGGGGGACAACCTCCTGGCCGAGTTCGACAGTGCCGTGGATGCCGTCAAGGGGGCCATCCAGGTCCAGGACCGGCTCAAAGAGCTGAACGCCGAGCTGCCGGTCCAAAGGCGGATGGAGTTCAGGATCGGGATCAACGTCGGCGACGTGATCATCCAGGAGGGGCGGCTCTACGGCGACGGGGTCAACATCGCCGCCCGTCTGGAGGGGTTGAGCCGGTCCGGGGGGATATGCATCTCCGGGACGGTCTACGACCAGGTCAAAAACAAGCTGGGCTTAGGTTACGCCTACCTGGGCGAGCAGCAGGTCAAGAACATCGCCGACCCGGTCCGGGCCTATCGGGTCGCCTGGGGCGAGGAGACGGTCGAAACGGTCAGGGCTCAGGGGACTTTAAAGAGCCTGGGCCAGGTCCCGGCCGGGACCGGTGGAGGTGGCCTGGCCGTGCCGGACAAGCCCTCCATCGCCGTCATGCCTCTCCGAAACCTAAGCCCTAACCCCGAGGAGGACTACTTCAGCGACGGCCTGACCGAGGATATAATCACCGATCTGTCAAAGATATCCGGCCTTTTTGTGATCGCCCGGAACTCGGTCATGGCCTACAAGGGCCAGAACATCCTCCCCCTTCAGGTGGCCGGGGAGCTGGGGGTGCGCCACATCCTGGAGGGCAGCGTCCGCCGGGCCGGGCAGCGGGTCAGGATCTCCACCCAGCTGGTGGACGCCCCCCTGAGCCAAAACGTCTGGGCCGAGCGCTTCGACGGCCTGATGGAGGATATCTTCGACCTCCAGGACCAGGTGGCCCGCAAGATCGTGGACGCCCTGAAGGTCAAGCTGACCAAGGGCGAGGAGGAGAGGCTGGCCCGCCAGACCACGGTCAACCCGGAGGCCTACGACCTGGTCCACAAGGCCAACAAGCTGGGGTTGATCTCCTCCTACGAGTCCCACCTGGAGGCCAGGGAGCTCTATGAGCGGGCCCTGACCCTGGACCCGGACTACGCCCCGGCCCACGTGGGGTTGGGCTGGACCTACTTCGACGAGTGGCCCTTTGGCTGGAGCGAGAGCCCGGAGGTCCTGGACAAGGCCCTGGAGCTGGGCTGGAAGAGCCTGGCCCTGGACGACTCCCAGACGGACGCCCGCCAGCTCATAAGCTGCGCCTACCTGTGGCAGCTCAAGCACGATCAGGCCGAGAAGGCCATCCGGGAGGTCCTGGCCCTGGCCCCGGGCAACGCCGACGCCCTCTCCTTCCTGGGCTACATTCTGACCTTTGCCGGCCGGCCGGAGGAGGCCCTGGAGCCACTCCAGGCGGCGATCAGGCTCGACCCCAAGGTTCCGGTCCGGTACCGCTTCTACCTGGGCTTAGCCCTCCTGACCCTGGGCCGGCCCGAGGAGGCGGTGGAGGAGCTGGAACGCTGCCTGGCCGGGAACCAGGCCTATATTCCGGCCTGGGCCACCCTGGCCCGGGCCTACGTGGTCTCCGGCCGGATGGAGCGGGCCGGGGAGGCGATGCGGACCGTAAAGAAGATCAATCCGGACAACTCCATCGACCGATTCGGACCCAAGCTGCCCTACAAGGACCCGGCCGCCTTGGAGGAGGCCCTGGCCGAGCTGCGGTTGGCGGAGAAAGCCTGAGAGCCGTGACCACACCGCCAGTCAGCCACCAGTTCGAGACGGCCCTGATCCCGGGGAGGCTGATCAGGCGCTACAAGCGCTTCCTGGCCCGGGTGGAGCTGAACGACGGAACCAGGGTCACGGCCCACTGCCCCAACTCCGGCTCAATGCTGGGGGCCATCGAGGAGGGGGCCCCGGTCTTTCTCTCCCCGGCCGAGGGGGCCAAGAGAAAGACGGCCTTTACCTGGGAGATGATCAGGATCAACGGCGGCTGGGTGGGGATCAACACCGGTCTGCCAAATAAGCTGGTGGCCCTGGCCGCCCAACGCCGGGCCCTGGCCGTCTTCCAGGGGGTGACCGAGGTCCGGAGGGAGGTCCGCCTGGGGGAGAGATCCCGGATTGACCTCCTGGTGGAGTCGGCTTTAGGTCCGATGTACGTGGAGGTCAAGAACGTCTCCCTGGTCCGGGACCGGGTGGCCGAGTTTCCTGACTCGGTCACCGCCAGGGGGGCCAAGCACCTGGAGGAGCTGACCCGGGTGGTCCGCTCCGGCGGCCGGGCGGCCATGGTCTACCTGGTCCAGCGCCAGGACGCCGACCTCTTCGGCCCGGCCAAGACCATCGATCCGGCCTACGCCCGGCTCTACCTGGAGGCCCGGGCCGCCGGGGTTCTGATGACCGCGGTGGAGGCCGAGGTCACCCCCAAGGCCATCAGCCTGACCCGGGAGCTACCCCTGCTTATCTAGCCCGAATATTTCACGGAGAAGACCAAAGAGAAAAGTAAACTTGAAAACATCTCAAACGGCTTCATCGAGTTAGGACCCATTTTCCGGGGTGACAGGCTGTGACCTTGGCCAGGTGAGGTATCTTTTACGGTTTTCACCCATAGGGTTAAGCCGATTTGGCCGCATCTGCTTCGTTGCGCGACACTCGGCAGAGGGTGACTATAGCTTCGTGTCCCGCGCCTTGCATCTGCGGCCAACTCAGGCAAGTGAAACATCCGGGCTAGCCGCCAACCGCCTCAAATCTGAAACAATAATATTTACAAATAAGTACGCTCCTTGAAAGAGCCTTCCCCGGGCCTTACCTTCTAGACCGGAAGAAAGGAGGCAGCCATGCTGAAGAAACTGACGACCGTGGCCTTGGCCTTGGTCTTGGGACTCCTGCTCTTGGGTTGCGAGACCTCCGGGAGGGGTTACGGCTACCATGGTGACCGCGATTACGGCTACCACCGGGGCTATGGCTACCATCATCCCTCCGACCGATACGGGCACCGCGATTTCTACTACCGGGACAGGGATCGGGGTTACAACTATCAAGAGCCGGGGGATCGGGGTTACGACCGCCACTACGAGAGGTATAACGACCGCCGGCCCTAGGGGGGCTGGGCCGGCCTGGTCGGTCGGACCGGCTCCAAGGCCTGAAGGAGATGATGACCGGGCCCGGGGCGGGGCTCCAGTTAAAGAGCCCCCGCCGGGCTTTTCCGGTCAATCGTCAAAGTCGCCGTGGGGCCCTTTGTCCGGGCCCAGGGCCTTGGCCCGGTCCCTGATCTTGTCCGCAGTCCATTCGGAAGGGTCCTCCTGGCGGCTGGTTTTGGGCCCCAGGTCGGATGACCCGGCCTTCAGGAGAGCCTCGATTCCCAGGTCGGCCGTGTCGGCGGCGTTGAAGACGTCGGTCAGGAGGGTGTAGACGAACTCCTCCACCCCTTTGGCCATCCGCTCCCGGAACTCCCCGGGCTGGCTCAGGATCTTGTTCTCAAAGGGCAGGTTGAGCTTTTTGTAGTCCCCGGCCTTGAGCCCCTTGTCCTTGGCAAAGGCCTTCATCTCGGCCCAGAGCCGGTCGCTCATCCCCTGATCGGAGACCTTGGCGAACTCGCCGCTTGGGTCCAGGATGGCGTTGCCGTAGTCGTTGACCCTGACCCCCCAGGAGATCATCTGGAGGGCGGTGGCCACGTTGGCCTTGGTGGTCCTGGTCTCCCGGGCGATGGCCCGGAGGCGCTCGGAGCTGTTGCCCGAGGTCCCGTGCTGGGCCCCGGAGACCTGGTAGGGCTCCAGGGCCTGATGAATCTCCCTGGTCAGGGGGACCTGGATCCCGGCGTCGCTCTCCTCGATGCCGTGGGTGGTGCCGTTGTTGAGGGCGATCCAGTCCGGGAAGATGTCGTGGGCGTTGAGCCCCTGGATCAGGAAGAGGGCCTCATCCTTGGTGGACAACCCGGCCTTGCCCTTGATCTCCCCGACCTCGGTCTCCAGCCCGGCCCAGGAGGGGACAAAGGGGTTGAGCTCCAGGTTGGCCAGAAGGTTCTGATCGTCGGGCAGGTGGGAGGCGTCGATGGCGATGGAGGTCAGGCCGGCCTCGAAGAGGGAGGGGATCTCCACCTTGGCCGCCTCCACGTCCTTGTCCCCCTTTATCCCGTAGTGGTCGGCGTGGACCGCCACCGGGACGGTGATCTGAAGCTCGTTCATGAGCTGGTCCACGTAGGAGGCCATGTTCCAGTAGTTGACCGCGCAGTAGGCCCCGGCTCCGCCCTCCGACTTGGCGATCTCGATGATGATCGCCGCCCGGGCCCTCTGGGCCGCGGCCAGGGCGCCCCGGATGACCGGCCTGCTCCTGCCGTTGGCGGCGATGGTCATGGCCCGGCCCTTGGCCCGCAGGGCCCGGTCGATGACCTTCCCGCTGACGATCAGGGCCCTGGAGTTGGGAAAGAGGCTGGTGATATTGGGCGGCCGGCCGATCCGGAGGGCCTTTTCGAAATCCTGGGATGACGGCATCTTGCTCACCTCCTTGGCCTGTTGTCTTTAAAGGAAAAAGCGCCCCTCAACCGGAGTGGGGCTCCACGATCACCTTAATGGAACCGTGGTCCATGGGCCGGGCCACGGCCTGGAA
>Ga0068714_10005165_pt1 | contig 13996 bp, 15 predicted proteins | sample MTBNYHSulfiMetaG_FD_62988 | JGI IMG/M metagenome (GOLD analysis project Ga0068714, IMG submission 62988) | Enrichment culture microbial communities from rom New York Harbor, USA that are MTBE-degrading - MTBE-NYH (New York Harbor Sulfidogenic)... | ecosystem: Environmental > Aquatic > Marine >... | reverse complement strand
TCTAATTTTGAGTAAGTTGTAATAGCCTTTGATCCTAAATAAAAAAGGCCACAGAAGTTTAGGAAGCACTTTTGTGACCTTTTACGATCCAAACAATTACTTCTTACAACCTACAAATTTAATTATCACCCTTTATTTTCTAAAAGTCAAGTGTTTGAATAAAATTGTTTGAATAAAATAAAATTGAAGGAGTCCTCAGAAAAAGGGGTGCGAATAGTATACTGATCAGCAATCGAGGCAAGTTTTAGGAGTTCAAGATTTCCGATATCATCAGGCCAGATACATATATGAACATCAGATCCAAACATTTTAGATGATCTGAAAACAGCACATCTATAGCAGACATTGAGCATTCTAAGATGTCGTAACTCACAGTCATCAATAATACGGCAACGCCGCGTCCAATACCTCAACAGCAACATTTGCAGCAATTGCAAAATGGAAGAGAACCTTGTCTGTTATGCAAAAAAGAATTCTATGTTGAAATGAACCTTCACTCACCCAACGATTTTCTATAAAATTTTCCTGTGTATTTTAAAATAGCCTTGGACACTTTCTCCCTAATGTGATATCGATATACTAAATTGCCCCGGACATAGACTGGAAAAGAGAATTTATCATCTTCCTGAGGGAATTCAGTGGACCGTATAGCAAAAAATGAGACCATTCATATCGATCGACTTAAATTGGGACCCTACGAAACGAACAGCTACATACTCACCTGTCCCCGAACGGGGGACAGTGTGCTGGTGGACGCTCCTGCAGAAGCCTCCGTAATTTTTAAGGCGCTAAAAGACACTCATCCTATATACATACTCATCACTCATAACCATATGGATCATATCGGTGCACTGTCTGAGCTAAAGTCTAAGCTCAGGGTTCCCATTGGCGTCCATCGCCTGGACGCAAAGGGCCTGCCTCTACAAGCAAATATGATCCTTAAAGATGGTGGCAAGGTGGACTGTGGATATATGAGTCTGAAAATCCTTCATACGCCAGGTCACACCCCGGGCAGTCTTTCTTTTCTAATAGGCAGATATCTTATTGCAGGTGACACTATTTTTCCTGGGGGTCCAGGGAAGACAAGGTCACCGGCTGATCTAAAGCTAATCATCGAATCCATATCCAGTAAGATCTTTGTTCTGCCTGATGATACTGCGATATACCCTGGTCACGGTGATTCCACCATATTGAGAAAAGAAAAAGAAGAGTTTGCTATCTTTTCCTCTCGCTCACATGATCCTAACCTGTTCGGGGATGTGCTTTGGCTTTCATCCTGACCATTTGTTGAAGGGGCTACCATAATATCTCTACCCGGTGGAAGCCTTCTGCCAGTTCATACTCTTCTCCTTGTGCGAATGAGCTATGCCTTTCCCTCAGCCGTTCTTCCAGCTCCTGGAGCGGGATGTGCCCCACCTGACTCTTATGACACTGCAGCGCGCTCAGCTTCATATCAAAGGTTTCGGTGATATCGGAACGGTAATTGACATCCTCAGTTCCCCAGAGCAATACTTCTTTGACCTTATGAGGATCAAGCCCTTCTTTCGTCAAATCCGGGTAGGAAAAGATATCCCGGGCATAGGGGAAGATAGCGTCCAAGGTAACTTGTCCGGCCATTCTATGATCCCGGTGCCAAATATAGCGTCGGTAAGGGTCAGCAGTGACAACGGTCTCAGGCCGATACATCCTGATGAGGCGGACGATCTCTTTACGGAACTCAGGGGTATCTTCCAAGCCCTGGTCGAGATGGTGGAGGAAAATGACCTCCCTCACGCCCAGCACGTTGGCTGCAGCGATCTGTTCCTCCTCCCGAGTTTTGGCTAGCTCTTCGGGCTTTATCCTGGCATCACTCGTGCCTTTGTCTCCATTGGTACACACCACATAAACAATCTCCTTCCCCTGACTGACCCAGCGAACGACAGTTCCGGCAACTCCATATTCTGCGTCATCTGGATGAGGAGTAACCACCATCACCTGAGCTAGCTTCGTTTTCATGAGTCGATCTCCTTTGTGTGGAATTTTAGAAATTGTATAATATCAAAACGATTGTTACAATTACTCCCGGATATTTCAGTCGAACATGAGGAATCCCACTTATACCATTCGAAATTATCATTCTAAGGATTTTGAGAAATTAGTCCAACTGGTGACTGAAGTTCAGGAATTAGGGCGACCCTACTGTTCAATTTCACTGTTAGACTTATGTGAAAGCCTGAGTCAATCCGACCCTTCTTCTAAGGATAACCTGTTTATCGCGGAGAGGGCAGGAGAAATTGCTGGTTATGCAGAGGTGAAGCCGGAGTTAAACATCGGGCGGGCTGTTTTGAGGTGGCTGGTCCATCCTCGCCATCGTAGAGGAGAGCTAAATGTAAGGCTCGTCGATCGCGCTGTCGACCGTACGAGAGAGTTGGGTATTATAACCCTCCATGCAAACATCTTTCATAATAGCCTCACAGCTAAACGGTTTCTCACCCGCATGGGTTTTACATTCGTCCGCCGGTTTCTTGAACTTAGGTTGGATCTCGCCGAGATGGTTTTGCCCGAAATCAGTAAGATTGCCCCTCGATGTCGGTCCTTACAGCCCAGCGAAGAAGGAAGACTGACGCAACTTCAAAACCGTTCCTTCGCCGGCACTTGGGGGTTCAATCCCAACACGATCGAAGAGATCATTTATCGAATCAATCTTCCCAACTCCTCTCCGGACGACATTTTTTTGATCTTCGATTCAGATAAACCCGTTGGTTATTGTTGGACAAGGATTGAGTTTTTGAAGAAGAAAGCCCCGGGCGAAGGGACTGGCCGAATCTATATGTTGGGCGTTGATCCAGACTATCGAGGGAGAGGCTTGGGCAGGCAACTTCTGCTTGTTGGGCTCTCCTATTTGAAGAGCAAGAGTCTTCGAGTGGCTGTGTTGACGGTGGATAGTGAGAATAAAGCAGCTCGTGTTCTTTACAAGTCGGTTGGATTTGAACTCTTGAAAAGCAGCCTGTGGTACGAAAATAGACTGGATTGAGCCTGTACGGTTTGTCTGTCGATGAGTCTTGTCAAACCCGGAACTCTTCTGCTCCTTTGCATGCCTTAGTAGATAAGTCCTTTAGAACGCTGCGGTATTCTTCAAGGATGGCTTCGGAAATATTTGACCAGCTGTACTTGGCTACGGACGCCCGGACCGAGTGGACAAAATCTGGTTTCCCATTTGGCGTTGAAAGCAGCAGTGATATCTTATCCGCAAGACTACCGGGGTCATTGTCTGGCACGACATATCCTGTCTCACCATACCGGATGACACTTTCCGCACATCCAACCTTCGTGGCTACGACGGGTGTCCCGCAGGCGAGGGATTCCAAAACCACCAGCCCAAAGCTTTCATAATAAGATGGGACCACACACAAATCGGCAGCACTGTAAAAGAAAGGTAACGTTTCCTGCTTCACCGAGCCGAGAAAAATGACTGACTCGTCGATCCTCAATGTCCGTGAAAGATTCTTTAACCTTTGCATTTCTGCCTGGCTATGATCGTCGCCGCCGATCACAACAAGCTTGATTCCCTGCTTCCCTTCCAAATGGGCCATGACCTTTAACATGTTGTCGATGCCCTTGAGCGGAATAATCCTTCCTACAAAGACGATGATGCTTTCGCCATTCAAACCAAGGTGGCATCGTGCAGCTTCTCTCTGGATGGGTCGAAACAGATCCAAATTCACACCGCAGGGAATAATGCTGATCGCCTCAGGGGCAGCATCGTAATAGGTGATAAGATCCTCTTTCCCTTTCTCCGTAGAAGCAATAATGCGGTGACAATCCTTGACCAGCTTCCTTTCGACGTTGATACGAAGCTCGGGTTCACCCTCACCGATTCCGACTGCCTTCTTGACCGCCCCCAGGGTATGGAACCCGATAAGGTGCGGGATATCCCACCACTCCTGCAGTTGTTCTCCAACCAAGCCCGAAAGCCAATAATGGCTATGTATCAGATCATACCGAAGCCCATTCTCTTTCCTGAAATTTTCGAGGTTGCGGGTGAAATCGGCGAGATGAGAATAGAGTTCCAGCTTGTGCGTTTCTTCCTCTCCTGCCTTGAAATGGATCAGTCGAACATTTTCCCCTAATTCTACCACCTGATCGTGTATGGGCTCATGGATGCGCGTATACACATCGACGAGATGGCCCCGTTTCCCGAGTTCACGGCCAAGCTCCCGGATATAGACGCTCATCCCTCCTGTATTTTCCCCGCCCACCTTACCCAAGGGACAACTGTGAATGCTCAGCATCGCGATCTTCAATTCACTGCTCCCATTCGAACCCCACTTTTACCGGTCCGACACCATGTCCTACAGTCCAGTTTCCGCTTATTTAAAAGATATCTCGCATCCGTAGAGAGTAATTTCCTTGCCTCCCAAGCGATATTTGTAATCTTCAGCTCCCTTCAAGAAGTCAAATTTACTCCTTCCTCTTTCGACACTGTCTTTAAGGCATAAGACCTTCGAAATTAACCCTACGCTTAAGAACCTATGTTTAGGATCATAACCATTATTGTAAAGGAAAACCGAGTTGTTGTAATCAAAATACATGACCATAGCTACAGGTGATGCGTTGAGTTCCAGGATGCCGAACCTCAAAAGCCCCGACCGGGCTGTAGCCTTTACGAGCGACCGAAAGAAGGATTCAATCCGATTCGTTAAGAAAATCGCCTTGTCCTCCCTACTTTCCCGGAACAACCTCAGAAAGAGATCCATGGAATCTAAGAGAGAGTCACTATCTTCAACCACATGGTAATTGACATCACCTGCTTCCCCCAATCGTCTCAATTTGCGATTTACTTCATGCCGCTGTTTTTGCGTCAATGTATTTAAATATCCCTGCCAAGTAGGAGGCAAATCCAGTTCCAGAGAAACATCTTCCATTTTACGAGAGACATCATAATTCCGATTCCTTGCAATACCGACAAGATAAGTGAGCACACTTGAATTGGGCCTCAATGGCCTCAAGTTCAACCGCCTGATGCCCCTTCCCTGCAGGTCATCAAGCAAAATATTGAAAAAATCAACCTCTTTCCCCGGAACAATAACAAAGTCTAGATAGTCGCAAAGATCGGTGCTGCCGATGAAAGAGGCCTCTGTTCCCCGTAAAAGAAGTGGAGCGATGCCAGCGATCGTCCCTCCTTTTCTGAAAGTGCCCAAATATAGCTCGGCTTCGGATCCGAAATCATGCCACCAGACTTCAAGCCACGGCGGCAAGACAAAAATACAGTTCCACATCATAAGAGACTTGGATTTGAGCCAACAGGAAGTCAAGCTGTCGAAACTCTCCAAAGTAACAGTGTCATCTGATTTCGACATGGATGATATCCAGCACCTTCCCTTTATGCCAAATCATCGATAACCATCTGGCTCTGTTCATCCGTTTCCAATGCGTGAGGGATATATTTTCTCGTCCATTGAATCGCTTCTTCGCTCGATAAACCGAGAACCCGCTTTGCAAGATAAGCCACAAACAGACCCGTCCTTCCTAATCCAGCATGGCAGTGGATTAAAATATTATTTCCGACTAGCGCATGCTCGACCGTTTTCTTAATGGCTTCTTCAAGATCTTCTTTTGAAGGAACATTGAAATCGGGAATGGGTAGATGAAGCACCTGGAATCCCTGGTTCAAATAGAGAGATTTCAAATTCAGTCCAGTCCTGATCACACACTCTTCCTCTTCAGCAAGAAGAACAATCAGGGAGCCCTTTTCTCTCTTGAATTGAAAAAGAGATTCCCCTTGAGGATCATAAACCGAAAAAGGCATCGGGCTCCGGAAGATGGAACCACGTAAATGAAATGGTAATTCCGTTAAAGGCATTGGCTCCTCCCCTCAAATCCCATTTGGATGGTTAGGGGCTGAGACTTAGCCCTTGAGACATCAACCGCAAATTTAAGGGCACCCATTCTCACTTGCCATCCTTCGCCCAGAAACTCCCTCGAGTATCAGCCCTCTCTAAAAAATATTTTAAAACAAATTGTAATACACATCGTTTCCGAGAGCCAGGGAAGAAAAAATTAGTTAGACCGCTCTCTTTTCCTGATGAAGACTGTACGGACGTTAGGGAAGTTGCAGCGAGGCCTCAATGGCCAGCAAGCAGGCAGACCGGCTGAGAAGGCTTGTGACCTGCCTGCCCTGTACCAGTCTTGCACCTGGCCGGAGATGACAAATTCGCATTCTCCCTAACTACCCGTGACATTTGAACCGTTATCTTCGGAAAAGGGATGCGAATAACACAAATCAATAGAAACAAGAGGTATCAAGATATGGTGATTACGGGTTGAAGGTGAGGATAGCAGAGGAGTTTGAACGGCTCAACTCCTCTTTTCTGGGGCTCCATCTTCCGAAGGCTTTTTAGGATGAACCGATCGCTACAGATTTTTGGCCTAATGAACTTGGGATTCCGGAAGGCTTGGAAGAAGAATAGCCCCCCAGTCATTTGTTCTTAAAGACCTTAGATAGAAGAAGAAAGTTATTTGCTGATCTCTTCAAACGACCCTTTATATGTCGAAACTTTTTGGTGATGCGTGCCTGCCATTGTGGTCGATTCGAAATTTTAAGCAGGCTTCTGTAAAGCTTCTGGTCGCCTTGTCTATTCTCCAGCGCCTTTAGATTCTCCCTGACAAATAGGCGCGTGCTCTCATCCGAGACAATTAGTCTCGAAACCTCCTTAATATTGAGGTGAGTATCGAAGGTCTTGCATCGATCCAGCGCACCCACCGTATGTAAATTAATCATTGTTCTCAGACACTTCTCGCATTGGCCGCAGTTATAAGCTCCGTTAGATCGAGGGAAAAAGCATACCCGAAGGCATTGCAGGGCTATGTCAAATTGTGATAACAGTGCAACCTTTTCCAGTCGGTTAGCCTCGCAACCATCATGGACGAATTCAAGTGATTCTGTACTCCACAAAGGGTCCAATATTGGGTGTGACCCCAAAGGAATGAGATGCGCGTATGTATGGGCCCCTGGGACATAGATACGTTTAAAAAAAAGGGATAGCAGGTGCCCCACGCTGACTAGTCCCACTCCGTGCGCCAGTTTCAACCAATGCCGTCTGAGGTAGGAAAATAAAAATGAGCGGTGGTTGGTTTCCACTTCTATAACGCGCTTGCCAAAGCTTGAACCAATTCTGCGAATCATTTCTGATGATCTTCTGCGGAGCGAATCGTCTTCAACGGGGATATCGAAACCGTTCACAAAAATCAGGTCCGTGATCTCATCGCGATGTTTCAAAAACGTGTAGAACGAGTCTACACCGCCAGAGAAAAACGTGCCCACCCGATCCTCCTTAGGGCAGTCTCTGACTACAGGGATCACATTTTTAATTTCTACTCTATGGAGTGATGGTTCCCAAACACAGTAGATGTCGAGAATTGTACGAAGGGCATCAAGAAACCGTTGGCTAGCCTTCCCATCCGCCACTAATGCTCCCCCCTTCATCATAGATGGTAAGAGCGCTAATGCGAGGAAGGCCTCCATATTTCCAGTCAGGATAATGTCGTTGCTTCGAAAATAGATGTGATGGCTGGTTAGCCCAATCTGCAATTCTGCTTCTACTAAACTCCCGTCATTCGATGTGTGAATAGACTCAATTTGCGATACGGGATCACTCATCGGCCATCTCTTTCGGAAAAACGTTTAATAAAACTTTAGTTAGAATCTTTATAACATCACACTTCAGAAATCGAGTAGCTAAGATTTTAGCAATTCCTCGTTCTTTGCTTCAATCATTTCAATCCGTCATCTTTTTGAGCGCTCTTTTAATCAATTGCCTAACCCTTTTAATCCCTCCTTTAAACCAAGTATTTCGAAAAATTGCATAGCCGAGATCGAAAACCACATCTCTTCTCCCCATCTTACGAGCAAAGTCAATCGTTTCTTGGGCATAGAGAAATCTATTTTTTCCTTTTTCGGGGATGTCAAAAAAACGGACCCTTCGAATATATTTCCGTTCCAAAGGCTTTGGGAAGACCGTATATTTATCAAGAACTCCAAGCATATCGAGGACACTCATTATCTGAATGCATCTTTCACACCGGCAGCAATTTTCAAGGGAAGCTGCCTTGATAATAAAAGACCTATCAAATAAACATGTCCGTAGCCTTGAGTATGTTTCAGACCACTTTGATAGGACAACTATTTTTTCTATTCTTTTTAGATGAGCACCATCGTGTATGATTTCTGTAGCTTCTGTGGTTAACAAATCGTCAAGCAGAGGATGTGATCCCCAAGGAAAAAGCTGTGTGTATTGAAAAGAGGAGGCGATATAAAAACGAGAGAACAAATGACCCAGTGCTAGGGCGGAAGCAGACAGGATTGACCCAAAGGTATACATATATTCTTGCCATTTTCCTCTGTCCATAAATTGCCATATATTTGTATGGGATATCAGTAATTGCAGACCAAGTCTGTTCATCATTGATTCATAGAGTTGTCTGGTTTGATTGGAAAAAGTTTCCTCATCTTCCGGGATAGAGTTTACATCAAATCCGTTAATCATTAGGCAATGCGAAATCCTGTACCCTAAATTCTTCTCATTTTGAGGAAGATGGGACCAAAGAGTGTAGAAAGAATCAATCCCTCCTGAGAAGGCACATCCAACCCCGCCTGCTCCGTTCATTGCGTTAGCCATTTTTAGATTGGTGCTATTTATTTCTATGAGTTTAAACTCGTCGGGTTTCCAAAGATGCTGTATTCGTTGATATTCTTGCATCCCGTGGACTAAGCGGGGAGAAAGGGGCCCGTGTATTTCTAAATTCTCCCCGCATCTCATTGCCAAGGGCAATAAGGATGCAGCAAAGCAGTCAGCACGATCCGTAATATAGTCGCCATAACTCTTGGGAAATTTGAACCAGAGTGTGTCAGGAAATGTTTTACCAGTAGTCTGGATCTCGATGCGGGCCGAGACACAGATCATGTCACCTGATTCGGTTACTTCGGGTGTGCTTATAACCATATTACACTTCAGAATAAGTTACGTATCATGAGAGAAATGCTCGAGATATATGAAACCGTCCATAAGGCTCTGACGACTCAATCTCTATTTTATCAAAATGGTATGGTCTAAAATATCGTAAATATTACCTGCAAGTAATTCTGCTCCTTTATCCGTGTAATGAAAGTTGTCTCCAAAATATTCTCGAGTCTTTGGCATTAAATGCTCATTGTCAATGAGAATCAAATTTTCTTCCTTGGCTACTTTTCTAATCGTATCATTCAATACTCTTAATACATGAAGGATAGCATTTTCGGACAACTCAATGCAGAATATAAGGCGGGTCACCAACAATATTTCCTCATTAATATCTCTGTTGAATGGTGTAACGAGGGCAGGAAACGTGGATAAGATTGGAACAATGTGGTTCTCTTTCAAATATTGAATAAATGCCTTGAGATCCCTCTCATATTCAAAAACAATATTGTCAGGGACTTCGTTCATAGGTTCTTTATGGATGAGGTGCTTCTTTTCTTTATGTCTAATCCTCCTGCGAAGCTTTCTTAGACGATATTTTGTTGTTAATCCCTCTGGGAAACACCTCATGAACACGTCCTCAATTTTCGAGAAAGCTCTCTTTGCGGATACGGTGAAAGGTTCTTTCTCGATATTTTTTAACTTTTTTCCTCTCCTCCTGCTTATCCCCTCCCTTCCCTTTGCTCCCCGAATCGATTCCTTAACATATTCCAAAATTCTTTGATGAAATATAATCATGAAATCGGGCTTCAACGGCAAGACGTATTTCCCCACATAGTCTTTTCTCTTCGTTACCCTCAGACCGGCTACGGATGCATTGATGACCTCTACCGTCTGGAATTTATCTCTCAACATCTTTCCTAACTGGGAGGGCCATTCCTTGCCTTCGCTTTCATAATATCCAAAGGTTTCGGATCCTCCTAAACATACAATCCTGATTCCTCCTTCTTTTTTTTCAAAATCAATTTCTTTTCCTCGAAAGCCGAGGGAATTGATTTTCCATTTTTGATATGTCATGTTCGGGACGTTGTGACAAACACCATTGATGTCTTCCTCAAACAGATTTGATAATAAATTTAGATTCAGGTACATTTTTATCTTTTAAAGGGTTAAGATTACTTTTTCCCTATGTAGCAAAGGTATCAGGTTAGTGTCAAGGAAAACATAAATTCCTCCTCTTGGGGAGAATCTTAAATCTTTTTGAGATGATAAAGGGATTGATGGTTTTTGACTCCTTTAATTCACAGTACGGGCCAACCATCTCAGAAGGTACTTCCATCTTCGGTCACCTCGCGTACTGCAAGTAAACTTTTTAACTCCTGAGAAGGTATCTTGTTATAAATTATTTTCTCGATTTCCATGTGTACTGTTGTATGGATGAACAAAAATGTAAAAACAACATTTCCTTAGAAGAGGAAGTTATCCTTTTTTTTCCAAATTCTGCCAATCACAAGGCCATTTTGATGCTTTCACTACTCTGCAATAGTGAGTTGATCTCGGAGTCGATGATTACCAATGGAAAGAGTCGGTAACAGCCAAGTCAAATAAGATATCTTTTAGTAAAAACATCGTTAAAACTTATAAAACTTAATTTTTTTCACAAGGATCGGCTCATAACGTGGACTCCTTTTATTGCAGTGAACAATGAGCCACATCACGAGTATCGCCAGGGAAGACAAAATGAAATCAGTTTTAAATTCAATAGTTGCTGGTAGAAGGATCAACCACTGGTGAAATAATCCAAGAGAGAATAAAAAATGTTCCCGGCTCCCTTTTTCTACTCGAACCGCAGTGCTTCAATAGGATTAAGCAGAGAGGCCTTTCTCGCTGGGTAAAATCCGAAAAAGACCCCTACAAAACCGGCAAAGGTAAAAGCCAAGAGAATGGCTTTTACCGATAGAAGGGTAGGCCATTCTGCAAAGGTCGATAGGACATAGGTTCCAGAAATGCCTATGGCAGTTCCCAACATTCCCCCGATTAGACTGAGAATCAGCGATTCAATTAAAAATTGTAGAAGAATGTCTCTGCTCTTGGCTCCCACGGCAATCCGAATACCAATCTCCCTCGTCCTCTCCGTAACCGAGACAAGCATGATATTCATTATCCCGATCCCACCGACGATCAAAGAGATAGAAGCAATGGCTCCCAGAAGCAGAGACATCACATCTGCCGATTCTTCGGCACCCACCATCACCTCGGTAAGGTTCCTGACTGTAAAATCATTCTCCTCGTTCGGGGGAATCCGGTGTCTCTGTCGGAGGAGGACTTTGATCTGTTGTTCCGCCTCCTTCATCAGTTCCAGCTCTCTAATCTGGATTGAAATGCCTCTAACCATCCCTGGAAACTGCATTCCAAAAAGCCTCTTTTGAGCGGTCGTCAAAGGGATCATTATGGTATCATCATGATCATGCCCCGGACCCGATTGGCCTTTGTGACTGAGCACACCGACCACTGTAAAAGGAATATTTTTTATGCGAACAACCTGACCGGTCGGATCGGTACCCCCGAAGAGATATTCCATAACCGTCCATCCCAGAAGGCATACCTTTGCCGCTCCGTTGACTTCCTGCCAGGTAAAAGGACGGCCTAATGTGACAGGCCAATTCCTGATCTCAATCATTTCTGGCATTGTTCCCCTGATGGAAGTAGACCAGTTCTGGTTCCCATGAACGACCTGGGCAACTCCGGAAAGGTCCGGGGCCACATACTTGACAGATGGAATTTCGTTGAGAATTGCCTCTGCATCGTCAACTGTTAGAGTCGGAACCGTCCCCGACCCCATTCTTAGTCCCCCGCTTGTCGAGCTCCCTGAGCGAACGATCAGGAGGTTTGACCCCATGCTGGCAATATGCTCAACAATTTGCGCTTTTGCCCCTGATCCCACGGCGATCATGGCGATGACAGCACTTACCCCAATGATGATCCCAAGCATCGTTAAGGCAGACCTCATCTTATTCACTATGAGAGCCTTTAATGCAATTCGGAAACTAGCGAATAAAGTCGTCAAGCGTCTTGTTTTCCTCTACCGACAAAGGTTTGAGATAGGCTCCTCCGATTATCTACCACTCTCCCACCCTTGAAATTGAAGCTCCTGCCGTTAACATTTAGGTCGAACAGTATTTATAAAAAAAGGAACATTTTGGTGTGTCCACTAATACCTGCCGAGTGGTTTTCCCATAACTCTTTTATACCCAAAAAATTTCCAATATGCCTCTTGCCGATTATCGGTTGAAGTCTATATCTTCTGGCAGAACATGTCAAATCTTGACTTCCGAAAGTTCTCGGGAAAGTGGGTTGCAGGTTCCACCTACTAATGTTCAATTGCGACAGCGTCTGATGGCCGAGGATTACCGTAAGAAAGAGAAAACAGGATATATTACGTATTATAGTGGGATGAAAGGGTGCATAATGCCCAAGGTCAGCATTGGCTGTAAGCCGTTCGCTGTGACCCAGTGCTCTCGTTGCTAATCGGCTTCCTTGCCGGTCTTGTATCGAATTGCTACGCCCGTTAGCCAGATATATCTCCCTGATATACCTTGATTCATTATTACGATAGCGTCAGCCCCCAAAAGTGCTGCCTTCGCTCGAATAGTATCATGCATCTTCGCGGTCTCGTTTACGTTGACACCCGTTACTCCCACTGTAGCAAGTTCTATAAATGGCTTCTCGGGACGATGTAATAGAATTTCCACGGCGTTTGGAGTGGTGGGACTATAAAGTGTTTTTGTAGTCTTTGTCACATCAATCCTTTCGACTGCGCAGCTCAGCGAAGCAAAGAAAACCAATACAGCCAATAATACCTGTGCTCTCATAAGTCCTCCTTTGTTTCAACACATATTTGAATTGTTCATTTGTGGTTGTAATATACACTTTTTTTCAAAATTAGGGAAGCGAAGACTACAGGAAGCAATGTTGCACCCTTGCCCCCTGTTTGCCTAAGAAATAGGCAGACAGACGCCCCATGGATTAACGGGGAATGTTCGAAAGAGCGAAGATTTCTCTTGCAAAGGATCGGAGCTATCGTCTTCTGCCCTATATAGATACTCTTCCCAGAAGATGCCGTCTCAAGACTTCTCCCGATAATCAGCAGATGCTCCTCGAAAAATAGTGGTGTCCCGATTTTGAAAGATAAGTCTATTAAGCTAATTAAATGGCAGAAGGCAGGATTTAAGAATTTACTTGAAAACTCCTGCATCAAAAGAAGAATTAGGAGGATTGCTATAAGGGACTATCAAATGAGTGAGTACAAAAAACCCTTCTCACCCATTCAACATTGCACCTACAAAGAGTCAGCATACCCTATTCACATAATCTGAAGATTTCCGATTAAAATGGAGTATAAGGGGAAAAGTCAGCAGTCCCAGTAAGCCGTCAAGCCCATGCATTTGGCCGAACCAAACTGGTAATTACATAGCTTCGAGCGTTTCAAGAAATGTTCCATAAAAGCCAATAAATATATCATTATCATTCTCGTGACTACCTGGGACAGCAAGTCCGAACATTTGTGACTCTTCATCGAAAACGATTTTATACCCAGATTCGTCTTCTGGAATCTCCTCTAAGACAAGCCATAACTCTATAGTTTCTCCTTCTTTGAAGCTATCCTCGTAAGTTTTCTTCATAGGTTGCGGAAGTAAGCATTTTCTTAAATCAACTCCGTGCGCATTCGAAAGTGTCCAGTTATCATCTATTTCGCATTTGATAATTTCCATGACTTCCGAAGCATTCATATTAATCCTTCAAGCCACCATACTTGGTGGGGCAATAGTTCCCTGTCATACGGCTCAATCGTTTCGGAAGGCGACCGCTAATTGGGCAGCCCGACCATTTGCGATGGTAATATACTATGTTTTCAAAAATTAGGGAATAGAAAGTTACAGGACGAATTGCCTCATAAAAAATGTTACCGGAAGCATGATTAAAAAGGGATCGTTGACTCATAATGAATGTTACCCGATAAAGGGGCCCAAAAGGAGAACTGATTATGAATCCACGATCAA
>Ga0068714_10005164_pt1 | contig 13997 bp, 8 predicted proteins | sample MTBNYHSulfiMetaG_FD_62988 | JGI IMG/M metagenome (GOLD analysis project Ga0068714, IMG submission 62988) | Enrichment culture microbial communities from rom New York Harbor, USA that are MTBE-degrading - MTBE-NYH (New York Harbor Sulfidogenic)... | ecosystem: Environmental > Aquatic > Marine >... | reverse complement strand
TTTGATAAGATTTGATAAGATAAAGTATAAAAAATAAATTTACTTTGGTAATAAGAATATAAAAATATCCCAGAATATTTGGAGAATTTTAATTAATTACAACCAAATAACTGGGAAATAGATAATGGAGGGAGGTGAAAAAAATGTCTAATAGATTAAAAATGACAGCCTGTTCTTTAATAATAGTGGTTTTACTGGTCAGTGTTTTTTCTATTTCTGTATTTTCTGCTCAACAGTATGATTTGTTAGTGATGTCTTCGGTTATAGGTGGGATTGGTTTTCAGTATTCTTCCGGTGTAGCAAGGATTATAGGTTCGGTACTGCCGGATGCCAGGGTAACAATGGAAGCGACTCCAGGATATATTGACAATGCCCGAAGATTATTTGCAGGATTTGGAGATCTAGGTATTGTATCTCATGATACAGCTCGAGAAGTTTATTTACACGAAGGTGCTTTTACAGGAGGAGAAGCTTCTCTTGTAACGATAGCTCCAATACATATCTTATACTGGAATCTTATTGTTAATGAAGATAGTCCAATTAAAACAATTTGGGAACTGGAAGGTCAAAGAGTCAATCTTCAGCCAAAAGGCTCATCTGCCGAATCAACTGCCACAAAATTATTTGAAGCTATCAATGTTAATATCATACCATCATACTATCGTCATACTGAAGCAGCTGAAGGTATGAGAACGGGAACGATTGATTCTCATTGGCAGGGAGGTTCTAACCCTACTTGGATGGAATATTCTGTAAGAAGACCAGTTCGAGTGATTGAATTTAGCGATGAAGATGTTGCTAAAATTCGTGAGGAATTACCCTTCTTAAGCAAAGTAAGTTTCCCTGCGGGGGATTATTATGAAGGTTCAGGCAATGTTCAGGTGGTAGGTACATGGGCGTTACTAATGTGTAGAGAAGATTTGGAAAACGATGTCGTGTATGAAATTACCAAGGGATTGTATGAACATAAAGATATGATGCTAGCTGCTCATCCCGGTGCCGCGGATATGGGTCTAGATAAAGTCCTAGATTGTACTGTTCCTTATCATCCCGGTGCAATTAAGTACTATGAAGAAAATGGTGTTCAAATACCTGCAGAATTAATACCATAAACAAATTAAAAACCAAGCGTCATCAGTCTCCTTGGTTATTAATTAACATCAGGGGGACTGATGACTAGGGCGTTAATTATTGTGAAAGTAGAAAGTAAAAGAAAGTAGGTATTTTATGGCAAAAGACAATGTAGAGAACAAAGATATTAATAAGAAAAAATCATTATTGAGTAAGTATACACAAGTAATGGCTATATTAATGTCTGTTTTTCATTTATATACTGCAGGTACCATACCGTTTGATGTATTTGTTCAGAGATCCGTTCACTTAATGTTCGTTTTTTCAATGATATTTTTATTATACCCTTGGTTCAAGAAAAAAATTGGCTGGATTGATATTATCTTTACTGTTTTAGGCATGTTAAGTTGCATCTATATATTTGTAAATTACGTCAGTATCTCAATGCAAAGCGGTTTATCTATTGGTATTCAGTATCTGATTGGTATCATGACGGTTTTATTGATTTTAGAAGCCTGTCGGAGAGCGATAGGAATGGCACTACCAATTTTAGCTATTGTTTTTATATTATACGCTCGTTTTGGCGCTTATATCCCGGGTATATGGGGGCATCGGGGTTTAAGTATAGAAAGAATATTTGGGTTTTTATATCTTACTTCTGATGGGATTTGGAGTATACCTTTAGGTGTGTCTGCAACTACGGTGGTGATGTTTATTATTTTCGGTCAATTTTTAAATGAGGCTGGAGTAGGCGAATTTTTCATGGAATTTTCACAAGCAATTGCAGGTAAGATGATTGGAGGACGGGCACAAGTTGCTGTAATTAGCAGTGCTTTATTTGGAACAATAAGTGGAAGTTCTACCGCAAATGTAGCAACAACTGGTTCATTTACAATACCCTTAATGAAAAGTTCAGGATATAAACCGGAATTTGCCGGTGCGGTAGAAGCTGTAGCTTCAACCGGAGGACAAATTATGCCACCGGTAATGGGTGCAGGTGCTTTTATCATGGCGGAAATGCTGGGGATGCGATATTTTTCAATCTGTAAAGCAGCTGCCATCCCGGCAATTCTCTATTTCGCTAGCGTTTTTTTGTGTGTCCGATTCCGTTCCCTGTTGATGGGCTTTAAAAAGGAAAAATCATCTATTCAATTAAAAAAGGTATTTTTAAAAAATGGTTACTTGATAGTTCCTCTTATTGTCATTATATATTACATTGTCCAGGGATTTTCACCAATGAGGGCTGCTTTCTATGGTGTTATAACAACAATTATTGTTAGTTTGCTTAACCGGGAGGTTAGAAAGAATCCCAGGATATTTCTTAGATCACTGGAATTTGGAGCAAAAAATACTGTGGGAGTAGCTATTGCCTGTTCCTGTGCAGGAATTGTATTGGGTATTGTCTCAATGACCGGTTTGGGAATAAAAATGAATACAGTTATTATAGCAATGAGTGGTGGTAATATCTTTTATGCTTTATTTTTAGCTATGTTTGGCAGCATTATTCTTGGAATGGGTCTGCCAACAGCAGTTGCTTATATCATTGCTGCTATTGTTGCCTGTCCGGCTTTAATTGAATTGGGTATAGCTCCATTAGCTGCCCATATGTTTGTCTTTTATTTTGCTATTTTAGGGACAATTACCCCACCGGTATGTTTATCTGTCTATGTTGCTTCGGGAATAGCTCAATCTAACTGGCTGAAGACTGCTTATTATGCCATGATGATGGCTTTACCAGGATTCATTATCCCATATGTATTTGTGAATGATTCTTCAATCCTCCTGATTGGAACAACATCTCATATTTTAAGAACATCAGTTACAGCTCTAATTGGTATATTTGCGTTGGCTGTCTCCATGATGGGTTATTTTTTAACTCGGGTTAATATTATTGAAAGAATTTTTATGGCAATCGCTGCTATTCTTCTTATTTTCCCTGATTTTAAGCTAGGGGTAATTGGGATTCTTATAGTTATTTTTGTTTATCTCTATCAAAAGTTTAGAAGAAGGGAAGAGGCAAAGCAATCTTTAGAGGCGAAAGCATAGTAGGATTAAATTTTACTTTGATTTGTATGGAGGAATACAAATGAGTTCGTTCATGAAAATTGAGAAAAAAACTATTGATATTTTTGATCGAATTGATAATTTGGTTAATTTAGATATTCCAGGAAGGGGTGTAATTAATTTATTATTTCAATTTGCTAGAAAAAGAGTAGATTATCCATTGACCTTACTTGCCAGTCAAAGATTAAATCAAATTCTTGAAAGAGGTGACATTGTCTTTATTGCCACAGGGTGGCCAGATAGGCCGGAGATAACTCCTGACATTGCAGAGACAGATGGCCCACCCGGAGCAGCCTCTTTAGCCAGGGCTATTAACAGGGCATGCCATGCTGTACCATTTATTTTTATCGAAGAAAATCTGGTTCAGGCAATGTCTATGGTAGTAAATGCAGCTGGGTTAAAAGTTTTACCACCTTTGCAAGCGATAGAAACACCAACATACCATGCCCCAATTAATTCAGCCTCGGTCCTTTCTTTTCCCATTGAAAAAGACATGGCAATAAAGAGAGCTTATGAACTTATCAAAAAATATCAACCTAAAGCGGTGATTACCATTGAAAAAGGAGGGATGAATGAAGAGGAGGTGATACATACCAGTAGAGGTGTTGGTTCCAGCAAATATATGGCAAAAATTGATTATTTGGTTCAGGAAGCAATAAAAAACAATGTCACTACTATTGGTATCGGGGATGGTGGAAATGAAATTGGAATGGGCTGTATTCAAGAGGAAATAAGGAAAAATCTTCCTTTTGGTGATAAGTGTAAATGTCCCTGTCAGGCAGGGATAGCTCCAGCAACCAGGACTGATTTTCTGATTACGGCAGCAATATCCAATTGGGGTGCCTATGGATTAGCAGCCGGTCTTTCTTTATTAAAGAACGATATTAGTATCTTCCATAATAGGGAGGTAGAGAAGAGAGTATTACAAAAAGCAGCTGATGCTGGTTTTATTGACGGAATCAACGGGTATACCGAACCTGGTGCTGATGGTCTACCTTCAAGAGTTCATGAATCATTTGTTGAGGTGTTAAGAGAATTGTTAGTAAGAGGAATGAAGCAATTATAAATTATATGGCAAACATGGCGTATATATTTAGCTTTAAATAATGTCTGATTTCAAACACTAAAAGTCTATTTAAAGAGGTTTTAAAATGGAAGTTAAGACAATCACCATCTGCGGTGGTGGTAATGCAACACATGCGATAATACCGATTATTAAAGAAAATTTTCGTGGTAAGGTAAATCTTTTCCTCCCCTATAAAGAAGAAGCAAAATATTTTAAGGAATTGATTAATAAGGATAAGTTTATAGTTGCAATAAAAGGCAAAGAAGAATTAAAAGGTTGCCCTGATAAAGCAAGTAAATTTGCTGAAGAGGTATGCAAGGATGCTGATTTGGTTCTTTTGCTCTTGCCAGCTTTTGCCCACGAACAAACTGTTAAACAGGTTACTCCATTTTTAAAAAAAGTCGCAATTATTGGGGCTATTCCAGCCCGAAGCGGATTCGAATATTCTACATTAAAAACTTTAAAAGAAGCACAACATAAAAAAGTAAATATTTTTGGTTTACAAACTCTTCCCTGGGCTTGTAGAATGAAAGAGTATGCCCGTAAAGTAGAGATTCTAGGAGCCAAAGATGTTGTGGGATTAGCAGCATATCCTCCCGAAACAGCTTCTGAGTTGTCAAACCTCTTAACTCGTCTGTTAAATCTTAAAATAGAGCCCTTGCCCAATATGTTGACTCTTACTTTAGCGAATATCGGTCAGATTGTTCATCCGGGAATCATGTATGGTCTTTTTAAAGGAAATGAAACCAAAAAATATACAAAAGAAGAAATTCCCTTATTTTATCAGGGAGTAACCAAAGAAATTGCTCAAATATTAGCAGAAATGAGTAATGAGATTCTAATTTTAACCAGAGAATTTAACCAGAAGTTTGAAAATATTGATTTGACCAATGTGCTGAGTTTAAAGGAATGGCTTCTTACTTCTTATGATAACTCAATTAAAGATAAAAGTACTTTAGAAACCTGTTTTGTTACTAATCGTGCTTATCAAGGCTTATCTGCACCTATGCGAGAAGTAGAGAATGGATATTTTCTTCCGGATTTTCAATCACGTTACTTAACCGAAGATGTGCCATATGGATTAGTAGTTACCAGGGCAATTGCTCAATTAGCCGAAGTGAAGATGCCTGTCATTGATGAAGTTATTTTAACGGTTAGTAAATGGATGGATAAGGAATATTTAGTTAATGGATATTTAAAAGGGAAAGATATCAAAGAAACCAGAATTCCTCAAAACTATAGAATTCATTGTTTAGAAGAGCTTATTAATTGATAAAAAATATTTTTATATCTAAAAAGGAGAGATGTTGAGATGAATAAATCTACCAAAAAAAGGAGAATATTAAACTGTTCCATAGATCCCTGTGTTCATACCTTAGGTGTGGAAAGGTTTGCCGAGTGGTTAGAAAGCAGGGGGATAGGCTATATCGCTATTAAATTAGGGCCAGCAGTTTCTATTGATGAATTGATCGATAAGATTAGAGAATCAAAGGCAGAAGTAGTCACTTTCAGCTATCGCCTGGGAGATCTGCATGTTGATGAAATTATTGAAGAACTGTTAGAAAAAGTATATAAATACGGTCTCGAACCGAAGAAAAGTGGAATACGTTATTGTTTTGGCGGATTAAGAATAGCAGCTAATTTGGTAAGAGCAATGACTGGTGTTCAGACCTTAGAAGATAAATTTTCTCCCCCGGAAGACAGACATTTTAATTTAGAAAAAATTGCTCAAAAATATAAAAACAAAGAAAAGTTCCAGGGATTTTTTGAATTAATAGTAGATGATTATGTGACTATGGAAGAGTTAGAATATTTTGCCCAGAAAAAGGCAATAATTGCTAAGGAAAAAATAAAATGGTCAGACGACCTATTAGAAAGGATAAAACAGGTACGTCATCTAGAAAATAGACCGATTATTCGAGCACATATCGGAGCAGCTGCAGAAACAATCGAGCCTACGGTAGAAGGAACCAGGAAGTTAAGTGAATCGGGAGCATTAGAAATTGTTTCTCTGGCACCGGACCAGGCCAGTCAGGCCTTTCTGGCTAAATTTGTTCGGGGAGAAGAAGATCCAGAGAAATATCGCAGAGGAGAAGGCGGCGCTCCTATCAGAAGCAAAGAGGATTTAAGGAGATTAAAAGAGGCTACTCAATGCGGAAACTATCCCATGATCAGAATATATTCAGGTACCGATGAATTAGTGGAGTTGGCAAAAATTTTTGAGGAAACCTTACATATGCCTTTCCCGGCAGTGCCCATATTTTTTTATAATCGCCTGGACGGAAGGGGTCCTCTTTCCATATTAGATGGAATTAACGAACACTTTAATACCATGCGCTGGTGGGCTTCAATAGATAAACCTTTAGAGGTTAATGATCCTCATCAGTGGCAACTACGTAGGTGTTCAGACGATATGTATGTAACAGATCATATCTTATGTGGAATTATTGCTCAAAAAATGGGCATAAAAAATTATGTAATGCAACTTATGTTTGATTTACCTCCGGAAATAAATCCCAGGTATGATTTAGCCAAGATGAAGGCTGCTTATGAATTAATTGAACCATTAACCAAGCATTTTGATTTCAATATAATTAAAGAAACGAGAGGAGGGCTTTCCAGTTTCCCGCCCAATTTAGACAAAGCGAAAAGTCATTTGACCATGACTACTTACTGGCAGATGTTTATGGAACCGGATATTGTCCATGTAGTCAGTTATTGTGAAGCTCATCATGATGCTAAAGCGGAAGATATTATTGCCAGTTGTGATATTACCAAGCAGACTTTTGATGAGTATGAACGCACTCCCCTACCTGAAATCTGGCAAATTCCTGATGTCATAGCTCGTAAGGAAGAACTGAAGAAGGGAGCCATGTATAATATTCTTCATTTGGCTTTAATGGGGGGATATGAAGGGAAGGTTAATCTGGAAAATTTCTTTGAATATGCGGTAACTCCGGAGGAAGCTGATCAAAGGAAGAAAGCAGAGGATCGGGAAAAAAATTATAAGACTATGTTATTGGATTTTATTGATGGGAAAAATTATCTGTCCGGTCAATGTGATATGATCAGTGCTGATAATTTAGATCTTGCATTACAAGTAGGTTTATTCCAGGCTCCTCAGGTAACAGTGATTGACAAGCGTTATGAATTGACCGGAATGTGTAAGACAAAAATAGAAAATGGAACCTGCCGCATTGATGAATTTTGCCAGCAGAAGGTAAAGAATGAAATAGAGAGAGTTGATCTGGTCAGGGGAAGATTTCCCTGGTATTTTTATAAAGATGTAAGTCAGACAGATGACTTGTCTATAGTAGCAGAGTCAAAGGATGCCATCGAAGTAGATCAAGCTCTACTTTCCTTAAGAAAAGATCTGGGAATTACAGATTTTGAAAATAAAAAGGTTTTGGCTGTAGATTTTGGCAGTACATATACCAAGATTGCTATTTTTAACACCAGTTCAGATGATGTTGATTTGCGCTATGTCCCAACAACTGTAGATGATATCCGTGAAGGGTTAGCAGGTGGTTTGGGATGTCTTGAGGCGTGCCGAAAAGAAGGTAACTGGAATCCTTTGCATGAAAAAATGGATGAGTTTGACATCAAATTACCCTGCAGTAGTGCAAAAGGTGGTTTAAAAATGATTACTGTTGCCTCTACTGTGAGAGAAAGTGGTTTCGCTGCTGATCTTGCTGCCTTGACTGCCGGAGCAAAACTTCTCAATAGTTATGACGGTAAATTATCTTCCGAGGAAACCCAAAAGATTTATCTGGAAGATTGTCCGGAAATTATTCTCTTAAGTGGAGGAGTTAATGAAGGTGGTGACACTGAAGCAGTATTGCACAATGCAAAAATTCTCGCAAAATCTGCAAAATTAGCCACTTATGCCAAATATGGAATACCAATCATCTATGCCGGGAATGAAGATGTAACCGAGGAAATTTTAGAAATTTTTCAGAAAAATCATATCGATGTCAGGGCAACAGGTAATATTATGCCCGAAGTTAATAAATATAATATAGAGGTAGTTAATGAAGCTATTCGAGAATTATTCCAAACTGTAGTGATTCGAGGGAAAGGGTTTGATGTGGTAGAAGAATATATGAGTACTAAATTTATCCCTACTCCTCGTGCTGCCTTCTTAGGTATTAATTTATTAGCTCGAGGATATGGCGAAGAAGAGGGTATCGGAAATATTGTAGCCTTGGATATAGGTGGCTGTACTACTGACTTTTTTGCTAATGTGGGTTCAAATCCTCTCTATCTTTATCCCTGGGATGATCCTAAGAAAAAAGTAAAAAGAACCATATTAAAGACTCCTAACTATCCATTGGCTTATCGCAGAGTAGAAGGAAAGTATGGATTAGCCTATAATGCAGAAAATTTAATGGAACTTGAAAAATTTAAAAATGGCACTGTAGAAAAGGAGATTAGTACTTGGTTTAACCAGAAATATCCTGATTTTCAGGGAAATGGTGACCACCTTGATCAGTTCCTTATACGCCAGGAAGACAGATGGCATATTAAATTAAGTAAATACTTAAAATGGATTCACCTTAATCCTCATATTATGCCTAAAACGGAAGAAGAGAATTTTGTAAGAAGTATCCTTGCCAAAGAAACCCTTGCCATTGCTACTGCTAATAATGTTGGACACGTAAAAGAAACTGATGTCTATTTTTTACAGGAAGGAGTTAATTTCTTTACCCAGGATTGTACCTTGGTTTTAGTAGGTGGAACAATTTACCATAAATGTAAAGAGAACAAAGAGTATCTTTGGGAGGATATTAAGACTATAGCCAAAGGAGCACTTTTTAACCCGGAAGAATATTCGATTTTAAGACCGAATAAAAAAGTCTTACTTGATTCTTCCTATATTCTTTCTACCGTAGGAGGTCTTTATGGTAGAATTGATCCAGAAAGAGCCATCAGGATTTTAAAGAAAAATTTTGTGCCTTTAGATCTATAAATTGAAAGGGAAAAGATATAATGATACACATTGATAAAAATAAAATATTGGATAGAAACAGTATCTTATTTTGGGGTGGTTTGATCTTTGCTATTATTCAGTTAGTTCTTCCTATCTTTGTATCTTTAATAGATTTACAGTTGAGGGCAGTTCATATTATTTTCGGAGTTTCACTTGCATCCCTGGCTTACCCTTATAGGAAATCGAAACGGGCAGATGAAAAAGTTTCCCTATGGGACTGGTTTGTCATTACAGTAATCGTTGTAGCCAATGTCAATACATTCTTAAAAGCAATGCAAATTTATATGGTTCCAGGAAGTGCATCAATCTTTGATCTGATTATTGGCTCTTTGTTAATTTTAGTTATTCTTGATGCAGCACGAAGATCTGTGGGATGGGCTATTCCCATATTTGTTGGGATTCTATTTCTATATATCCTGATCGGTCCAAAACTGACAGGAATATGGAGGTTACCCGGTTTATCCTGGCAGTTCGTCATTAATTCAGTCTATTATTCTGCACTAGGAATTTATGGAAGTATAACCGGGATGTCTGCAACTTTTATTGCCATGTTTATCATTTTTGGTGCACTTATTTCAGGAGCAGGTGGTGGAAAAACTTTTATTGATATTGCTCTTGCTTTGACTGGAAAATATAGAGGCGGACCGGCAAAAACAGCCGTGGTAGCAAGCGCACTTTTTGGGAGTATCTCAGGTAGTGGTGTAGCTAATGTATCTGTTACCGGTAACTATACGATTCCATTAATGAAAAGATTGGGGTATAATCCTGATTTTGCGGCTGGAGTAGAAGCTATTGCTTCAACAGGAGGAGGAATTACCCCACCTATAATGAGTATATCAGCTTTTATAATGGCAGAGTTTCTAGGAATCCCCTACTTAAAGGTTATTGCTTATGCTTTGATACCCTGTCTACTTTATTATACCGGAGTTTTTACCGGAGTACATTTTGAGACAGTACGTTATGGTTTAGTCGCTGTGCCCAAAAGCGAGATTCCCAGTTGGAAAAGTATTTTGAAATTTCAGAGGCTTGCCTCACTAATTATTCCTACAGGTGTTTTATTATATTTTATTGCCATAGGGAGAGCTCTGATTTTTGCCGGATTTTATGCTTGCGTAGCAGTTGTTGTGGTATTTTTACTTTCCGATCTTTCCCGGTCTGGAATAAAAGATTCTTCAATTAAGATAAAAAATGGATTAAGTGAGGGTGGATTAGGACTTTCTAAAATTGTTCCCATATTAGTATCGGTAAACATTTTGGTTAATATGATTGGAATTACAGGAATTGCACCAAAGCTAAGTGGATTAATCTTGGAGGTAGGAAGAGACAATTTGTTGTTAGCACTTTTTATTGCAACAATTATCCCTTTTATTCTAGGAACCTCACTTCCAGTTGTCCCAACGTATATATTATCTCTTTCCATACTTGCTCCATCACTCTTAAGATTGGGAGTTGATCAAGTAGCCTTACATTTGTTTTTTATTTACTGGGCGCTTTTGGGTGGAGTAACCCCTCCAACCTGTACTCAAGCCATTGTGGCAGCCGGAATTGCAAAAAGTAATTGGTTTAAAACTGCATTGATTGCAGTAAAACTTGGTATCGTAGCTTTCATTATACCGTACTTTTTTGTCCTTAATCCTGCTCTGGTAGGTCGTAGTGATATTATGAGTGTTTTGACTTTTACGGGAAGTGCATTTTTTGGTGCAATTTTACTTGCCTATGGCTTTTTTGGTCGGATTAAAGGGCATTTAAACTTAGTATTTCGGGTTTTATATATCGCGAGTGGTTTTCTATTGATGTGTCCCAAACATATCCTATCGATCATAGGCATAGGTATTGTTTTACCAGTTTTTTTATACCAAAGTTTAGTAATCAGTAAAATAGAAATTGTAGAGGGAAAATAATATAATATAAAAAATGATTTTAAGGTTAAATTTCCCAATATTCATTGTTTATTGATTTTTTTCTGAAAACATCTAATAGAAAATTGGGAAAAATTTTAAACAAGAAAGGAGGTGAAAAGAATGAAAAAAAGTAGATGGAATGAATTGCTCTCTGTGCTTGTTCTGATTATGTTGTTTGGTATAGCCATTGGAAATGTTTCAGCCCAGGAAACTTACTATCTAAATATGGGTAGTACTTCGTCTACATCCGGATTATATGCCTGGTGTGTGGGTACCGCTTCCGTAATTAATAAGGCTGACAACAACATCATTACCACTGTTATTGAAAGTGGAGCCGCTTTAGATAATTTGAGACGGGTTAAGGATGGAGCCTTTGATTTTGCACTATGTGTAGATTCTGCTTCCGCAATGCAGTTATATAAAGGTATAAGTACTTTTGAGGGCGAAGGTTGGGAGCCAATAAGATGGTTGTTTCTTAGAAATGCAATCGTCAACAGATTGTATGTTCGAGACGATTCCGATATAAAAACTTTTACTGATCTAAGTGGAAAGAAATTTTGCCCTGGTCTTCCGGGAGCTTCTTCTACGTCTAATTTCATAAATTTTGACAAAACTGTAGGAATTGGTATTGATTTGGTGCCTGCAGCTCTAGGAGATGCCATTAACTTGTTTACACAGGGTAAGATTGTTGGATTGCAGAAATCAAGTGGTTTATCTTCTTTAGATTCTTCCTTAATTGAAGTCAATTTAAGAAACCCCTTAGCAGCTGTCGGTTATAGTGAAGATGATATGAAAAAGATAAGAGCAGAATATCCTTATATCCTTTTCTTTGAAACACCAGCAGGTAGTATTTTAGAACTTCCCAATAATCCTGCGATAATGGAAGAAGGGCAAGTAGTAGGAGCAGTTGCTTCTTCTAATGTACCCGAAGAAGTCGGTTATGAGATTGTGAAGGCTTATGTAGAAGGTTTTGATGAGGTTGCAGCAGCATATCCTGGGATAAAGGGATGGGATCCTATTAGTGATGCATTTGAGTTAATAGCACCGGGTGGTGAAATTCCAATTCACGCCGGACTGTACAAGTATTGTTTAGAAAAAGGAATTGAAGTCCCTGAACGCTTTATTCCACCAGAGAGTAAAAAATAACAAAAAACAGCTGAGAATTAGAAAACATTACTTTCTATATAAATTATATTGGGAGGTGATCAAAAGTGATACATTGGAAGAAATTAAGTATTCTAATTATTTTAGCATTACTGATTTCTAGTATTATAGTTATTGCTTCGGAAGAAAAAGTCCCTAGTTTAGTGGTTACACCGATGAGCGGAGAATCAGGAACTAAACTGATTTTTTATGGGGCTGGATTTGTTCCGGGGGAGAAAGTAAAAGTAACTATGACAGTAGATGAAGTTCCTTATGTTTTTGCTGAAGCAGAAACTGGAGGATTTGTAGCTGTTAATGAAAATGGTGCCTTTAAGCTTCAGCCTCGAGGTGGGATCCCAACAGTTATGCTTAAGCCCGGTATCTATACTATTGAAGCTATCGGAGACAAAGGTTCTAGGGCTACGACACCTTTGGAGGTTTTAGAGAAACAATAATGGAAGCTCATGATTGAGTAAAAAAAAGACTTGATTCAATATAAAGACGGTCTTTAAAAGGCCGTCTTTATATTATGGTTAAGGAGGAAGAAATGATAAAAAAGTTATCAGTTCTGGTTTCTACCGGTAATCTGGGAGATAATATCATTGAAAAAACCTCATTTAACCGGGGGATTGAACGTGACATAGATTATTTAGCTGCTGATGCGGGAACAGCTGATGCCGGACCTACTTTCCTGGGAGCTGATATGCCCCATAATCCGGTTAAATGGGAAGAACATGATCTTGAATTATTGCTTATAAAAGCAAGAAAACGTAATATTCCGATGATTATTGGTTCATGTGGTACAACCGGAACCGATAGGTCCGTGGACCTTTATGCCGAAATAGTTAGGTCTTTATCATTAAAACATAAATTAGCGCCATTTAGGATGGTTCGTATTTATTCTCAGATTAATAAAGATGAATTAAAACGACGTATAGACTACTCCCCAATCGAGCCCTTAGGTGCAGAAAAACCCTTGACCTTAAAGGATATTCGTAATACCAGTCATATCACGGCCAGCATGGGTGTTGAACAGATTATCTATGCGCTGAAAAATGATGTACAGGTCATTTTAGCCGGGAGGTGTTGTGATGATGCGGTTATTGCTGCCTACCCTATTTATATGGGTTTCCCTAAGGGGTTGAGCTTGCATCTGGGTAAGGCTACCGAATGTGCTTCACTGGTATGCTGGCCTCAGATGGTTAAAGAGTCGGTAATAGGTACGATTACTAATGACTATTTTTCAATTGAACCCATGCACTCCAAGCAAAAAGCAACGCCCCACAGTGTAGCTGCACATTCTATGTATGAAAGAACGAATTCCTTCATCCAGGCTGTACCAGGTGGAGTTCTCGATATGCATCATTCTAAATATGTTGCAGAAACTGACAGGGTATGCCGGGTCTATGGGAGTGAATTTGTGCCTTCCCGGGATGGATCATATAAAGTCAAGCTGGAAGGAGCAGGTCCTGTAGGTTTTCGGGCTTACCATATCGTTGGCATACGAGACAAATTTGCTATAGAAAATATTGAGCTAATTTTAGTTGATACTCGCAATAAAGTGAATGAAATTATGTCTCCTCAAAAAGAAGGTAAAGACTATCAACTTTTTTTCCATGTTTATGGTAAGAATGCAGTTATGAGAGAATATGAACCGGAAAAGAAGATTAATACTCACGAGTTAGGAATTGTGATTGAAGCGATATCGAGTGAGGAAGAAATAGCCAGTGCAGTGGTAAAATGTGCTAAATTTAGATTTTTT
>Ga0068714_10005163_pt1 | contig 13998 bp, 15 predicted proteins | sample MTBNYHSulfiMetaG_FD_62988 | JGI IMG/M metagenome (GOLD analysis project Ga0068714, IMG submission 62988) | Enrichment culture microbial communities from rom New York Harbor, USA that are MTBE-degrading - MTBE-NYH (New York Harbor Sulfidogenic)... | ecosystem: Environmental > Aquatic > Marine >... | reverse complement strand
TGTTAGGGCCAAAGCCGGCGATCCCCGGCACTCCAGCAAGCCCGACTAGGGCGATCCGGTTTGCAGCATCCACCACGCGAAAATCAGCAGTGCCGGCAACGGTCAGCGGGCTTGACGGGATCACCCCTATGCCGACCTTGCCGTCACCGTCAATCTGAAAATCTTCGCGGTCGGCGTCCGTGGAATTGACTATTTTAAAGACACCATTTTGGTTCTGCAGGCGGAAGAAATCACCCGTAGTGTCGTGCATCTCCAGGCGGCAGTCGGTGCTGGTGATCCTGACCGAGCCATTGACCTCCAGTGCCTGCTGCGGGTCAGCCGTAAATATGCCGACCCTGCCAGCGTCTGTAATTACTACAGAGCTGTCTTTGAGCAATTTGCCAGTTACACCATCCCACCTTGCAACAGCGTTTGCAGTAGCCCCGGAAGGCCCCACCACGTCACCCGATCCCGCAGCCGCCATCAAGTTCTGCAGCGTAACTTTTTTCTTCTTCCAGCTATCTGCTGAGTCCTCGAGCACAAAAAGATCCGCATTGACCGGAGTGGTCTTTTCAGCCTGCGAATGGATCTCTTGTCCGGACCAGCCAAACGGTCTTATGGGAGTCAACATGGGCTACATTCCATTCCATTTTCTGATGTTTTCAACCGGGATACCGTTGATTTTCGCGGGCTGAATGCCGTTGATCTTGCCGCCCCATTTCCATTCCCATGATACCCGCAATTTCGCTCCATAACTTGCCCCACCATCTCTTTGGTATACATCGTAAATACCACCACTACCATTTTCCTTAACTACAACCATTAATGCATTATCATCGGCCCGTCCTGGCCTATCTATAACTTCCTGGACTGCATCTTTAAAATCTGGCGAGTCATTCCATGTGTTTTGTGTCCAAACATCATTTGTGAACCAACTAGTGCTATGGGCTGTCAAAATCAATCCATCTGCTTCGGTTGCATCTGTTGGAGCAACTGCATCATCTGCATCATTACAGTAAATATTTGCGCTTAAAGAACCAGACAGTGTATTATATGAATAGAGAGATAAAATAGCAGAGAGGATAACTGCCCCTGTCGGTATGCCCACATTTTCAAATCTGAAGAAATTGTGACAATGGTCAGTAAACAGAGACCCTAGTAACATATTTGCAGATGTTGCATCAAAAGTGCTACCATACCAGTAACCATCATCAGCATTAGTCAAAATTTGTCTCTCGGTGTTCATACAATCCTCGCAAGGTTTCTTCTGCTTTAATGACGGCAAAACCCCCATCATGTAAAGATCCATCATATCCGCCTCGGCCATCATTCCCAGCGGCAAAACGGCAGCCAAACCCTTCAAAAACTCTCTTCTTTTCATAACGGCTCCTTATGGTTTGATTGACAAAACGAGCCATTATGCCGTGCTGTCGAACAATTTGCAAATCGCGGATATCAACCATCATGCCACCACCTCGGCATAGTCCATGCTCGGGCTGAGAAAAATCGTGTTCTGTGCAAGCACTCTGCCTTCTATCACCACAATGTGTCCGGATGTCGCCGGCCTGGTCAGCGTGATCGCACCAGCGGTCGAGGCATACACTTTCTTTCCTTTGTCCGCTGCTGCCTGGCCCCAGCCGTCGTTTCTAACTATGCCGAAAAGAAGCACGGTAATCGCCGCATTGAGGGCCGCACTGGCAACAACCATGCCCATCGGCACATTCTCTTTGTAGGTCGCGTTGGTGTTATCGTATTTGAACCACTTATTGGCCCCAGAAACATCACGGCAATAAACAAGCTGCCACTGAGTCAGCGCCTCACCGGCTACCCCCGACATGGTGAGCCCCTGGAACGTGTCGTCCGCGTCTGGGGTATCGTCCAGATTGATATTGTTTATTCCGCGCAGCAATGCAGGGAGGCTAATCACAGGATTGCCGGAGACTCCATTGCCGTTTGTAACAACAATCTGATCTGCGGTGCCGGTAATGGTTCTTGCAGCAACCGTTGCGGCAGCCGTTCTGGCAACCAGCCCGTTAGTGTCAAGATTGTGCAAAGCCAGGGCTTGTCCGGTAAGACCAATGGTCCGATTCGCCGTCAAATCCCCACATCCGGTTATGCCGGCTCCGTTAACCAGTGCCCTTGAAGCAGGAGCATAGTAAGAGCCATGCTGACCGTCCAAAAGGTCTGCGTTCAGGTTTGTAACAAGGGTTGTTTCTGCGACCTGAACGGCGATTTCGTTGCCATTGATGGCAATGCCGAACCCAGCAGTAAGCCGGTTTCCGCTCCATCCGATTTGTACCGTTGGGATAATCATTTAATAAATCCTCGTTCTACTCACTCCCGGGAAAGCACTGGTCGGGAGCGGCCCATCAGGAAAGCGCAGCTTGCAATCGGACAGCCTCCTTCCGCAACGATCGAATGCACCGGTTGTCGATTCCCCTTTTGCGTTCCAATAATTGACCCCGCTGTAAGGGCAGGTGGCCTTGGCGTAGCTGAATCCCGTGCCGGTCCAATATCTGTAGAAATGGGTGCAGGTGTCGCGCAAAATCTGCCTTCTTGGTAGCTTTTGCCCCTCGTAGTCAAGCACGGAGGAAAGTTCCCACTCGATCAGGTGCTTGTTGTGAGCACTTTTCCTTTGCACCACATAGAGGTCGGTCGGGAAATGAGCGTTGGGGTCCGGCGTTGAGCCGTTATCGAAATATTTCTTTAATGTTCTCCACCTGGTTACATGGCTTCCAAGCAGATCGCCGAAGCCTATAATGGCCGCAGACATCGCCTTATTGACATTTGAGATGCGAAGCTTCGGGGTGGGCAGCGTGCCCTGACCAGACACTTCGAAGCCCTCTGCCTCTATATCGATCGGGGTATAGGCGTTGCCACGCCATCTTGCGACCTCGTTTTGCGTCAAAATGGCCTGCACGAAATGATACACACCCCCTCCAAGCATCGTGGTATCGAGGTCGAACAACGTGATAAATTCGCCCACATCGGGCTTTTGTATGTCGCTCGCTATCGGCATTAACAATTCCCCGGCAATTCAAAATTCAAAATTCAAAATTCAAAACTCTCTTAAACCAGGTCGAAAACCTGCATGAAGGATGCGCTCATGTTGAACACCCCGGGCGCAACCGGCGTCGGCGCAGACCATTTTTCACACACCCAGAGCACCGGTTGCGATCCGCCCGGGTTGGTCCAGTAAAACGCCTGCCAGCCGCCGCGCAAGTTGAGGAACCCCCAAATAGTCGAGGCTTCATCCCAGGTGAGATTTTCCCACACCAGGCTCCAGCTGGTGACGACGTTGTTGATGCCGTCCCCCGCGCGCTGCTCGTAGCCGTCCCCGAAGCCGGATTTGAGCACCCGGGCGCTCGTTTCTCCGCTCGATCCTTTGTAGGTGGGGCCGGGCACAGTGCTTGGAAACGTTTCAGGCATATGCTCAACTCAAAATTCAAAACTAAAAACTAAAAACTCTCAAATTCCCCGATTCAAAATACCGCCTGGCCGGAGCTGCTCGGTCAGGTATCTGTTGAATTCGGCTTTGACGCTTTGGCCGATCAGATTGCCCAAAGCCTTTGCCGAGGCCGCATCGGTTGCGCCGCCCATCGCTCCGGCCGGCAGGTTGACATTGATATTCGTTGCAATGGGCACACCGCGCGCCTTGCCCGCATCTCGCTTCGAGATCACTTCCTCTCCGCGCTGCAGGATGGCCGGAAATTCATCCGCCGCCAGGCCGGAATGCAGCCTCGGGGCGAATGCGAAAACGGCCGGGTTGACCATCTTGGAACCCGCCGCGTCGCGGCCGACCACCCCGCCCTGGTGGAAAATCTTGGAGCCGATGAACCCGAACAGGCCGCCCATCTCGCCGGTGGTGGCGAAGCTCCCGAACAGCCACTTGGCGAGATAGCTCGAGAGGATGTCCGAAGCCATGCGCGCCAGCATGTCGCCGAACGCTGCGCCGATGTCGTCGTAGCGCCTGGTCAAGTAATTATAGATGCCGTCCCCCAGGGCCGACTGTACGTTTCGCGCGGCCTGGATGGCGAACTGGCTCATCTCGTCGGTGGTTTTTTTGAGCTCGTTCCTGGCTTCCTGGGCCGCCGATGCAATGGCATTGAAGGTGCCGCCCGTGCGGATGCCGACATCGCCCCCGACCAGCGTGCCGAAAAAATCCTCCTGGTACTTGGCCGCTTGCTGTGCCTGGATGGAAAGCAGCTCGTCCACCGATATGGCCTTGAACTGCTCCTTTTGCAGCTTTTCGAGCGCGAGGTTGAACTGCCCGGTGGAAATCAGCTTGGCATCCAGAAAGGCCTGGTACTTGCTCGTTTCTTCGGCATAGATCTCGGCCGGCGTGCGCAGGGTTTCGATCAGCTGTCTGGCTTCGCTCTCCAGCCTGGAGAAGGAATCGAGCGCCTTCCTTGCCGCTCCGCTTGCCCTGCCGCCGAACCCTTCCGCCTGAGTGCCCGCGCCTTGTAACGAGGCGCCGAGGTTGGTGGCCGCCTGGCTGACCTTGTTCAGCCCCTCCTCGGCCGCAGGGCTGTAACCCGGCCAGTGACCGGTTCGGTTATACGACTGCTGAGTGAAGATCGCGTTCAGCCGGGCGTTGTTTTCCGCCCGCTGCCGCTCGATGTCAGCCAGGATGGCCGCCGTGGTGGTCGGCCCCGATGGACCTGGCACGGGAACCTGACCAGCGCCGCCGGCAACCCCCTCGCCGCCGAAAAAATACAGATCGGGAATCCAGTTGGTTGCCGCCCTGGCGATCGCTTCCGTTACCCGGTTGAAGGCGTTTACCGCCAGTTCGACGAATTTGTCCCAGGCATCGCTCCAAAGCTTCGCCAAATCGACATTCCCGAGCTCCCACAGGTATAAGAGAAAGTTGTCCAGCTTGAGGCTGGCGATCTCGACATATTCTTCGACCTTGAGCCCTGCTATTTCCCATTCTTTGATCCAGTCGTATAGGGTGAAGCCGGCCACCGTCACTATAATTCCGGCAATCGCGGCGGCCAGCCAGGCGACCGGTCCCCCGGCGGCGACCGCGGCGGCCGCCATTTCGGATATCTGTAGGGCGATACCGCTGAACAGCGTACCGACATAGGCCAAATTGGCCGCGGCAAATGCCTTGAGGAAGGTAACGGTCGAGGCCATCCCCCTAATGGCGGTCGCACTCGCAATCACTCCCAGGCTGAAGGCCAGCACATCGCCGGTGATCTCGCTCAGGATAGGATGAGCGCTGGTGAAATTGGCGATGGCCGCCGACAGATTGCGCACGCTGTTAACCGCCCCGGAGACCAGCGCATCGATACGGCTCATCTGCTGGAGAAACCCTTCATTCACCCGGATTCGGCCCGCTTCCTCGTTCACGCTCACCAGCGATCGCTGCACGTCGGCAAGCAGTGCCTTGACGGACTCGAAGGTATCCTCCAAGCCCGTGCCCATCGCCAGCGAGAAGGCGTCCTTCAAGTTGGACAGCCTGGTGCTGAAATTGTTCGCCGCCTGCTCCGCCCCCTTGCTGGTCTGGGCAAAGGCGGCCATGACTTCGTTATAAAGCTTCCCGCTGTCGATCAGCTCTTTGATCCTGGCATTGGTGATCCCGGCGGCCTCCATCAGGGGCTTGAGCAGCGTGATCCGGTCTTGCATGTTGCCGGTCAAGATCGCCCGCGATTCCTCTGCCAGGTTGTGCAGCGGCACATTCATGGCGGTTGCCGCCTGCACCAGCGCGGATGAGTACTTCACCACCTGCGCGGGATCGAAGGCGGCCTTGGTAGCCGGAACCAGGCTTTGTTGATAGGCCCTCGATATTTGGTCAAGCGTTGCGGCGGTCTTCAGGTTGGCGATCTGCAGCTGCTCCTGGATTCCTCCCGCTTGCGCCTGCGCCGCCGTCCATGCGTCCTCGCCCTTAAGCACCCGCCCGAGACCGTCCCGGTAGCTTTGCGTGGTGGCCAGCAATGAGGTTATGGCCAGGCGGGTATCCTCGAGCATCGAGTTGAAAGCAAACCCTTCCTGAATCGCTTGCTTGAAGCCGAACAAGCCACCGGCCGGAGCTCCGTAGCGCATGAGTGTTCCGGCGACCGATTGCGCGGTGCCGTTTAGCCGATTGAGGGTCTTCTCATAGGCCAGTGTTGCGTTTTTCAGCAGATTAAATCGTTGCGAAACTAGATCGCGGGCTGTTATAATGACTTCAACTTGATTCTTAGCCATAATCAACAACCTTCCAGCATGGAGGTGTTCATGATTGCTTTGCTGATAATCGTCGGCCTGATCTGCTTGTTTCTCATGGCCATTTCACCTCTTACCCTGGTGCCAGCGGCGGTCTATCTCGTTTTCATCGGCGCCGCCTGCATTCACTATCTGGTCCCCGCAATGCCTTTCTGGCTCGTGTTTGGGACCGCCTCAGTCATCGCCGGCGTCGTCTGGCGCGAGGACCGAAAAAATCAGGCTTAGCGCCTGCGCTTCCTTGTTCTGCTGATCATCGATCCCCCCTGCTTCGAGCGGCATTCTTAAGCTTTTGACCATCATCGCGTCCTCGATGAGCAGCATGGTCTCGGTGCTGATTAGATCGACAGGACAGCAGCGGTGCTCCTCGCCATTAATCTCCAAAATCTCGTATGGATTGCCCTCATCCACTTCACGGCAGCCTCTCTCCCGTTGCAGTCCATTGTCTCTGCACTCAGGACACGACCAAAACCGCTTGGCCTTGATCAGGTCGAGTGCCAGCATCAGTTTTTTGTTTCTTCCTCGGACAGAAAAGTCAGCTTCAAGATATCGTTGAAAAGCTGCAGAGCTGAGGCATAGAAGAGCTCGTCAACATCTTCGGGCTTGATGCCGACGCACTCGTAAACCTGGTCCATCACGTCATCAAGGCCGTCGTCATCCAGCCTGGTGAAGTTGATGCCGGCCCGCTTCAGCCGTTTCACGTCGCGGCGCTTGAGGCCGCTGATCTTGAACTTTTTGCCTTCCAATTCTACCTTTTTCACTATTTTACCTCCGTGTCTCTATTCGAACTCAATCAGAATCTCATCGTTCCCGGCATTGCGTGCCAGCTTGAAGCCCACGTCGTAGGTCATGATGCCGTCTCGGTCTCCGTCCGCCAATCCGTCGTATTGCATCTTCGGCGCCGTGACCTTTACTTTGTTGCCGGCCGCGGTGCCTATGGGACCCCAATTGAGCGCCACCGCCGTGGCTGACTTCCAGTTGGCCCAAAACGCATGGGTCGCTTCCAAAACTGCTTCAGGGTCGAGGCTTCCGCCCGGCTCGCGCGCGGTGATGACATGCCCGAGCAGCCCGGTTGGAGCATCCATGCTGCGGCGCTGCGAGACGGTGTTATTGAGAGACAGCTCGATTTTCGTTGCCTTTGCCTGGTATCCGCCCATTGTGAGGCCGGCCGAAACGATGGTGGGCGGCTTCACGGTGGATAGCGTCGGAGTCGGGTTTTCCACGTCGCTCGGATCGATCCAGAGGCCGTACATATCGAATTTCACCGCCCCGAATTTACCGACCTCGCCGATAATGGACATCGTGCCCCGGCAGTCTGTCAGCGGACGGAAAAGTCCGTGCCGGTACACATAGATCGTACAGCACGGCTGCTCGTCTACATCGAAGCTCTCCGGCGCATAGGATATCTTCGTTCCCGCGGATACGGTTTCCTTCAGGCCGCAGGACTGCAGCAGCGGGCTGAGCCACCCCCATGCGGGCAGCGCTCCGGCGGATCCGGGTCCGACCAGCTCGGTTTCGAAGCTGCACTGCCAGTACCTTTCGCCTCGCACAAATTCGTCCGGCGACAAATCGTCCCGGTAAAAGTCGCGCTTGAGTGCTTCCCCCACCGGCCGCAGGCTCAAGTCCCTCACGCGCAGCGCGTTGGCTGTGGGCGTGGGAACAGGGTCGACGCCAAGCTCTTCCTGCAATTTCACCAGCACTACCGTTTTTCTAGTCAGCATCTACTACCCTCCTCATTCCACCCGTTCGCGCGCCTCGATGGTGAGCACCGCGCAGTGGCAAAGCACCTTGCCGAACAGACGCGGCTCGATTTTTTCAACTTGCATCGGCCCGCTGTCGAGCACCGTGTCGTTTAGCGTATCGACATCCTGGAAAGCATCCAGGATCGCCTCCACCAGGTTCCGGAAGGCGAGCTCGGAAGCCGCCGCATCGTTTAAGCCGTAGTAGCCGCGCAGCACAAAGTCGTGTTTGCGCAGCACGGTCGGGATAAACTCGCGCTCCACCGGGATCTTGCGCAGTCCAATGGTCCAACCGTTGATCCTGCCGTCGGCGTCCTTGAAAAACTCCAGGAACTTCCCCCATTCGGCGGCAAACCGTTCGTATTCATGCACCACTCCGATGCCCGGCACGGCCTCCAGAATCGTCTTGATCTCCGCCGTGATCTCAGCCAGTCCCACTCTCAAGCCTCCTTGCCACCCGTGCGGCAATCGATACCAATTCCTGCATGATCCAGCCGTCCAGCTCCTCTTTGGTCCGCTCGAACATGTGCGCGCCTTCGGTGCCGTACCAGGCGATCTTTTGCGCGATCAGGTAGGCGACCCCCATCGAATCCTCGCGCGATACCCCAAGCTTTCTTTCCGCCCACAGCGCAATCGGCTCGAGAGGCGGCATTTTGCCGGGCCGCCTGCCAAGCTCCACCACTTCGCCATATCCGATGGGCGTGCCGATCACCGCCGCCATGCCCTGGCCGATGGTTACCACCTCGCCGTGAATCGATCCCGCCAGCCCCCCTTGAGCGCCCACGCCGCGCGGAGTTTTTTCAACGACTTCCTTTTCCACCCGCGCCGCGATCGCGCCGAGCACCGTGCGCATTTCCCGGCGCACCACCTCCGGAGCAATCTTCTCCAGTCGTTCCAGCTCTCTCAGGTTGACGGCAATCTCCAGCCTCATCCTTTATCTCCATCGCCGCGGGTGGGTCAGCCAGTCCCGGCCGTGCGGGTAGCCCGTGTCCCAATCCTGCGTCACGCAGGCGGGCTTCGGGCCGCCGCTTTTGGAGAACCCCATGTGCTCGTCATATTCCCGCCTGTATTTCATGGCCTGGGCTTCATACTCGCGCCGCTTCGATGAGTGGTCCACCGAATCGGCCTGAATGGTCGAATCCTGGTCCTGTGCATAGGCCGCCGCCAGTATCCGGCAGTAGAGGCTCGCGGCCAGCTTCTGCACGGGCTTCTCATCGGCAGCGGCAATCGTGCAGGCGTCGTCGTCGATACTATGGCGGCCGGTGTACGTTATCCGGATCGTCTCGGCGGCGCCCGGCTTTATGCCCAAAAACCGCAGCACATCGCCGGCCGGCTTGCTGTAGATGGTCCAGTCGTCCTCTCCCAGGCGGTTGACCGTCGGGTTCGAATCATCGACCGGGTATTCGATGCCGGCCACCACGCTGAAGTCGTTTTCCCAGAGCGCCAGATCGGCCAGCGGATAATCGAACCCGCCGTTCCCCGGGATGTCCTCGACTATTCTGCGCGGCCGGTACTTCGAATGCACCTCCAGCGCCGCCAGAATGGCGTTGAGCTGTTCCGCCTCACCGGTCGGGTGAGTCCCCGGAACCAGCTCGTCGATTGCGCCTGTGTAGTCCTCCAGTCCGCTCATCAGGCGATAGTCCCGCCGTTATTTGCGACGATGTTCCAAGCGGTTCCGTCAAACACCATGACGCACCCGTCGCCAACCGTCCCGTCGAAGGTTATCTGAGTCCCGCCGTTGAAGTTTGCCGGTGTTATTTTTACTGAATCGCCCGCCGCCGTTTCGGCCGATATGGTGAATATTTTTACCTGCCCGATCACTCCGTCCGCCAGGGTGACGTTATCGAGGTCCGCGTCCCCGTTGGTGGTGATGATGGTCGAAAGCACCAAGAGCGACGCCGCCACCCCGTCGCTGGTCGCGGTCAGCTCCTCGGAGCTCATCAGAGCAAGGTACCCGCTCGCATTGGGCAGCGTGATGGTCCGGTCCGCCGTCGGGTCGGTCACCGCGACGGTGGTTTCAAAATCGTTTGCGGTAGCCCCTTCCAGGATTATCGGCGTGGCCCCGGTCAGGATGCCGAGCGCCGTCAAATTCGAGGTATCGAAATAATTCTGAAAGCCGAACACATACTCCGTCGCGCTGACGGCGAAGCCGATTTGCTGCGACCAGGCAGGGGCCACCTGAGTGATCGCCCCGGCTGTTTCCGAAAGATAGGCCGCGCCGCCCTCGGTAAGAGCACTGTATCCGCCGAAGACGCCGGCTGCCACGATCTCGACCTTATCCCCCGAGGCTCCGTCTTTCCCCACAATGCCAACCGCCGGCCGCAACAGGGCATCGCTCGCATCAGCCTGGTAGGCCTTGCCGTCGGCGGCCTTCAAACACACCACATCGCCCGTTGCCAGGTCCTCACCGGCAGTGGCGCCGAATCGCACCCAGGATTGCTTGACATACGCGCCGGCATTGGCCGCGCCGGCCATGACCAGCAGCAGCACCGCACACATAAGTGCCGTCAACCCGTATCTTCTCATTCCTCTCATTGGCTCATCTCCTTTTCTAATGGCTCAGGGCGGCCGCCTGGCCGCCCTCATGCGTTGATCTACGGCACTATAGCCTTATAGCCGGACCGGAAGTCCACCACCGTGCCGTTGAATTCGAACCGGATCTTGTAAACCACCCGGTCCCTGCGCAGCACATGCTCCGCGTCGGGAGCGTCGGCCACGAACATCTCGGGCTCGGTGCGCCCATTCAGATACCCCATCTCGACCATGTCGACCAGGCTCGGCGGAAGCAGCATCCCCCAATCGTTCGTATCCGTCAGGAGCGGAACCTGCACCGCATTGACCTTGCCGCGTAGCGGGTTGGGAATCTTCGTCGTGAGGTCGTTCGCCGTATAGTAAAAATCCTCGTTGGCGATCGCTTCACCGGTCTCCATGATATCTATCGGAAACACCAGATTGGGCTTCACCGTACCGTCCAAAAGCGCCAGCGGCTCCCCGCTGTCCTTCTCGGTGAAGCTCCCGAGAGCCTTGTATGCAACCAGCGCGGTGGCATGGCTCAGTGCCAGCACTCCAAGGTTCCCGTGCGGAACGGTGAACCAGGCGGTGCCGTCGCTGCAGTTGGTGTTGTTGATGAAAAAGCCCCACACATATTTTGCATGCGTGCGCCTGGCGGCCCGCCCCTCGCGCGCCACTCGCCGGCGGATCGCCCCCATGTCGTCGTTTATGATGGTGACCCGGGTCACCGTGAGCAGCCGGCCGCGCGTGGAGATCCGGTAAGTCGCCTCTTCATCGGTGATATCGGCCCCGTCCTGGTAATCCTGGACTTCGGGATCGATCTCCGGCAGGTCCGCGGGGTAGCCCATCATTACGGCTTCCTGCAGCCTGAAATCCTTCACCGGCTTCCTCTCGGATATGAGCAGCTCCTCTCTCCCGTTAAGCTCCAGGTAGTCCTTGATGAGCCGGCGATTCAAGGTGTTGCCCAGCAGAAAAGTAAACGTTCCGCTGGTGATTTCCTGGCTTACGCGAAGGTCCGCCGGCAATGCTCGCTTGTTGAAAACGCCCGATATTTCGTGGTCTCCCGAAACCAGTACGTAGAATTCACGCAGGCCGGAAACCCGCGGCACATCGTTGAAATCCTGTGCCTGGCTCACACGCAGCCCGTCAAAAATGGGCCGCCCGTCCAGCCGCTCCATGCGCGCAAAGCCGATCATGTCGTCACCGGTGATGCCGAATGACCGGTCTAGCGCAAACTGCACCTTTTCAATGGTCGAAAGCCCGACCCTCGCCCGCACCTGGTCTCCCCAGGGCGTCGGCAGTCCATCGGCCTGGGCCATTGCCGCCAAATAGTCGCGCTCTTCCTTGATTGCTGCCTCGATCTCCGTTTGAGCCGGCCGCTTTCCCTGAAACAGCGCCCGCACCCGCTTCATCGCCCGGGCGGGCAGCCCGCAATCGCGCAGCGTGTCATCCAGCAGCCGCTCGGCGGCCATCGCCGCGCGCTCTTCATCCAGCGCCTGTTTTATCCTGAGGTCCACATCCTCGGGACGGACCGGATCGGCATCGCCTCCGCTATTGCCGTTGCCATTGCCGGCCGCTCCGCCGCCGTCTTCCGGCGCCTGCATACATTGCTGCACCAGCGCCAGGACCTCCTCGTCCTTCATTGCCGCCAGCGCCGCGTCGTCTCTCCCGTTAAGGAGCTCCGGCCGGTTCTTCCTGATCAACCCGATAAGCTGTTCCCTGTCCATTCGATCCTCCTCTTTAAAGGCGATATGTTCGCCGGCCACGATGCGCAGAAACCGCCCTCCGGCTGCCGGCCTGGTAACTACATCCACTGAGCTCACCGATCGTATCTCGGTGGGCACCAGCACCTCGATGCCGTCCATCTCTACCGCGAAAGCCCGGCTCCTGGTATCTATCGAGAGCCCCAGCACCGCATCGTTGCCCGCCTGCTTGCCGGCCTGGATCGAGCGCGGCACCCATGCGCCGTCCGGCAGGAAGTTGACCATGCCGACGATGCCCATCCCGGCGCGGTATTCCGGGGCTTCACACCACCCGACTTTTTTGGCGGTGAGGTATCGTTTCACGTCCTCCAGCTCGCCCGCCGGCGGCACGCTCAAATGCCCGAAGTAGCCCGGCTTGACATCGTAGGCGTTGATGTCCACCCCGGCAAAGAGCGGCACCGACGCCCGCAGCACTTCCTCCGTCCAGAAATACGGGGGATGGGATTTCGACAGCCCCGGCTCGATGATGACCGCTTCCCACACCAGGCCCGCCGTATCGGCCATGCGCACCAGCGACACGGCATCCGATGCCGCCGCGCGAAACCTCAGCTCGCGCTCGACCGGCTGCATGCATTGGCGCAGCAGCCAGACCAGCTCGTCCTGGCTCATTGCCGCCAGCACCTCGTCGTTTTTCCCGTCCAGCAGCTCCGGCCGCCCCCTCCTGATCAACGCAATGATTTGCTCTCTATTCACGGCTCACGCTCACTTTTTGCTTTTCTGCTCGGGCTCGCCCGTCGCTTCCACCCTGGTCAGCTTCTGCACTTCCCGGCCAAGCCGCCAGGCCACCCTCTTACCGCCCCGGGTGAGCAGAATAACCGTGCCGGTCTGCTCATCCACCCTGCGTCCCAAAAGGTCCTTTTCCTTTACCCCGTATGCCTTGCAGGCATCGGCTACCATTGCCTCCATGCTCTTTGCTCCCTGCTCCATGATCTTTGCTCCCTGCTCCATGATCTTTGCTCCCTGCTCCATGATCTTTGCTCCCTGCTCCATGATCTTTGCTCCCTGCTCCATGCTCTTTGCTCAATCGTAGATCGCGCGCGGTTGATATGCCGTCGGCTCCCATGCCTGCCCCTTCTCCCACCCGGGGAGCGTCAGCACATGGCTTCAGCCGCAGTTCACCGTTTCAGCGGCCGGCAGGCCGGGCGCGTGAGGGTAGGGGATATTGCCCGGAAACGGCTGGTCGAACGGCACGGTGACACCGTGCAGAGCCCTATGGTGCGGCCGAGGGCGGAACTTCCCCGAGCTGATCCACTTCTTCATCCATTCCTGTTCCTGGCTCGCATCGACCACCGCCTCCATCCTGCCCTCGCGGGCGGCGCTGTTGATGCGCCCAAGCTCGGTCCGCGTGATCGTTTCCGCCCTGCTCGCGATGTTGCGAAACACACTGCGCTCCTCAAGATTGCGCCCGATCGCCTGCATCACTTCCCAGGGGCTTTTCCCGCCCAGCACTCCCATCGCGATTTCCCGGTTGATTTGCGACCTGGCGCTGTCCGTGAGGTTCCGGATCAAATCGGCCGAATACCCCTGCAAAATTTCCAGCGCTGCGCGGGAAATCTCCGGCGCCTGAAACCGGATACCGACATAATTGAGCGGCCAGTCCACCTGGTCGATGCCGGCATTCCAAAGGTTCACGCCGGCACTATCGAACCGCTCCCCGTATTGCTGCCGAAGCTTTTCCGCGGCACTTCCCACCGCCTCTTGCATCTGCGGCACGTAGTAGACCTTCCAGTCGCTATCCAGCACGATGGCGGAAACCTCCCTGCGCACTTCATCGAGCAGCGCCAGGGCGCGCTCGACTTCGG
>Ga0068714_10005162_pt1 | contig 14001 bp, 12 predicted proteins | sample MTBNYHSulfiMetaG_FD_62988 | JGI IMG/M metagenome (GOLD analysis project Ga0068714, IMG submission 62988) | Enrichment culture microbial communities from rom New York Harbor, USA that are MTBE-degrading - MTBE-NYH (New York Harbor Sulfidogenic)... | ecosystem: Environmental > Aquatic > Marine >... | reverse complement strand
ATGGCACACCCAAAACCCCGGCCGGATGCAGACACCGCCCCGTTCTGGAAAGGCTGCTCGGTAGGCATCCTCAGTTTCCAGCGATGTTCGGCCTGCGGGCATATCCGATGGCCCGCGTCTTACCTTTGCCCGGAATGCCACGGAACCGACTCGGTCTGGGAACCGTCCACAGGCCGTGGAAAAATCTACAGTTTCGTCGTGTACCACGTGGCTTTTGATAGCGGATTCAAGGAGGATCTGCCTTACGTGGTCGCGCTCGTGGACATCGAAGAGGGCCCCAGAATGCTCTCCAACATCCGCGGATGCCCGCCGGAAGACGTCAGAATCGACATGCCGGTGGAGCTTTCATGGGAAGACCGGGACGGGTACAGGCTGCCGGTCTTCCGCCCCCGCCGTGCCGGTTAATGCATTTTCAAACTGTCCAGCAGCTTTTTCAGGTCATCCCAGTCTGAAATTCTCGGAACCTGAAGGTCCTCTTCGCAGTCCCTGGACATATAGCCCGGGGCATAAGGCATGCCACGGTCAAGGACGTAGGTGGTCCATACCGGCCGGATCCCGGCTCCGCGGGCCCCTGTTATGTCCGGCTCCGGATCGTCTCCGACATAGATCATTTCGTTATTGCACACGCCGAGATCCATGACGAGACGATCGAACACCATGCGATGGGGTTTTCGGTAACCGATCTCCCCCGAGATAACGACCGTATCGAAACACGCCGCCAGCCCGGTATTGCTCAAGATTTCCCTGGCAGCCGGCGCATGGGTGAAATTTGAAAGAAGCCCTACACGATACTCTGCGGAAAGACCGCGAAGCATTTCGATCGTGCCAGGAATCAAGCGGCATCGCTCGATAAACGAAGAAAAATAGGCTTCCACGGCAGCTCCGATGAGAGGGCCTTCGGGGTCTACCTCATGGCCCGCCTCTTCCAGAGCGGCAACGATCCAGAATCGATTGTGGGTTTCCCTGCCGTCTTTTCTGGTATCGTCAAGAAAGCGGCGAGCCCATTTTCTGTGTAAACCCAGAAAGAAATCTTCCTCCAGGGTCAGCCCGCCGGCATGAAGGCTTGCCATCAGCCTGTTTTCAGCTTCAACCAGAGCCGTGGAATCAAGGGTGATGAGCGTGTTGAAAAGGTCGAAACCAACCGCTTTTACATTTTTTGCCATATTACGTTTCCCAACCGTTTTTCTCGCTCATCGCCTTCAAAGCCAGGTAAAGCGCCTGGGTACCGGAGCGGCTGTGACCCTGGGCCTTGACGGCGACATACAACTGTTTCACCAGAGCCAGCCCCGGCATCGACAACCCCATCGTTTCCGCTTCTTCGAGTGCGATTCCCATATCCTTGATGAAATGCTCTACAAAAAAACCGGTTGCAAAATCCCCTTTGACGATCCGGGGGCCGAGGTTGTTTATCGACCAGGAGCCGGCAGCCCCTTTTCCTATCACGTCGATCACCGCCTGTTGATCCAGCCCGACCCGTGCAGCATAAAGCAGCGATTCACAGACACTGACCATCGTCCCTGAAACGAGGATCTGATTGCACATCTTCGTGTGCTGACCGGCGCCGGGTCCGCCCATAAACGTTATCCGGCTGCCGAGGCACTCAAAAACAGGCATCATTCTTTCCATCGCCTCACGGGTGCCGCCGACCATGATCACCAGCGTTCCGTCCCTGGCCCCGATGTCTCCACCGGAAACCGGGGCATCCAGCGCATCGATTCCACGTTCACCCGCCGCCTCGGCAATCCGGACGGCCAGGCTTGGTTTGGTCGTGGTCATGTCAACGACGGTTTTGCACCCGGCCGAAGAAGAAAAGATTCCTTCATGCCCAAAATAGACCTCCTCCACATCCTCCGGGAAACCTACGATGGTGAATACCGCATCCGAAGCCGAGGCGACTTCCCCGGGGCCGCCACACCAGACAGCTCCTTTTTCGATGAGCCCGGCTGCCTTCTCCTTGCTGCGGTTGTAAACGTAAATGTCATGACCCGCCGCCTGCACGTGACCGGCCATAGAGGCTCCCATGACGCCTGTTCCTATCCAGCCTATCTTCATGTTTTACTCCTCCTGGCATGGTTTATGAGTGTCATCCTTGATGAAATCGTAAGAAGTACCATCTCCGTCTTATCGGCGTCGGGGTCGGGATTGGTATCGGGTCGAAAAGGCCGCCGAAAATTCTGATACCGATCCCGAACGACATGGTTTTTTTACTTTTTACGATGTCAATCTCCAAAAAACAGAAATAAAAAAGGGCTTGAAATATGCTTGCCCGGCAGATAATTAATGTAGGATAATATAGGTTTTATAATGAGGCTCCGCAATCATGGAAGAGCAGATAATGCTTGGGGGGCAATATTTCCACACGGGAGATGGCAATGTACAAAATTATGATACGGGACAATATGTCCTCGAGGGCAAAAGAAATATTCGAAGAAACGGGCCGGATCGACGTTGTGGTCGACAATGACAAAGCTTCGAACGATCCGGCCGTTCTGGCGGACAGGATAGGTGAGTTCGATGGAATCGCGGTGAGGAGCGGCACCAAGATCAAGGGCCCGGCACTTGAAAAGGCTGGTAAAATCAAGGTAATCGGCCGCGCGGGCATAGGCGTCGACAACATTGACGTCACCGAAGCCACATCAAAAGGCATCGTGGTGATGAACGCTCCGGAAGGCAACACCACAACGACCGCCGAACACGCCATATCGATGATGCTCTCTCTCGCCAGGCAGATCCCCCAGGCCAACGCGTCCATACGCAGCGGTAAATGGGAGAAAAAGAAATTCATGGGCGTGGAGATAGCCGGAAAAACGCTCGGAATCGTCGGTCTCGGGCATATCGGAAGAATCGTTGCGGCCCGCGCGCTGGGCCTGGACATGAAAGTGACAGCCAGTGATCCCTATGTCACAAAAGAGGCAGCAGCGGAACTGCATGTCGAGCTGGCTCCCCTCGAAAAACTGCTCGGCCAGGCCGATTTCGTGACCCTTCATGTTCCCAAGCTCGAAGAAACCAGAAATTTGATCAATCGAGAGACCCTAGCACTGATGAAGCCAGGCGCCCGCCTCATCAACTGCTCCCGGGGCGAAGTGGTCAACCTGGAGGACCTTTACGAGGCTCTGGAACGTGGTCATGTGGGTGGTGCGGCTTTGGATGTCTATCCGCAGGAACCACCTGACATGTCGTGGCCCATATTCACGATGCCCAATGTCATCTTTACACCTCACCTGGGCGCGAGCACGGGCGAGGCACAAATGAAAGTCGCCGAAATGATCGCCCAGCAGATGGTGGACTATCTTCTGAACGGCGTCATCACCAACGCTGTGAACTTCCCTTCCATACCGCTTGAAATGATGTCCGGGATGAAGCCTTATCTCGACCTCGCCGAACGTATGGGTTCGATGATGGGGCAGATTGTCCGTGCGGCGAGTGACATCACGATAACCTACAGCGGAGAGGTCACCAGGTACGACACGAGGGTTTTGACCCACGCCGTTCTCAAGGGTCTGCTGGGAGCCTCCACCGACAAGCCTGTCAATTATGTGAGTGCTCCTTCCCTGGCTCGTGCCAAGGGATTGAACATCGAAGAGACGATAAGCCTTCAGACAAAGGACTACACCAACCTTATACGCATAAAATTTCCGGGCCTCGATGCCGAACTCAATGAAATCTGGGGGACGGTTTTCGCCAGGAACTCCCTTCGCATTGTGCGCCTCGGGAACGTATACATGGATGCCATCCCTGAAGGAAACATGCTGGTCATCCGAAACGACGACAGGCCCGGCGTTATTGGAAGCCTGGGGACGGCCCTTGCGGCGGGCGGGATCAATATAGGCCGTTTTCAGCTTGGAAGGCGGGATGGACGCGCGGTGTGTATCATCAACATGGACACCCCGGTCGACGACCCGTTGCTCGAAGAGATCCGTAAACTGCCGAACATCATCACGGCCATCCGGGTTCGAATCCCGTCCTGAAAGGGGTTTGAAGTCGATTGAATAACGCAGGTAGAAACCGAAAAGGGAGGAAGAAAATGTCCGAACTTGAAGCCAAGGCGACTCAACTGCTGAAGGAATTCAAGGGAAACGCCTATGCATTCGGAAACGGAGTGCTGGATTCCGCTCCCGGCGAATTCAGCGCCCAGGTCGGGAAAAAGGCGCTGTTCGTCGCTCCCGTAAGGAAATGGTTTGATCCTTACAGGGAACAAATCCTTGCTTCCCTGGCAGATTCGGGGGTCGATGTCATCGGCACCGCCGGATCCGCCGCTCCCAACGCGCCTTTTGTCGATGTCTACAGGATACACAGCCACATCATGCACAGAAAGCCGGATTTCATCGTAGCCGCCGGTGGAGGCTCCGCAATCGATGCGGTCAAAGGCGCTGCCGTACTGGCCTCCCTCGGTGAGATCGAGCCGGAAATCGATTCGTTTTTCGGCGTCGGTGAGGTCAGTAGAGTCTGCAGCCGGACGAACAAGCACATCCTGCCCGTTGTAGCCATCATGATGGCTGCCAGTTCGGGGGCTCACCTGACCAAATACTCAAACATCACGGATCTCCTGGCCGGTCAGAAGAAACTCATCGTGGACGAGGCGATCGTCCCTCCGCGGGCCGTATTCGACTACCGTGTCACGGCCTCACAGCCCGATGCTCTGACCCTTGACGGCGGACTCGACGGCATCGCCCACTGCCTGGAAGTGTTCTTTGGGGCATCCGAAGAAGCTTTCGACAAAACCCGGGAAATCGCGCAAACAGGCATAGACCTGATCATCGACGGTCTCACCCGGGTAAAACGGGAACCCTCTGACATAACGGCCAGGACCTTGCTGGGGCTCGGCACCGACATGGGTGCCTATGCGATTATGGTCGGAGGAACATCCGGAGCCCACCTTTCGAGTTTTTCCCTGGTCGATGTCCTGAGCCACGGGCGGGCCTGTGCCTTGATGAACCCTTACTACACGGTATTTTTCGCCCCTGCGATCGAAGAGCAACTTAGGGTGGTCGGGAACATTTACAGGAAGCACGGCTACCTGGGTGCCCCGATCGATAAGCTCACCGGCAGGGATCTCGGGGTCGCGGTCGCCGAGGGTATGCTGAACCTGAGCACGTTCCTGGGCTTCCCGGTCACGTTGAACCAGGTGCCGGGCATTTCCAGGAAGCACATCGAGCGTTGCCTGAACGCCGCGAAAAATCCCCAGCTCGACATGAAACTCAGAAACATGCCGGTCCCCCTCCATGCCGGGCTCGTGGATGATTACATGGCCCCGATCCTGGAAGCCGCCTGGGACGGAGATTTTTCCAGGATCAAATCTTTATAGGAGGATCAAAAAAGACATATCACGGCAAAACCATAAATACGTGTTTATGAACATACAAGGATTTTGCAAGGAAACCGGGCCGTCTAGTAAACAGAAATTTCGGAAACAACCTCCCGGATTCCCTCGACACCTTCGAGAACCGTCTTGATATCTTCGGCTTCCTCTACCGTGCTGGCAAGCCCGTGGACGTAAATTTTTCCCTCCTCTATCACTTCCAGGAAGATGAGGTTCAAGTTAACCCCTGCCTCTAAAAGAGCTGCCCTGGCCTTCTTCTGTTGCGACAACCTGGCCATCGCGGCGAGAGAATCCAAACCACAGTCCGTAATACGCTCCCGCACCATCGTTACGATCAACTGGGCTGCATAGTCTCCCCCCAATTTATCTGTGTTGACAACCAGGTCATACAGTGTCGGTTCTCTCCAATCCAGAGAGTAAATTGTCCGCATAAAATGATCCTGCGCCAGATCTGCCTTCCTGATGATTTTTTTCGCGTCCTCCTCATTTATACCTGTTTTCGCGGCGATCCGCTTGACCCTTGATGCCTCGGAGCAGCTGCAAAATACATGAAAGGCGCATTCGAAGTCATGCAGGAGCACCTGGCTTGCGTGGCCTACAATAACCGCATTTCCATGATTAGCGACCTGGTAAACCAGAGATTCCATCAATTCGCGGAACCGCTCAGGCTTATTGCTGCGCAAACGATCAAAAAAACCCGGCCGTTTGCCATCAAAACGGGAAATATCTTCCTCCGAAAGGCCTAATTTCAGAGCTTCTCCCCGGAACCGTTCATCATTGAAGAGCTCGAAACCCAATTTTTCCGCCACATGGTGCCCTATCGCCCCGGCACCGCAACCCATTGTTTTCGTTATTGTGATCAATGCCATGGATTCCCCCCTCTTATCACTCCATCGCGTCCAGGACCACTTCGGTCATATCCTTGACCTTGAGGTCCGAACCGGTTCTCCTCGCTCGCGTCGCCATGGTGCGGACGCATTGCTGGCAGGCGGTGATCACCGTGTCGGCACCCACGCCCTTGATGGCGTCCAATTTCATCTGGGCCACCTGGGCGCTTATTTCCGGCGCTGTCATTTCAACGTTTCCTCCGCCGCCGCAGCACACTGAAAACCTGCGGTTTGTCGGGAGTTCCCTGAAGTCGACCCCCGGCAGCGCTTTGATGACGTCTCTGGGTGCCTCGTAAACACCGGAATTTCGGCCGAGATCGCAGGGGTCATGATAGGTTACGACACCCTCTACGGGCTTTGTGAGCTTTATCTTACCCTCTTTGATCAACTCGTTGATCAACTGGGTCGCGTGCATCAATTCAACGCCCTCGATATCATAGAAGTGCTTCCAGGTGTGGTAGCACGAAGGGCAGGTAAAAACGACCTTCTTGGCGCCCACGTCTTTTACCTTCTGGATGTTGTGTTTCTTCAATTCTTCCAGTTTTTCCGGCATGCCCGCACCGATAAGCGGGAACCCGCAGCACCACTCGTCTCCTCCGAGTATCGTGAAATCCACGCCGGCCTTTTTCAGGATCGTCGACATATTGGCCGGGATCTTTTGCACCATCGGAAAAAAGGACGCCACGCACCCGACGAAGAAAAGGACGTCCGCCTTTTCCTTTTCAAAATGTTCTTCCGGAAATTCCTTGACCAGTTCCAGCCACTCGTCACGGTCTTCCTGATCGTCGTCTGAAATATTATGTGCATCGGAAAGCGTGTTCACCAGGCGATCCACGATTTTAGGATAAAATCCTTGGTCGACCTGGCATTCCCTGTTCTGAAAAATCAAATCCTTGGTCTTTACGCTGGACAGGCACGCTTCAAAACAGGCGCCGCAGCCGAGGCAGGTAAAAATCGATCGCTCGGTGTCTTCGCTCAACGGGAGCTGGTCTTCGATCGCGAAACGGACGATGGCATTTCTTCCCCGGGCGGAGTAGGCTTCTTCCTTCATGACAAGATAGGTGGGGCAATGGGGCAGACAGAAGCCGCACTTATTGCACTTCGCCACTTCATCGTAAGACAGTTTTTTCAACTGAACTAAATTCATGAGAGTTTACCCCTTCTTATAATAGAACTATTTTGGACCATTTATCACAGGCCTCCCACATAACGACCGGGACACATCGTTCCTTTGGGATCCAGCCGCTCCTTGAGCCTTTTCATCACGATAAAATCGGAACCGCTCTCCCCCCATATCGGAAGATCTTTTTTTAGGGCGGTGGGAGCATACTGCACAACAAGGTTTCCTCCCTCCCGGCGGCATGAAGCCAACAGGTCTTTCACAATACCTGAAACCTTTCCACCGTCGGAGCCGATATCGGTCGAAATGAGGCAGATGCCACTGCCCGAATGCACAAGAAGCCTGGGGTTGAAGCCCTGCTTGGTAAAGCCCTCCATAGCAGCCTCAGCCAGATCCTTCCATGCCGCAATCGGATAGTTGAGCTTTATCGTCACGTATTCGGCATCCCTCTCGGCGCCGACAGGCATAATATCACCGACCTTCAACCAAAAAAGCGCATGATGGTCTTCCCCGATCACACGCTCCCCCGTTGCGCCGTGGATCTTGGCGATTTCACGGAACTTTTCCTTCATCCGCTCCACGGCCGGCTTGAAATGTTCAAGCGCCGCCGCAACCACGAAGCTTCCCCTGCTCATCCCTGGAAGATCCTCACCTTCGAGTGCATGGAAAGCCGCTTCGTTCATCACTTCCACAGCCGCCGGCAGCATGGTGGTATTCAGCACAGCATCCACAAACCCCGATGCCGACTCAAAATCCGAAAATGAAAACACCACGGTGGCCATAGCTTCAGGCAACGGCAAAAGGCGAAGCGTCATTTCGCACAGAATCCCCAACGAGCCGCAGGTACCAAGCATGAACTTGGAGATGTCGTATCCTGAGACATTCTTGACGGTCTTTCCGCCTGTCCCCACCACGGAGCCATCCGCCGCAACCACCTTCGCCCCCAGGACCAAGTCCCGCGGCAGGTTGTAATACAAACGCTTGGGGCCGCTTGAGTTGGCGGCCATGACTCCGCCAATCGTTGCATTCTCGCTGAAAGGCGGATCCAGGGGGAAAAAACATCCACTGTGACTCCTTTCCGAACAAACCACCTCGTCTGATTCGGTCATCAGATCCTCCAGAGGAAGGTAGCATCGGTCCTCCTGGGTGGCGAGGCGAGCCTGGATATCTCTGAACCTCACACCGGCCTCCACCGTCAGTGTCAGATTCGCGACATCCACATCGCGCATATGATTCATGCGCCGGGTGCAAATCACGAGATCCAGCCTCTGGGGGGGATTGCCTGTGGAGATCTTGGTACCCGCACCCCACGGAGCCACGGCCCAGCCCTCGTTGTGGGCGATCTTCATCAACCCGGAGACCTGATCGGTGTTCGAGGGGAACGCCACCGCCTTCGGGAGCAGGCCGTCAACACGGTACCGGGAAAGCACATCCTCTTCCGTCTTGAGATGATCCCGGCCGACGCATTCGGCCAAAGCCTTGATAATTTCGGTGAACTCTGCCACTTGTCAACTCCTTGTCTTCGACACATGCCCGTGCCGTTGAAATGGTTCCTATACGACAACTATGCTTCGCAAGCAGGCTCCGGGATCATTTTCCCTTCATTGATAATGTTGGAGGGGTCCATCGCTCGTTTGATGTTCCGCTCGAATTCAAGATCGCTTTCACAAAAGATAAAGGACGTCTCCTTTAGTTTTTCGAGTCCCACCCCGTGCTCTCCGCTGATGGTTCCGCCGACATCCGCGCATGCTTTCAGGATGGCACTTGATGCCTTGAGGACCCTGGCCACTTCTTCCTTGTCGCGGTCATCAAAAAGAATCAACGGATGGAGATTCCCATCTCCGGCATGGAATACATTTCCGATCGGCAGGTTGTATTCTTCGCTGATTTCCATGACCCGTGCTAGAACTTCCGGCAATTTCGTACGCGGTACGGTTCCGTCACAGCACATATAACTGGGCCGTATCTGGCCCACCGAGCCAAAGGCCCCTTTTCGCCCCGCCCAGAGAAGATCGTATTCCTCCTGGTTTTTGGCCACCTTGATCTCACGGACCTTGTTCGCTTTACAAATGCTTACGATCTGCTCCGCCTTCTCATCCATGCCCTCGGGCATTCCGTCCAGTTCAATGATCAACACGCATGCGGCATCGAGCGGATAGCCCACTTTAAGGGTAGCCTCCACGGCTCTCATCATGGTGTTGTCCATCATCTCGAGCGAGGCGGGAATGATTCCCTCGGCGATGATCGCAGAAACCGTATTGGCCCCGTCCTGGATGGAATTGAAAACCGCCAGCATGGTCTTGACAGCCTCGGGTTTCCGCATCAGCCTCAGGATCACTTTCGTCACCATGCCCAGCGTGCCTTCGCTCCCGACCATCAAACCCGTTAAATCGAACCCGGGGGCGTCCTGGGCCTTGCCGCCCATCTCCACCACGGTTCCGTCGTCCAGGACCATCTCCAGACCCTTTACGTGGTTTGTCGTAGTGCCGTATTTCAGGCACTTCGGACCGCCGGAGTTTTCGGATACGTTTCCACCGATCGTCGAAACCTTCTGGCTGGCCGGGTCCGGCTGGTATGCATAGCCGAGCGCCACCATCCGGTTTTGCAGGTCGAGCGTGAAAATGCCGGGTTCCACCGTCACCGTCAGGTTCGGAAGATCAACTTCCAGAATTTTGTTCATGCGGGCGAAATGAATCACGACCCCGCCTTTCGTCGGAATGGTCCCTCCGGTCAGGTTGGTTCCCGAGCCACGTCCCAGCACGGGCACCTTTTCCTTGTAACAGAGAGCCATGATTTTGCTTACCTCTTCGGTGCATGAGGGAAGGACCACAACGTCAGGGGTCGCCCTGTCCATCGAAGCGTCGTAGCTGTAAAGCTTAAGATCCATTTCCGAGGTAAGGACAAATTCCGGATCCACGATTTCTTTCAATCGGGCTGTCAATTCCTGTTTTTCCATAGGAAATCCCTCTCAAACCCTTAAATGAAAGGAGGCATGAAGACGCGAATCTCCTGTGCCTCCCTGTTACATGCTTAGACGGGCGGCCCGGAAGGCCGCCATCCCAAACAGCCGGACTGTTTACTTCCTCGCATTGGCCTCAGCTGCCCTGATTTCTTCGATCGTCCGGATGATCTGCAGTGCATTTTCATAGACCGGAGTATCGATCATCTTGCCTTTGTATGAAACAGCGGCGGCTCCCTTCGCGATGCCTTCTTCTTCGAAAACCTTCTTCACTCCCTCGGCCCATTCGACATCCTCGCCGGAAGGCGTGTAAATTTCATGAGAGGGTTCAATCTGGCCGGGGTGAATGAGCATCCGGCCTTCGTATCCCATCTGCCGCCCTTCCCTGGTGCTTTTGTTAAAAGCTTCCTTGTCGCTGAAATTCACGAACGGACAATCGATCGCCACGCATCCGGCCGCCCTTGCAGCAACCGGAACGCGGTAGCGCGCATAGAGCTGCTCGACGCCTTCATCGGTCAATTTCACCCTCATGTCCTTCGTATAGTCCACAGCGCCAAAGATCAGGGAATTACACCTTGGGCTGGCGGTGGCACACTGGTAGGCATGCTCCATCCCCAGAGCCGTCTCAATCAGCATCTGGATCTTTACCGTGCCGACCGGGATATTGCGTCTTCTTTCAAGCTCTTCCAACTTCCAGTCGAGCCGTTTCACGTGATCCGGGATCCCCGTCTTCGCCAGGCAAACTCCGTCGAGCCCGGGCCACACGATGGCCTCGAGGTCGTCATTCGTCATCAGGGTTTCCCAGTTGTTGATCCTGACATAGAGATTTGGGGCCGCCTGGTTGGCTCTCTCCCCTTTGAGATATTCCGCGACAGCTTCCCTGCCTTTGGCCTTCTCGGCGGGAGGAACGGAATCCTCCAGATCAAGCGTCAGCACGTCGCAGAGGATACTGGGAGCCTTTCCCACCATTTTGGGATTGTTGCTTGGTACATAAAATACGGATCTCATTACAGTCATGACAAAACCCTCCTTACAGATTCAATAATGTTTTAATTGCAGGCGCGATTTGCTCGGGACTGTCAACAACTGTTGCTCCTGCTCCGCGCAATGCTTCGATCTTGCCCTTTGCCGTGCCCTTGTTGCCCTCAACGATGCTGCTGGCATGGGAAAACCGCATGCCTTCAGGGGCCCAGGCACCGGCTATAAACGCTACCAGGGGCTTGGTGAACTCCTTGGCCTCCACCACCTCGGCAGCCTCTTCTTCGAGCGTGCCGCCGATTTCACCAAATATCGCGACCGCCTTGGTCTGTTCATCTTTCTCAAACATTCGAAGCACTTCAGCCATCGAAATGCCAAGCACCGGCTCGGTGCCGATATGAAGGGCCGTACTGATACCCAACCCTGCGACCTTGAGCGCCCAGGGTACCGTGCCGGACTGGCCGCCGCTCCGGGAAATAACGCCCATCGGACCGGGTTCGAACAACATATTGGCCCAATCCACGCTTCCACCCAGCCAACCCATAGCAGCTTTCCCCGGGCTTATCAAACCAAGGCTTCCGGGTCCTAAAAGTTTGACGTCGTTGGCGAGTGCGTAATTGACCATGGCGATGACATCGTGAACCGGGATTCTCTCGACCGGTGAAACGACGAACTTAACCCCGCCGTCTATGGCCTCGTAAACCGCGTTCTTAAGGGCGGGGCCAGGGATGAATGTTACACTGGCATCCACCTCTCCAACCTTTCTGATGGCCTCTTTTACGGTGTCGAACACCGGGATACCCAAGTGTTCCTGACCGCCTCGGCCTGGAGTGACCCCCGCCACCACCTTGGTGCCGTATCCTTTCATGAATTCTGTCCGCAGGGATCCTTCCCTTCCGGTCATCCCCTGAACGATCACTCTGGTATTTTCATCCAACAATATCGACATAATATCCCCCGTTATTCTGTGCCGTACTTCTTCCTGTAAGCGTCCAGCCCTTCGATTGGGACCTCGATGGTAATGGCCGAGTTGCCTCTGAACCAACACTCATATTCACAGGCCAGACACTCGGTGCCTTTTCGGGCCAGCTCCTCCGGGCTGCCCTCGACGGTAGGCTTTCCATCCTTTAATACCAGAATGCCCCGGCTGTATGTCTTGCACGCATCGATGCACGCTTTCGATTCACAGCTTTCACATTTGCTGTCATCTATGATGACCTTGATGGTTCTTTCGTTGAATTCCAGCATCGGATTACCCCCTTATTCAACTCCTCGTTCTTTTCTGTACTCATCGACAAGCGCCTTCATCCTGCCGCCGATGAAGGAAGCATCATAAACATACTCCCGGTCATAGATTTCGACCCTGGCATTGAGATCTCCCAGGCCTTCCTTCAAAATCTCCTGGGATTCCTCTTCTTTATTCCCGCAAAGCAAAATCACCGCCGGGAAGCCGGGCCTCTTGGGGAGTTCTTCACGCAGAGCTTTCACGATGCCGTGCGCATGGTGCCACTGTTCCTGGTTGGCCATCATGAAGCCGGCAAGAATGTAACCTTCTATGCCGGGCTGGGACATGATCAGTTTGATAACTCGATAGACTTTCGATGCGGTCGGATTTCCACTGGTATCGGCGAAGTCCGCCACCTTCAAACCGACCCGGTTCATCGCATCCATGCCGAGCATCGCGGCGCCGCCTCCGATTCCGTGGAATCCAACGTAACCGCCTTTCTTCAACGCTTCCGGCGGAGCCATCTCGGCGACATAACTGGTGCCACGGAAATCGCTCTCCTCGAAACTCCAGCCGATGAGATCGAACTGGCTCGGCTCCTTCAGGAACTCCCGCCCGATTTTGATTCCAAGTTCCGGATGCCTGAACAAAGCCTGATCGTCCACGGCCATCCGGCAGTCCGCTGCCAGAACCCTGCCGTCTTCACATACGACAAGAGGATTGATCTCGAGGCTCCTGCAATCGAGTCCCTGAAACATCTTGAAAAGCTTGAATACGATGTCCGCGGCGGATCGAAGCACCTTTCCCTTCACACCCATGGAGACACACATATCCAAGGTGTCGTAGGGCATCAATCCCTTGATCACATCCACATTCATCAGGGCGATTCTGTCTCTCGGAACGGATTCGATGTCCACACCGCCATCCGGGCTGAACATCAAGACCGGACCCCGCACATCCTGAGCCGAATTGATGATCACGCCGGCATAAAACTCCTGCTTGATCGGCAGCTTCTCTTCCACCAGCACGGATTTGACTTCCAAACCCCGATGCTCTTTCCCCAGGATGCTTTGAGCCGCTTCGGAGGCCTCTTCGGGAGTGTCGGCGAATTTGACGAATCCCCCTTTACCACGGCCGCCCGCCCATACCTGAGCCTTGACCACCACCGGTTTTCCTATCTTGGATGCAGCTTCTTTCGCTTCTTCAGGCGACTTCGCGACAAACCCTTCAGGGATAGGGATGCCATATTTTTTAAACCACTCCTTTCCCTGGTACTCATAAAACTTAGCCATCTCGCCTCCATAGATTCTGTTGGTTTTACATTCTTGAATTCAGCATTATATATGTGGTAATACCATTTGACATAAATGTCTAACAGCAAAAAGCAAACGGTGTCAAGCACTTTTTTCGATCCGGCCGGGGGCGGCTGCGTCGATTGAAATTCCGGAACCTAAACTACTTAAGACTCGCATTTTTTCGTTGACAAACCAGCAGGCACGGACTACAAAAATA
>Ga0068714_10005160_pt1 | contig 14004 bp, 13 predicted proteins | sample MTBNYHSulfiMetaG_FD_62988 | JGI IMG/M metagenome (GOLD analysis project Ga0068714, IMG submission 62988) | Enrichment culture microbial communities from rom New York Harbor, USA that are MTBE-degrading - MTBE-NYH (New York Harbor Sulfidogenic)... | ecosystem: Environmental > Aquatic > Marine >... | reverse complement strand
AGGCTGTTGAAAAACGCGATCTGCTGCGTTGCGCTTCATCCTTCGTCATTGCGGCGTACTGGTTGTACGCCTCATTCCTCAGGATTCGCGCGCCTTGCATCTCATCATTTTTGAACAGCCTGCCCGAAATGCTGTTTTTCAACGGGCTGCTAACTGCTTTTATTGAAACGGGAGCCCCGCATTTCGCGGCGTTCCTCGGTCCTGTCTCTTCCCCGGTAAGTCATGCCGAGCGGCCTTGAGTGAGGGTTTCATATTTCCATGACGGTGTATCAGCGGTCCGGCCTTGTAATGATTGTATTCCTGGTGATCTGCGGGATGGGGGGTTCTTCCTGCCATTTGACGGGGATACAGCCCAGTGCGGTTCAGACGGTGCTTCCGGAGGATCCGGTGCTGCAGGAGGCGGAGCGGGCCTATCAGGAAGGTCGGTGGGACGAAGCCATCGATCTGTATGCCCAGCAAGCCGATCATTACCCCGATAAAGAGGGAACCGATCTGGCCTTGATCCGTTCCGCCGGAATCCTTCAGGCGCAGGGGGAATGGCGTGAGGCCTTGGACGCCGCCCGCCGACTCATACGGAATTTTCCTCGAAGCCCGTACGTGGGAGAAGCGTACTTGATTCTTTCCCGACATCTGATGGCTCAGGGGTATGTTCAGGAGGCCGCATCCGCGTTGGAGCAGGCGGACCGGCGTGTTCATTGGGAGGAAGGGAGGCTGGAAATCGCGGCGTTAAAGGCGCAACTGGCCGAGCGTGAGGGACGTTGGGCGGAGGCTCTGGATCGCCGCGCCGAGTTGTACCGGCGGGTCGGAGAGGATCGCAGGGCGGAAGTCGCCGACAGCATTAAGACATTGCTGGCTTTCCTGAGTCAGGAAGAGATCCAGGCGGTCTCGCGGAAATATCGATCCGGGGAAGTGGGGGGTATTCTTCTCAGCGAAACCTGCCGGAGATTCATGCGTCACGAAGACTGGAAAGGCGCCGGCGCGTGCCTTCGGGAATTCCTGTCCGCATTTCCGGACCATGCCTTCGCCGCAGAGGCCGAAAGGATGCTGGCTCAAGTGATCCGCCGGGAAGGAACCGAAACGCGACGCGTGGGTTGCGTGTTGCCCCTTTCGGGACCTCTCGGGGATTACGGCAGGAGGGTATTGAACGGCATGCTTCTGGCGCTGCAAGCGTTCTACCCGGAGATGAAACACGAGCGGATCCCCAGGCTGCTCATTCGGGATACGCAGGGCAGCCCTGAAATCACGGAACTCATGGTCCGCGCTCTAGTGGAAGAGGAACAGGTTCTGGCCGTGATCGGCCCCATCGGAGGGTCCACGGCGAGGGCGGCGGGTCAGGCGGCCCAGGATCTCGGCGTACCCATCATCACCATGACGCAGGCGGAGGGGATCCCCGATATCGGCGGATACGTCTTTCGGAACTTCATTACCGCCGCCCTGCAAGTCAAGACGTTGGTGCAATATGCGTATCTGGCGCGGGGGATCGAACGATTTGCAATTTTGTATCCGGACACCGAATACGGCAGCAGGTTCAGAGAGCTCTTTCGACAGGAGGTCCATTCCCATCTGCTGGGGATCACCGCGGAAGCCTCTTACGATGCGGACACGGTGGACTTCAGCGATGCCGTCCGCCGCCTGATCGGAGTGGAGCGGTGGGCCAGGCATTCCTGGATGGTGAAGGGATGGAGGGGAAAAGGATCCCCTCCCCCGCTTCAGGTGGATTTCCAGGCGGTATTCGTACCGGACGACTACGGCAGACTGGTCCTCATTGCGCCCCAGTTAGCTTACCACGATATGGAGCAGGTGGTTCTTTTGGGAACCAACCTCTGGAATACACCGGTCCTTGTTCAGAAGGCCGGTAGATATCTGCAGAAGGCGGTGTTCGTGGGGGATTTCTTCCCCGATACCCGAAAAGAAGTCATGGCGGCGTTTGTGGAGTCCTACCGGAAAGCCTTCCAGGAAGAGCCGGACTTTTTTGCGGCGCAAGGGTACGATTCCATGAATATCCTCATGTCTCTCCTGGATACGGATCCGGTCCCGAATCGCACGGAACTCAAGGATCTGCTCGGAGACGGCAGGCGGTTTCCCGGTCTCACGGGCTGGACATCGTTTCACCGGAACGGTGAGGTGGAAAAGGATTTCCAGTTGCTCACGGTGCGGGACAACCGCATCGTTCCGGTGGAATGAGGCCGGGTGTCTGAGCCCCGCCTGCACACGGAGCCGCATTCCCCCTTATCAGCTGTTGAAAACGCGATTTGGGTCCGTTGGGCTTGATCCTTCGTTATTGAGGCGTACTATGGGTACACCTCGTTCCTCAGGATTCGTCCGCCTTGCATCTCATCCTTTTTGCCGGCCGCGGCCTGCCCTCAATACGGTTGATCAACGGGCTGTTATGATCCCTTCTTTTCCGCCGCTTCGGGCATGCCGGCCTTCTGTCCCGTTTCTTCCGCTTCTTCGGGCTTCTTCCCGAAGAAGCGGGCCAACAAGATGCTTACCTCGAACAGAAGGATCAGCGGACCGGCCATCATGAACTGAGTGATGACGTCCGGTGGAGTCAGAATAGCGGCGCCTACGAAGATCAGGAGAATGGCGTACTTGCGCTGCTTCTGAAGCATTTTGTAATGAACGACGCCGATCTTGGATAGGAAGAGGATGACGATGGGCAGCTCGAAAATGACTCCGAATGCCAGCAGCAAGCGAACGGAGAAGGAAAAGTACTGGTTGACCGCGGGTAGAGGCCGGATGTAGTCCGTGCCGAAGGATATGAAAAATTTGAATCCGAAAGGGAACACCACGGAATACCCGAATATGGCCCCTCCAATGAACAGAAGGCAACTACAGAGGACGAAGGGGACGGCATAGCGCTTTTCCTTGGGGTACAGTCCCGGTGCGATGAAGGCCCATAATTGATAGAAGATCACCGGGGATGCCAGCAGGACTCCGGCCAGTAAGCTCACCTTGAGGTACACGAAGAACATCTCGGGCAGATTGGTGAAGATGAGCGTGTCGCCTTCGGAGAGGACCTCCCGCAACGGAGATACCAGAAGTGCGAACAGCGTCTTGGAGAATGCGTAGCAGGCGGCGAAACCCGCACCGGCCGCGATGAGGCACACGATGATGCGTTTCCTCAGCTCCTCGAGGTGAGCCGTGAAGGCCATGCGCTTTTCGTCGTCGGTCACTTGGAGCGGTCCCCGGCGGAGTCGGTGACGGTTTCGACGGGCGTGGATTCAGAGGCGGCTCCGGAACCTGAATCCGCAGCGGGAAGGGATGGCGATGGGTCACCGGAGTCCGGAGGTTCAGAGGTATCATCCGGAGGGTTGTCGGGACCCGGGGACGGAGCCCCGGAATCTTCCACCCAGGGCTCTCGGCCGGCCCGATCCGCTGAAGCGTCCGTTTTCTTCCGGGCAAGTTCCCGCTCCCATTCAGGCGCTTCCGATCCGGGACCCATGGCTTCGGTTGGTTCCTTGTCGCTTATGGCGTCAGCGACCGTCCGCTTGATATCGGAGACTTCCGGATCCATGCGGATGCTCTCTTTGAGTTCCGTGGTGGCTTTACGGAACTCGGCCACACCTCGACCCAGGGACTTGGCGAGGTCCGGCAGTTTCTTGGGTCCGAAAATCACCAGGGCCAGTACCAGGATGACGATCAGTTCGGGCATTCCGATGCCAAACATGAACTCTCCTGCTAGTTACAGCATTTTTCAAGGGATATTGGTTGGTTACTCAGCCCGGAGCATAGTGGTTTTTCCCTTCGGTGTCAAGCGGACTCCAAGAGCGGGGCGTCCATCCACGGCATCGGCGATCCCTGGAGGATCGGCGTCCCGTGAAGCCGCCATTGCCCACCGGCGGGAGAACTTCCATGAATCCGCGAGGGGAGTTTCGGGAGTGGATCGCGGGGATGACAATCGGCAAGCGAGGATACCTTCGGATGCGAACGGTTCCTTCAAGGCGTTTCAAGGAGATTGGAAAGAAACACACCCTTCCAACGGCCCCCCGGAGTGAGGGGCCGTTATGGATTTGGGCTTCATGGATGGGAGCGGTCCCGCCCCCCATGCCTGTGATTGAACGCACTGCACCATCGCTCTGCAAGCTTCTTCATCGAAGCTCGAGAACGACCGCCCCGTTGATAACCGGTATTGCGGGCAGGCTCGTGAAAAACAATGAGGCGCAAGGGGCGTGAACCCTCAGGACTGAGGCGTACCTAAGTTCGCCGCAATGACGCCCGTCTCCTCCCGCCTGTGCGTGAGCGCGCGTAGACAACTGGGACGCACAGGCGGGAAGAATGAAGCGCAACGAAGCACATCGTGTTTTTCAGCAGCCTGCTACCAGGACGATTTACTGAGTCCCACGCCGCGTGGGAAACTTATTTCGCCTTCTTGGCGCGGGCTTCCTTAAGCAATTGTCCCAGATCCCGTTCCTTGGCCCACTTTTTTCGCCTTGCGGTCAGGCCTTTTGCGGACAAAGGAGTCTTCAGCGGGATGCCCCATTTTTTCTTGTATTCCCGAGTAGACATACCGAACTTGGCAAGCGTGCGGTTCGTAAGAACTTTGTATTCGCTGCCGTCTTCAAGGTTGATTACTTTCGTTGTCTGGATGGACTTTAAAGGTTCTTCGCGAAGCAGTTCAAGTTCCGTTTTTTCCGCCGGTTCCTCAACTTCACCCCGTTCTCTGCCCGAGATGCCCTGCAGCGCCTCGAAGGTCTTTATCAAGCTCGCCTCGATCTCCTCAGGAGCCATTCTCCCCACGGCGGCCTGTGCTTTCACAATTTCCGCCGCCATTTCTGTTAGTGATCTCGCCATTGCCTTTCCTCTCTGTAAGTTGAGTTGTTGTTGAATTATCTATATAGATTCCTAATAGGCCGTGTCAAGAGGGAAAAACAAAGAACGCCGACTTTGCGATCTTTTTTACTTAGACAAGCGAATGACTAACGAAGATTAACTCAATGGAAGCACCCGGATAATGCGATTCGGCTTCTGAGACGCCCGATAACCGTCTATGGGGGGCGTCCCGGTGTGACGGTGAACCCGGAAGTTCTATGTGGTTCATGCGGAGAAGAGAAACTCCCGACAGGGTGTCGAGAAAGGGATCCGCGGGTTTACGCTTCATCCTTCGTCACTGCGCTGTACCGTGTGCAGGCTTCATTTCTTGGGATTTGCACGCTTTATATGTCACCGTCTTGCAGGAATTCCGAGGCAAGCCTCTTTATCAACGCCCTGTCGGACGGAACCCAATGGGGTCCACGGAACCGAGACAATCGGTTCCATCGGTGTTCCCGGACAGATATATCTCAACAGGCCGTTGAAAAACGCGATCTGCTTTCACGCTGACGGCGTGTCTTTCATCTCATCGTTCTTCACCAGCCTGCCCGTAATACGGCTTCTTAACGGGATGCTAAATGCTTTGTCTCACCGGCGGAAACCGATATCCAGGCTTCCTTCGAGGTTGGGAGGAATGGGAGAGGGGAGCCATGGGAACCCGACCGCCGGCGCACTGTGCAGCAGGCCGTTGAAAAACGCGATCTGCTTCGTTGGGCTTCATCCTTCGTCATTGCGGCGTACTGCATGTACGCCTCATTCCTCAGGATTCGCACGCCTTGCATCTCATCGTTTTGCACCGGCCTTGCCCACAATCGTGTTTATCAACGGGCTGGTAGGAATACCGTCCGTCTGGGTTTTTCAACGAAAGGTTGTGGGGTGTGGATTTCCGGACAGCCGCTTCCAGAGGATGTAAAGCGGCGCCGACAAGAGGATCAGACCGATGCCCGTCAGGCTCTGGACGGGATAGGCCCTGGAGATGGTTATACCCAATGCCGTATAGGTGGACAGAAAAACGGCGCACACGGCGGTTATAACGCCTCTTCGGGCGAAGCCTGTTTTCTGCACATGACCGCGCAGGCGGAGAAGACTGATTCCGGCTCCGATGCAGGCGAGCACCATGGCCATGGAAGCATAGGAAAGCAGTTCCTCGAAGACTCCCCCCCACAGGTAGACCATGGATACGACCGCTTGGAGTCCCAACGCACAGGCCGGCGCGCCGCTCCGTTTCCACAGCAGGCCGAACAGTGCGGGAAAGCACCGGTCACGCGCCATCGCAAAGGTGATCCGGGGTCCCGCGGCCACGGTGGCGTTGAGGGAGCCGAGAATGGCCAACAAAATTCCCCAGGAGACATAGCCGCCCCTCTCCGGTCCCCACAAATGGATAGCCGCCACCCGGCCGGCATCGGTGCGTCCCGCCAAGGCCGCTATGGGGGCGGCGTACAGGTACAGCACCACCAAGGCCGCATACAGAGCCGTGACCAATAGAACCGAAGCCAGGATGGAACGAGGAATGGTCTTGTGCGGGTTTTGCACTTCACCGCCCAGATAAGCTACCTGGAAGTACCCGCTGTACGAAAATACGATGGCTATACCGGCGGCTCCCAGGGCGGAAGCACCCGGCGTAAACGCTTCCGCGGAGAAGTGACACCAACTTCCCTCACCCCACCCGAATCCGAAGAACACGAACGCCAGGATGAACAGAAGCAGGAATCCTACGGTGATCTTTTGGAGGGCCATGACCCAGGAGAGGTTCAGGACACAAAGAGCGTGGATCCCCAGCACGAGGGCGACGCCGCACCAGCGGCTGTATTCCTGAAACTCAAGAGCGCCCGAATGGAGTTCACGGATGGGTGCGAAAGCCTGGGCGCATTCCAGCAGCGCGGTGGCCAGGGCGGCGATGGACGCGGGGAAAATGACCAGAACCAACAGCCATCCCAGGGCGAAGGACGCCCATTCCCCGAGGCCCTTGCGCAGGAAAACATAGTCGCCGCCGGCCTGGGGATACGCGGCGCCCAGGGCTCCATAACACCACGCACCCGCCAGGGTGAGCACGCCTCCGGCGAGCCACAGGCATATCACCCAGAGAGGATGGGGAATCTGGGCCAGCATGATCCCCACCGTGGTGAAAATGCCTATGCCGATCACATTGCCCACGGTCAAGGATACGGCGCCCGTCATCCCGATCCGGCGTTTCATCTGGGTTTCGGGCGCCATCACGATTCCCGCCGTCCGCGGAAAGAAGGATTTCCATCGGAGGCCATACGTTTGCCGGGTGATTTCAGGCAGAAAGGGCGATGCGTTGTTGAACCGCTTCAGCCATCAGGCGCAGCGTGGTGCAACCCGCCACGTCCTCATCGTTGATGCTGATGTTGAACGCCTCCTCGACACCGAAGATCAAGGCCACCACGTCCGTCGAGTCCAGACCCAGATCTTCGATGAGGTGGGCGTCCTCGGAGATATCCTCCATCCGGATGCCCTTCAGCCGTGCTTCCTGGATCAGGAGTTCCTTGAGTTTCTGGCGGATCTCATCCATGGGGGGGATTGTGGGCGCTTCCATAAGTTCTCTTTTTCCTTTGACCGCCATCCGCCGGCGGTTTTTCGGTTCGGCAGGCCGGTGAACCCTGCACATCGCGGGTTGCGTGGCCGCCTTTCCGCCCATGCGGCGCAGTGGGCCATGGGCGGTCGGGTTTTTGACCGGCCTGCCCGCAATACTGTTTTTCAACAGCCTGTTATGCGCTCTTGAGCACCAGGCTGGAGTTACTTCCTCCAAAAGCGAAGGAATTGTTCATGCACACGGAAACGCGCCGGCTGCGCGCTTCGTTGGGTGCGTAATCGAGGTCGGCGCATTCCGGATCCCGGTTTTCGAGGTTCCGGGTCGGCGGAATCACGGATCGTTCCATGGCGAGAACGCAGGCGATGAGTTCAATGGCGCCCGCAGCACCCAGCGTGTGTCCGATCATGGACTTAATGGAGCTGACGGGGAGCGCCCGAGGATCCCTATGCAGGAGACGGGCGATGGCCTGGGATTCGATCATGTCGTTCAATCGCGTGGATGTGCCGTGAGCATTGATGTAGTCCAAATCGTCCGGAGCCATGCGGGCTTCGGACAGGGCGCGTTCCATGGCGCTCAGCATGTGGTCCCCGGATTTTTCGGGAATGAGCATATGGAATGCATCCGAAGTGACTCCGGCGCCCACGATTTCCGCGTAGATTCGAGCGCCTCTTCGCCGGGCGTGTTCCACGGATTCCAATACGAGAAAACCGGCTCCTTCCGCCAGGATAAGGCCGTCCCGGGCCGCATCGAAAGGTCGGCTGGCGCCTGGCGGATCCTGGTTTCTCTTGGACATGGCTCGAATCTGGCAAAACGAGGAGAAAATCATGAGATTGATGGGCGCGTCCACTCCACCGGACAAGATCACATCGGCCCTTCCGTTTCGGATCAGGTCCCGGGCGCACAGGACGGCCTGGTTCCCGGAAGAACAGGCCATGTCGATGTTCATGACCGGCCCGAGGAATCCATACCGTTCCGCCATTCGGGCGGGCAGGAAGATGTCCCGGGGATCGAGGGAGTAGCCGGGTTCGGAAGGGTGTTCCAGGGCCTCGTGCTCTTCGTGCTGCAAAGCGTATTTGAGTGTGGCCGATCCTACGACGACCCCCGCATGTACGGGATCCAGGCCGGTGAGATCCAAACCGGCGTCTTCCAAGGCCATACGGCCCGCGGTGAATGCCAGCCGGAAGCATCGGGGGCGCGGGCGGGTGTCCCCATCGTTTTCCTCGATGGATTCCAGGTTCTTGACTTCACCGGCAATCCGCACGGGCAAGTCCGATGCATCAAACAACGTCACCGGTCCTACGCCGGAAACACCGGATTCCAGAGCGTGGGCGAATTCCTCCTTTCCCACGGCGTTGGGGGCCACAATTCCGATTCCCGTGACAGCGACTCGATGGTTCATAACGGATCACGACTCTCTATACCGCTCCTGCGGGGAGCGGGCGGAAGGCCATACCGCGGTCTGTCGGCAGCCCGTTGAAAGACGCGATCTGCTGTGTTGCGCTTCATCCTCCGTCATCGCGGCGTACTGGTTGTACGCCTCATCCTCCGGATTCGCGCGCCTTGCATCTCATCGTTTTTCACCAGCCTGCCCGCATAGCGGTTTATCCATGGGCTATTGGGAGGGATTTGGGTTCTGTCTTTACTCCGGTGCATCCCCTCCGGCGGCCCCGGTCACACGTTTTCCACAGTCGTCCCGGCGGGTACCCGTTCCAGAACGATCGCACAGAAGTCCCCATCGTCCGCAACGGCGGCAAAAAGAAGAGTTCCACGGTCCGCCGGAAGCGCGGAAGGGCCGGTTGCGGGGAATTCCTCGACAAGACGGAAAAGTTGATTCACCGCCGTGGCGGCCCCGGCGAATTCCGAAGATTCCCAATGCGAATCCAAGGGTTCCCGGTTCCAGAGAGCCTTGAGACACCGGCGAAGGGATCGTGCGCGGACTTCCCGGGACCCGCCGAATGCGACCGCCGTATGGATGTCCTCGATGCTGAGGCCGCTCTGATCCAATACCCCTAGAACGAGGTTCCGAAAGGTCCGGGTGCTCTTGTCGGAATCCTCGAGCACGGATTCGGGAAGATGAAACCCGCCGTGCGTCACCCATCGGGCTAAGGCTCGGGAATCGAAGGGCCTTTCGGGAGAAGATCTCTCCAAAACGGCCAGCGCGGCGCCTTCGGTGCGGATGATCCCATCCATGCCGTACAGGCGACACCAGCGGGAGACCCATGCACTATCGGGCGACTCCGTTCCTCCGGCCAGCATGACAGAGGGAAACACCCCGAGACTCATGGAATCCACGGTATGCATCAAGGCGTGGAGACCGGAAAGGATGCCTCCGGAACAGGTGGATGTGACCCCATGGAAGGACAGGTCGATGGACAGGTTGGAGGCGGCCGCATTGGAAATGGTCATCTGGAGCGCCCTGGGGTGCACTTTCCTGGGTCCCTTTTCCCACAGCACGGTCAGGAATTCTTCCAGACTGCCGATGCCCCCGAATGTGGTCCCCAAACAGCATCCCGTATCCGGAGCGCCGGCGAGGATCGCCCGTCCGCGATGTTCCAGGGCCCGCCGGGCCGCTACCACCGCAAGCGCCGTATTCCGATCCAATGCCTGGAGCGCCTGATCGTCCACACCCTCCTTCAGAACGGCGTCTTCCACTCGACCCATCTCCATGGGAGTCTCCCGGGAGGGTTCCCGGGACAGAGAACGGAGATGGGACGGTTCGGGGAACACGCGTCCTATGCCCGTGATCCATACGGAAGGGGCGGGGTGGGACCGGGATTGGTTGAAATCGGATGCGCCCTGGGTCACGTGACTGCGTCTCCCGCGTATTGGTGAAGCCGTTCGTTCAGGAGTTCCACACGATGTGGTGAAGCTATCCTTCCCGGAAATTCGGTACAAAGTCAAGAGTTGTCTGGCGTCGTTCCCGACAAGCCGGAGGATGCGCCCGGGGGGAGAGTTCTCGATACGGGGCTTTTTGGCGTCTTCCCGGATATTCGGAAGCCTCTCTTGACAGATACGAGGGTTTTTTACGAAAGTACCAGGTTGTAGGATCCCTTGGCGCAAGATCTTTCAGGGTTCTTCTTTACGACGAGTGAGGGTATGCCCGCGCCGCCGGAAATAGGTGAAGGATGAGCACGGACCAAACATTTAAGGGAGAGAGAACGGAAGTCGATTCCTTGTCTTGCGGGATCCCCCCGCTTCTCCCCGGAAAGATCACGTTGAAGGTGGGATGGCTGCTGGACGGCGCGAATGGAAGCGTCCGCCGGGGCGCTCTGTTGGGCATCCGGGACGGGAGGCTCCATACCGTGGAGACTTCCCCGGGAAGCGCTTGCCCCGTGGAGGGTCCGGTTCTGGATGTTTCCGGCGCCACCCTGTCGCCGGGGCTCGTGGACGCGCATGTGCATCTGTCCATGTCCGGTACTCCGGACCCCGTGCAACGCGAAACTCAGCTATCGGCGGACCGGGACCGGGCCTGGGCGATCATTGACGGGAATATGGAGGCGCACCTGGCTCACGGTGTCGCCGCGGTGCGGGACGGCGGAGATCGGGAGGGCCATGCCCTGAAATACAAGCTCCGGACCCCGGCCCATGGAACCGCGCCGGTGCGCATCGCCGCGGCGGGGTACGCGTGGCGGGCCCCGGGCCGGTACGGGAAACTCATCGGCCGCCCTCCCCGAGCGGGAAAGACCCTGGCTCAGTCCATCACAGCGGTTTCCCCGGCGGGCCGGGATCATGTGAAGATCGTTAACTCGGGGCTGAACAGCCTTCTCGAGTTCGGCAGGCGGACCGCTCCCCAGTTCACCGGGGAAGAACTCGCAGAGGCCGTGAAAGCGGCGCGTTCGTTGGGGTTGAAGACCATGGTCCATGCCAACGGGGAAATTCCCGTACGCCGGGCCCTGGAGGCCGGGTGCGATTCCATCGAGCACGGGTTTTTCATGGGGACGGACAATTTGAAACGAATGGCGGACCGTGGGATCGTCTGGGTCCCCACCGCGTGCACCATGAAAGCGTATTCCGAGCATCTGCCGGCGAAAAGTGTGGAGCGATCCGTCTGCCTGCGCAACCTGGAGTCCCAGGTGGAGCAGATGGTCCGGGCCCGGGAATTGGGAGTCCGGATGGCTGTGGGGACGGACAGCGGCAGCTTGGGGGTGCATCATGGGGAGGCCGTATTGGAGGAGATGAACCTGTTTCGGCAGGCGGGGTTTTCCATGGGGGAGGTGGTGGCGTGCGCCGGGGGGACCGCCGCCGATCTTCTGGGTCTAGAGCGCGTCTTGGGCCGATTGGTTCCCGGGATGCCGGCCACGTTCGTGGTGACGGCGGGGGGGCCGGAGCGGCTGCCCGAGTCCCTGAGAAATCCCCTGTGCGTGGCGGTGGAGGGAAGGATCGTGCGTAGTTCGGTTTAATCGCTTTGTAAGCCCGCAACATGGGCTTCTTTGAATTCTGGACGATCATCCGGGTGGATGTGGATCCCGCCCCGGCCTGCAAGGAATCGCCGACCACCACCCATTTTTTCCATCTGGATCGGACCCTGGACCCGGCGCGCAGGGAGCACGCACAATTTAGGGATCTGCTGGGAACGCTGACGGGTATTCGTATATAACAGTCTGCTGTAAAACGCGATCCGCTGTCACGGCTTGGGCCACGCCAGAGGCGTGGCTTCATCCTTCGTCTTTGCGGCGTACCGTAGGTACGTCTGATACTTCAGGATTCGCAGGCACTGGATCTCATCGTTTCTGGCCGGCCTGCTCGAAATGGTGTGTATCAACGAGCTTCCGAAAGATCCGAGTCCGTGGGCCATCGAACCGTTATTTGAAGAGGGAAAGCCCGGCCGGGGCGCCCGCGGAGGTTTGCATGACGCCTCGGCCGGGGCGGGCAGGGAGAGTGTCTTTCAGACGGTTACAGCGGGTCCGGGGCGCACAGATTCTTGTCGCTTGCCGCCGTCCGACCGCAGTTCTTGCACACGAACTTGGGGTTGGCTACCAATTTCTTGTAGTCCGCCAGGTTGGCTTGCACATAGCCCAGGTTGTGCAGGTAACAGAGGTGCTGTTCGTGCCCGGTATGGGGCATTTTGGTATCGGCCATGATGTCCCTCCTTGGTTGTACACGGTGCCAGGCCGTTGAAAAACGCAATCTGCGTCGTTGGGCTTCATCCTTCGTCACTGCGGCGTACTGGTTGTACGCCTCATTCCTCAGGATTCGCCCGCCTTGCATCTTATCGTTTTGCGCCGGCCCGCCCGCAATACGGTTTATCAACGGGTTGTTACGCCAAAGGCGCGTATTCGATATAAAGATTGCCGGATTCCTCTCGACTCGATACCATGATAAAAGTGCGCGGAGCACGAAGTCAAATGCCGCTGACCGTGAACCCCGGAACCTTGCCGGCATTCTGGAATTCCGGGAACGGTTCGCCGAAAGGAAACAGGCTACCCATGGATTCGTCGTATCATGTCGTTTCGGTGGCGGAAGAGATGTATTGGATTCAACCGCCGTCGTCCCGCTGGCCGGAGTCGGCCAACGTGTTCGCGGTGGAGGATGAGGGAGGCATCAGTTTGTTGGATGTGGGATGTGGAGGCCCGTTACCCGTGGAACGTCTGATGGAGGCCCTCGGGACTCTCGGCTGGCCTGGAAGGCCGGTACGCAGCATCGTCCTGTCCCACGCCCACCCGGATCATGCCGGGGGCCTGGAATCGTTGCGGTGTCTGCTTCAGCCGGAGCGGATTTTTCTCCACGAGGCCGATGTCCCCTATGGGCGGAACCCGGGGCGATTGAACGAGTCCTTCGATATTCCCCTCTGCAAGGAACGAATGGAGCCTGCGGACCGTGCGGCGGAATCCGAAAGAGCGGGGGTCGGGAATGCGGATCGCAAGGGGCCGGCCTTCGACCTGCTTCCGTATTTCGAAGCCCTGGGCTGCGCCATGTGCCGGGTGGAGCCCACGGACATCCTGCATGAGGGGGATGAGATCCGTACGGGAACACTGCGGTGGATCGTCATTCATACGCCCGGGCATGCGCCGGGCCATATTTCATTGTATGAACCTTCCCGCCGGTGTCTGTTCGCCGGGGACCTGCTGGGTCAACCCCCGGCTTGGTATACGCCCTCGAGCGGGGGCGTCCGGGGGTATCTATCCGCCCTGGAGAAGATGGAGCGCCTGCCCCTCGACCTGGTACTGCCTTCCCACGGAGGCATCCGGAAGGACCCGGCGGATTTGGTGGAGGAAACCCGGGAGGCCATTCTGCATCGAAACCGCGCCATTCTGAGGGAATTGGAGGCGGGTCCCCGGACGTTCACGGAGTTGAACGCGTCCCTGTTCCCGTCGCCGTCGGCCCGGTTCTTTCCGGGAACACCCATGCTGGAGACGCACCTGGATCTGCTCATGGAGGAAGGAAAGGTTCGGGTAGGGGAGGACGGGAAACGATACGCCCGTAAGGCCGTCTATCGACGGGTGCACAAGACCCCATGACGGTCGGGGAACCGCAAAAATCCGGCCGTCCTTCCGCTTCCCGGGGTTGGCAGGCGCAGGCAGGCGTCAGTGCGGCGTACTGGTTGTACGCCTCATTTCCGAGGATTCGCCCCACGCCTTCGGTCACGCCTTTGGCGTCTCGCATCTCATCGTTTTTGACCGGCCTGCCCGCAAACCGGT
>Ga0068714_10005159_pt1 | contig 14007 bp, 9 predicted proteins | sample MTBNYHSulfiMetaG_FD_62988 | JGI IMG/M metagenome (GOLD analysis project Ga0068714, IMG submission 62988) | Enrichment culture microbial communities from rom New York Harbor, USA that are MTBE-degrading - MTBE-NYH (New York Harbor Sulfidogenic)... | ecosystem: Environmental > Aquatic > Marine >... | reverse complement strand
TTCTTGTATATCAAGGGCTCCGTGATTGCGCCGTCGCGTCGCGGACGAGGACGAGGACGCGGTCGCGGGCGATCCAGCGGTTCGGGTGCCTCCACGCGGACCACCTGCGGCCCGCTGAGGATAGCCGGCTTGGGTTTGCCAAGCATGGGGCCGGCGGGCAAGACCTCGATCTCTACTTTCTTGGTTTCCACCTCGGGCGCCCGCGGGGGCTCCTCGACGGCAACCGGCGGTTCCGGCTCGATCGTTTCCACCGCAACTACAGGGGCCTGCACTGGTTCCTCCTCCGCCTGTTCGACCTCCATCACAGCCGCCACCGCTGGAGCCGGAGCTTCCGCCTCTTCCTGCGGAACCTCCGTCTCCTCGGACGGCTCGGCCTCGGCTACCGCCGCCTCCAGAGAACCGGAGTCACCCGCGTCCTCCCTCGATGGCGACGCCTGCATCACCTTGGTCCGCTGGGGCCTCTTGACGCGAACCTCCGATAGATCCACCTTCTCTGCGGTTTCCACCGTCGTAACGTTTTCCCCTTCGCTGAACCACTCGCGAATGGTGGCAGCCAGACCGGCGGAGATCGCGGTCATGTGATTCTTGACGTCCAGACCTTCGTCCTGGCACTTCTTGACGATCGCAGAGCTTTTGACACTGAGTTCACGAGCTAATATGTAGACTCTTGTAGTAGCCAAGGAACCTCCACGCCCCTATTCGTCCTGATCCTTCTTCCGCACGTCCAGACGACTCGTCTGCTCGGCCAACTCCTTCTCGGCCTGCCTACGTTCCGATTCGGCCGCCATCGTCTTGGCGGCCTGGTCGGCGCCCAGCACCAGTCTCTCGGCGAATTCAGGATCAAGGCCCAGTTCGGCCACCAGCGGCTCCGGGCCCACGTCGTCGAGATCAAGAACGGATATGATACCCAAGGCAATCAGCTTATCAACGAGGATATCGTCGGCGCCTTCAACGCTCTTGACACAGGTAGCGAGCCTTTCAATGCCGAGGTTGTATTCATCCGGCGTGAGAATGTCGATGTCCCAGCCACTGAGCCGCGCCGCCAGGCGGACGTTCTGGCCGTGCTTGCCAATGGCCAGGGACAACTGATCCTCCTCCACCACCACGGTAGCCCGGCCCAGTTCAAAGCACAACGCGATCTCGCTGACCTTGGCGGGCATAAGCGCATTGGCGACAAGGATTTGCGACGAGTCATTCCATCGGACGATGTCGATCTTCTCGCCGCCGAGCTCGTCGACGATGTTCTTGATGCGACTGCCCCTGACACCCACACAGGCCCCGACCGGGTCCACCTTGTCGTCGTAGGAAGTCACCGCGACCTTGCTGCGATAGCCTGCCTCCCGGGCCAGGGCCCGCACCTCGATGATATTCTCGGCGATTTCCGGTACCTCCGACTCGAACAGGCGCCGGATGAAGTCGGGGTGGGTCCGCGACAGGATGATCTTGACTTGGCTGGCGGTTTCCTTCACATCGAGAATCAGGCAGCGAATACGCTCCCCCGGGCGGTGGGTCTGTCCCATGATCTGCTCGCCCTTGGGCATGAATCCCTCGGTCCAGTGATCCAGATTGATGATGAGCGTGCCCCCTTCGTACCGAACGACCGAACCGCTGATCAGTTGCCCTTTTCTCTGAACGAACTCGCTGTAGATGCTATCCCGTTCGTCAGCTCTGATTTTCTGGATCATCACCTGCTTGGCGGTCTGAGCCGGAATCCGGCCGAGCCGCCGGATGTCGATCGGCTGCTGGTCCCGGAACGCCGTGACCTTGCCGTCGTTCCTGTCGATCCTGACCATGATCTCGCTGTCCGGGTCACCGAAATGCTTGCGAACCGCCGAAACCATCGCCTCTTCGAGATCCGCGAAGATCGACTCCTTGTCGATGTTCTTGTCCCGGGCGATGTTATCCACGATCCTCAACAATTCCTGGTTCATAGTCTTTTCTCATCAAAAAGAGACAGTCTCCTGAGCACCTGCCGTGGTACACCGGAGACGACTATTTCATTGTGTCGTCGCTCGCCACCCATCTCGCCGACAGGAACGGCTGTCTAAACAAAGAGCAAAAAAAAGTGGAAACCTTTGTCAGTTTCCACTTCAACACACCCATGCCCAACCGAGGTTGTCACCTGCGTTTCGCCTACATCAGTTGCCTCCGACAGCAGCTTGGCCCACTCATCGGTCGAAACCGCCAAACCTCACCATCAACCTCGCCGGCGCCACGATACTGAAGCAGAAACATCGATTCCACAGCCACCATCGGCGCGAAAGCGCAGCCACAATTTGCGAATCTATGCCGCTGCACTGTTCACATGTCCTGTAAACGCCATTGCCTGCACCTCGCACAACCTTGCTGGCAGCCATTAATCGTCGTAATCCAAGCCGTTATGATAGTGGCCCCGTGGGGCAAGGGCAACAACTTTTTTGAGGATTTTGGCCTTTTTTGGCGTGCGACGATATCCAAAAATACCCGTTTAGGGACATGACTCGTTGGACCTGCCGACCCCCTACATATAGAACTCCCGGCCCCATGGACACCCCATGAAATGGGCAAGGTCCCAATCCGCAGTCGATGACGCTGAAGACTGCTTCCGGCTTGCCAATCGCCGAGCCGCCAATTATGATCCTATCGATCGCATGGACATTCTGTTCGAGAAGGGGTTAAAAATGAAGCCAAAACTGGCGGTTGTGGGTGCAGCCGGACGTGTGGGAAGGCGAGTCGTCGCTCTGGCAGTGGAATCGGGGCAGTTCGAGGTCGTCGGAGCCACCGACGCCAAAGGCCATCCGGACATTGGAAAAGATGTCGGACTCCTGGCCGGCGCGGGAACGCTGGGCGTGCCGTTGACCGACTCCTGCGCAGCGAGATCGGACGTCGTAGTTGACTTCTCCCTGCCGGAAGCGGCCGGTAACACGCTGCGCCACTGCACTGAAAACCGGATTCCTCTGGTCATGGGCACCACCGGCCTGAGCCGCGACCAGCAGGCCGCCGTAGCCGGATCGGCCGCCAACATCCCGGTCATCTATGGAACCAATATGAGCGTCGGAATGAACGTCCTGTTCGCCCTGGTGGGCAAGGCGGCCGCCATGCTGGGACCCGACTACGACATCGAAATCGTCGAACAGCACCATCGGTTCAAGAAGGACGCACCCAGCGGCAGCGCCATGACGCTGGCGGAGAAGATATGCCAGTCCACGGGGCGGGATTTCCCCGACTGCCTCACACATGGACGCCAGGGAAAGGACGCACTGCGGCAGGCCAACACGATCGGCATGCACGCGGTCCGGGCCGGCGACATTGTGGGAATCCACTCGGTGATTTGCAGCACGCTGGGCGAAACGGTCACTCTGAACCACACAGCACACAGCCGGGATACCTTCGTCAGAGGGGCCCTGCGAGCGGCGAGATGGCTCATCGGCAAAGACCCGGGACTGTACTCCATGGCTGATGTGCTGGGCATTAAGTAGAACTGACAATCCATACTCGTGTTTCCGGACATCCGCCTCGTCGTTCGGACAGAGATGAGAAGGCTGCTCTTTGCGGGAGAACGCTATGAAATCGCGCTATGTCCTTCCACTAATCGCCGTCCTGACAATATGTCTGTTCTGTGCAGGCGAGACCTTTGCGCAGGATTCCATCACCATCCGTCCTGTGCCGGTCCCGCAGGAGGCGTTGTCCGGCTGGCCCGTGCTCCGGCGTTACGATCAACAGCACCTCGCTCGCATCGCGTTGCCTCTGGGCGGGATCGGGACCGGGACGCTGTCGCTGGGCGGTCGGGGCGATCTCTGCGACTGGGAGATCATGAATCGGCCGGGCAAGGGCTTCGTACCGATGAGGGGTTCGTTCGGCCCGTTCTTCGCGGTCTTCGTGAAGACGCCCGATGGAAAGACGCTGGCCAAGGCTGCCGAGGGCCCGATCGACCTTTCCGCCTACGAGAACAGCCATGGAAGCACGACGCCCAACCATGGCCTGCCGCGTTTCCGCAACTGCTCGTTCGCAGTGGCGTATCCGCTGGGCCAGGTGGCGTTGTCCGATCCGGAGATGCCGATCGACGTTCGCCTCGACGCGTTCAACCCACTGGTCCCGGCCGATCCCGAAGCCAGCGGTATACCCGTCGCGGTCCTGCGGTACGTCCTGCACAACAAGACCGATCAAAGGCTGGTTGTCTCCGTCTGCGGGGGAATGCCCAACTTCATCGGAATCGACGGCTCCGGCCAAACCAGAGACTGGAAAGGCGACCTGATCGCCACCGGAGGCCGCGCCAACCGCAACCACTATCGCGAGGCGGACAACCTCCGCGGCATCTTCATGAACTCTGAAGGCGTCGCCGAGAGGGCCGAGCAGTGGGGAACCATCGCGCTGGCGACCACGGCCGACGGTGCCGTCACCTATCGCCTCTCCTGGGTCGCCTCAGGCTGGGGCCGGTCGCCGCTCGACTTTTGGGACGATTTCAGCGCTGACGGCAGGCTCGAAGAGCGGCAGCCCACGGGTGAGGACACCCCGATGGCGTCGCTGGCCGTCCAGGTCGAAATCCCTCCGCGAGAGGATGCTGCGGTGACGTTCCTGATCGCATGGCACTTCCCCAACCGCATGACCTGGACACCCAAGGGCGTCGATGAGGATCGGATCGGCAATTACTACACGACCCGCTATGCCGACGCCTGGGACGTTGCTCAGAGAGTCGCGGCACAACTGGATCGCCTCGAAGCGGACACCGCACGTTTCGTGAGCACCTTCTGCAACAGCGACCTGCCCGAGGTCGTCAAGGAGGCGGCGCTGTTCAATCTCAGTTCGCTGCGCAGCCAGACCTGCTTTCGCACGCAGGATGGACGCTTTTACGGATTCGAAGGGTGTAGCAACCGCGGCGGCTGCTGCCACGGCTCCTGCACTCACGTCTGGAACTATGAGCACGCGACAGCGTTCCTGTTCGGGTCGCTGGCCCGGTCGATGCGTGAGGTCGAATTTGGCCGCGCCACGGACGACAACGGCCTGATGAGCTTCCGCGTCAATCTCCCTGTCGCACGGGCTCGTGAATTCGGCAAGGCGGCCGCCGACGGTCAAATGGGCTGCCTCATGAAGCTCTACCGAGACTGGCAGCTTTCGGGCGACGAGCATCTGCTCGACTCCCTCTGGCCTCGTGCGAAGAAGGCCATCGAGTTCTGCTGGATCGAAGGAGGCTGGGACGCCGACAAGGACGGCGTGATGGAAGGCTGCCAGCACAACACGATGGACGTCGAATACTACGGACCGAATCCTCAGATGGGCCTGTGGTACCTCGGCGCGTTGCGCGCCGCCGAGGAGATGGCTCGGCATCAGGGCGACGAGGCCTTCGCCGCGACGTGCCGCAGTCTGTTCGAACAGGGCAGTCGGTGGATCGACGAGAACCTCTTCAACGGCGAGTACTACGAACATCACATCCGCCCGCCCAAAGATCGATCCGCGGTCGCGCCTGCCCTGCTCGTAGGCATGGGCGCTGCGGACCTGAGCAAGCCCGACTACCAGCTTGGCTCCGGCTGTCTGGTCGATCAACTCGTCGGACAGTATACCGCGCATGTCTGCGGCCTGGGCTACCTGGTCAGACCCGATCACGTGCGCCAGACCCTCGCGAGCATCATGAAGTACAACTACCGCGAGAGCCTGTACGGTCACTTCAACTGCATGCGCAGCTTCGCGATGGACGGCGAGTCGGCTCTGCTGATGGCCAGCTATCCGAAAGACCGGCCGGAGAATCCGTTCCCGTACTTCAGCGAGGTGATGACCGGGTTCGAATACGCCGCGGCAGTCGGCATGCTCCAGGAAGGCATGATCGACGAGGGCCTCAAGTGTATCGCGAACATCCGCGACCGATATGACGGCCGCAAGCGCAGCCCCTTCGACGAGGCCGAGTGCGGACACCATTACGCCCGTGCCATGGCCAGTTGGGCGGCGGTGCCCGCGATGACCGGGTTCCACTACAGCGGCGTGGACAAAACCATGACCTTTGCCAGACAGGAGGGCAACCACTTCTGGTCCAACGGTGATGCTTGGGGTGCCTGCACGATCGAGCGGACAGGTGACTCGGCCAAGGTTACGCTTGCCGTCCTTCACGGCGAAGTAACCCTCACCGAGTTTTGCCTGACGGGCCTCGGCGCCCGCCAATTCCGTGACGGGCTGCGCATAGAGACAGACAAACAAGCCCAGTTCCAGGTGAACGGTTCTTTGTAGACCACCTCCGAGCCACCGGCTACTGGGCCACGTCCCGGCCCTGAATGCCGTGAATGGTCAGGTTCGCGTCGGGCAGGCCGTCACGCGCGGGCAGAATCTGTTTGGCCTTAAGAAAGACGACGTGGCTGTCGGCGAACAAGAAGTTCCGCGCCCCCTGCCAGTTCCACCATCCCTGCTCCGTCTCGACGGGGATATGGCTGCTGGCCCATTCGCCGATGAGAATCTTGGCGGCCGGGTGCGCAACAGAGTCGGACCGCTGCGGGATCGACGGAAGAGGATCGCTGTAGGTTTGGGCTCTCTCGCTCATCGCATCGATCTGCTGAGGGCTGTGGTAGAACGTCATCGAATAGGCGTAGCTGGTCGACTCGAACAATGCCGGGTCGGCACGATCCTCAGGACACAGCAGCACCGAGGGATCCTTCACATCGATAGAGCCGCCGAGGTAAGGCTTGACCCAGCGCCGCCATCCGCGTCCCATCCACAGCCAGTAGACCGGGTCTTCGGACACCGGGTCGTTCGCACACGGATACGTGCCATCGCTGTCGTGGAGGTACATGCCCACGCCCAGGCCGATCTGCTTGAGGTTATGGGCGCAGGACACACGGGACGCCACCTGTCGCGCCTTTCTCAGTGCGGGAACCAGGATCGCCAGCAGAACCGAGACGACGCCAACGACAACGAGCAGCTCGATCAGGCTGAACGCTCGGCGGTGTGGGTCCGTCGGTGAAACTCGATAGCGCATACCATCCATGATCTCAGTGTGCGATCCGTATTTGTGGCAAGGACGAATGGTTATTCTACTCGACTGTCACGCTCTTGGCCAGATTGCGCGGTTTGTCCACATCGTGACCACGAAGCACTGCGGCGTGATACGCCAGCAGTTGCAGCGGAACCACCGTCAGCAGCGGCTGGAACAGCTCAGGCGTTTGGGGGACCGTGATCAGGTGGTCGGCGACACTTTCGAGGTACTCGTCGCCTTCGGTCGCTACCACGATGATGCGGCCGCCTCGAGCCCGCACCTCCTGGATATTGCCCATCATCTTGTCGTACTGCGCCCCGGCTGTCGCGATGAACACCGCCGGCATACCGTCAGCAATCAGCGCGATCGGACCGTGCTTCATCTCCGCCGCGGGCAAGCCCTCCGCATGGATGTAGCTGATCTCCTTGAGCTTCAGGGCCCCTTCGAGTGCCACCGGGTAGTTGAACCCGCGCCCAAGGAACAGCCAGTTCTCCTTGTCGATGTTCGCCGCCGCGATCTCGCGGATGTGGTCGGACTGTTCGAGAATCGTCTCGATCTTCTCTGGAATCTGCGCCAGCTCGGCGATGTGACGAGTGGCGTCTTCGCTGCTGAGGTGTCGGCGCCGCCCCAGCTCGATGGCGAGCATGCTCAGCACCGCCACCTGCGCGGTGAAGGCCTTCGTGCTGGCCACGCCGATCTCCGGACCCACATGCAGGTAGATGCCGACGTCCGTCGCGCGGGCAATCGTCGAACCGACGACGTTGACCACCCCGAGGACTATCGCGCCGCGCTCCTTGGCCTGCTCGACGGCCGCGAGGGTGTCGGCGGTCTCGCCCGACTGGCTGATGGCGACGACGATCGTGCCGTCCTCGATAATGGGATTGCGGTAGCGGAACTCGCTGGCGTACTCCGTGCCGACGGGGATGCGCGCCAGGTGTTCGAGAAGAAATTCCCCCACCAGGCCGGCATGGAACGCTGTGCCGCAGGCGGTGAAGATCACGTGACGGGCGCGCGTTAACTGCCGCAGGTAGTCCCGGATACCGCCCAGTTTGATCCGGCCCTCCTGAAGCTCGATCCGGCCGCCCATACACGTGCGAAGCGACTCGGGCTGCTCAAAAATCTCCTTGAGCATGTGATGCTCGAAGCCGCCCAGCTCGATCTGTTCGAGCGAAAACTCGATCTGCTTGAGGTCTTTGGCGATCGTGACATTGTCAATCGTCTTCGTATGGAACCCGTCCGGGCCGACGAGCACCATCTCGTTGTCGGCCATGTAGATCGCCTGCGTGGTGTGCTCGACGATGGCGGCCGCATCCGAAGCCAGAATATACTCGGCGTCGCCTACACCCAGGATCAATGGGCTGCCCCGCTTGGCGCCGATAAGGGTGCCGGGGAAATCGGCACAGAGGATCGCCAGGCCGAAGGTGCCGTGCAGCTTCCGCAGCGCCTGCTGGACCGCCCACTCGAAGGCATTCTGGTCGTCGGTCAGGCCGGTGTCGCTCTCGTTGGTGTAGATGTAGCCGATCAGGTTTGCGATGACCTCCGTGTCCGTTTCGCTGCGGAAGGTGACCCCTTCGTTCTGAAGCCAGGTCCGCAGCGTCGCGTAGTTCTCGATGATCCCGTTGTGCACGACGGCGATCTTGCCGCTCCAATCCAGATGCGGATGCGCGTTGACGGTGTTGGGCTGCCCGTGTGTGGCCCAGCGTGTGTGCGCGATGCCCAGTGTGTCGCAACTGCGCGGCTCGTCCAGGATCTCTTCCAGGGCGCTGATGCGTCCGCGGGTCTTGGTGACGCGAATCGAACCGTCGTCCAGCACGGCGACGCCCGCTGAATCGTATCCTCGATACTCCAGGCGCTTCAACCCCTCAACAAGGATCGGTTGAGCGGCCTTTCTTCCCAGATAAGCGACAATTCCACACATGGTCGTATCCCCAGTTTCTCCGTGTTTCGTTCCCTACAGAATCGGCATTCCCGGACGAAGACTCCATCAAAAAACGGTGAAAAACCAGGCATTTCCAAACGCGGAAGGAGGGTTCATCATTGCAGGCTCGCGTGACGACGGTCGCCAATCACTTCTGCTTAAGCGGGCTATCAGGTATTCTGATTTGACCGGTATGATCGGCCGAGGCTACACTCTTTAGATGATCGTCGTGATTGACTACAACATAGGCAACGTCCGCAGCGTCTGCAATGCGTTCCGGCATATCGGCTGCGACGTCCGGTTGAGCCGGGACGCCAGGACCGTGGAGAAGGCCCTCGGCTTGGTTCTGCCGGGCGTAGCGGCGTTTGGCTACGCGATCAACGCCCTGGGCTCGGCCGCCGAACTCGTCAAGCAGGCCGCCGCAGCGGGCAAGCCGATCCTCGGGATCTGCGTCGGCTATCAGATGCTCTTCGAGGAGAGCTGCGAATACGGCCCTCACCGGGGACTGGGCCTGATTCGAGGCAACGTCATCGCCCTGCCGGCCGCTCAGCCCGTCCCGCACATGGGCTGGAATCGGGTCGAGCTGCCGGCGGACATGGACTTGTTTTCGGACCTCGGTGAGGCGAAGCACTTCTATTTCGCCCACTCGTACTACGCCCAGCCCGCTGACGAACGAGTGAAGATCGCCTACACCGACTATGGTTTCGCCCTGCCCGCCTCGGTCCAGAAGGACAACATCTACGGCGTGCAATTCCACCCGGAAAAGAGCGGCCGACAGGGATTGAAGGTCCTCCAGAACTTCTACGAGATGTGCACTCGGAAAGCGGCGGCATGCTGACCAAGCGAATCATTCCGTGTCTCGACGTCAAGGACAACCGTGTCGTCAAGGGTGTCAACTTTCTGAACCTGCGCGACGCCGGCGATCCCGTTGAGCTGGGAGCCCGCTACAGTGACACGGGGGCTGATGAGCTGGTCTTCCTCGACATCACCGCGACGATCCGCTCGCGAAAGACCATCGTGGACCTCGTCGAACGCGTCGCGAAGAACGTCTTTATCCCCTTTACCGTCGGTGGAGGCGTGCAGACCGTCGAGCAGATCGACGAGTTGTTGCGCAGCGGCGCCGAAAAGGTCTCGGTCAACACCGCGGCTGTGCAGAACCCGAACCTGATCGCCCAAGCCGCTCAGCGATTTGGCAACCAGTGTGTGGTGCTCGCCATCGACGCGCGACGGTCGAAGACGCGGCCAGGCCACTGGCAGGTGTGCGTCAAGGCGGGCTCCGAGCCGACCGACCTCGACGTCGTCGAGTGGGCGGTTCGAGGTGAGGAGTTGGGCGCCGGCGAGATCCTGCTGACCAGCATGGATGCCGACGGCACGCTGGCCGGCTACGACAACAGGCTGAACAAGGCGGTCTCCGATGCGGTCAACATTCCCGTCATTGCTTCCGGCGGCGCAGGCACACTCGACCACCTCTACGACGCCGTCGCCGAAGGCGGCGCCGACGCCGTGCTCATGGCTTCGATCACCCACTTCGGCGACTTCACCATCACCCAGATGAAGGAATATCTCCGCGACCGCGGCCTGCCTATGAACCTCTGAGGCCCTGCGATCAATCTGGATCCGCCTGCGTGCCGGTCGGCAGTCCGGCGATGATCTGGTTTATCCACCCATCCCTCAGCAGAGCCTCTTTGGTGATGAATTCGGGAAGATCGACGTCAGGCAGCTTGACATCAGGTTCGAGTCCGTGCAGAGCGGTGAAACTACCATCCGGATTCACAGGCAGATGGATATCCAGTGCGAAGATCATGCCGCTGTAGGGCAGTCGCACAAGAGGAGTCATGCAATAGCCGATGCCCCCTGCCCCTCCCGTGGTTTGGCCCACAAGAGTGGCCATCCCGGTTCTCTTGACTGTGCTTGCGTAGTCGTCGCACGCAGAGAAACAACCGCCGTTGATCAGGATGTACAAATCCCCCTGGAATGGGAAACGTCGGGAGGGCTCCAACCGCCGAGTGATCCTGTAGAATACCCATTCTGTGCCATCGAACCCCTCCGGAGGCATCATCTCCTTTGTGTCTGTCACATACTCCGGCACCATGGTCTTGCGAAGCTGACGCAGGACGGACGGATCCGTGTCCTTCAGAAATCGACGCTTCAGTCCCACAGCATGCTCATATGTCACGGGCTGGTCCAGAAACGGACGGACCAGGTTGTCGTAGAAATAGACGGGCAGTCCCCCACCATTGTTCCTGACATCGATGATCAGCTTCTCGTACTTGCCCTGCGATTGTTCGAGGAAGGCTCTGATCTTCCTCCCGTCCTTTCTGATATGTCGCTTGAGCGCATAATCCAGGGGGCTTCCCATGAACGATTGAATGCGAATGTAGCCGACGTTGTCGACCAGTTCCAGGCAGGTACAGTTCTCTTGGGGCTCTTGCGTGTGGCTCTGCTCCTGTATCGGGGCGGGAAAGCCTTTTACCTTGGGTACGAAGGCCGCAAGCTCCGTCCCGTCGGGCAGACCAAAATCGACCTGCCATCCCGTGAAGGAGGGGCCTTCATCGACAATCATCAGGAAGTAGTCCACCCAGCCCTTGGAGTACGCATCGTACTTCAGCAACGTATTGTCCTTGATGAACTCCAAATAGCGAGAACAGGTCATCCCATTGACCTTGAGGATTTCCGATCCTTTGGGTACGGCAGTCCCATCATATTGCCAGTCGTCATCCGCGAAGTATCGCCCTTCTCTGCCCATGACGCGGAACGGCGGGTGCGCCCGAGTGGAGAGACTGCCGGCCAATCGTGGCCAATATCTCGCCTTCTGGAATTGGCCCGGTGAGACCCCCATCTTCACGACCTTGAAGAACGAACCGATGCTATTCCATTTGAGATGCTCATCCGGCACCAGATAGGCATGCCCGGAGGCGCCGATAACGTTGAAATACCCCGACACCACCTGATAGAACTCCGCATCGCTTTGCGCCTGTTCGGCAAACTCCACGTACCTCGACAGCAGCGCCTCATAGCTCGGTGTCCCTTTGTGCTTCTCGTTCAATTCCACAAGCGGGGAGTAATCCCTGGCCCATCGGGCGAGGAACTCGATGTCGCCGCGCCGGTCTTCGGCCGTCAGTCTCGGACGATCCGAACAGCCGGCCAATGCGGCCACGACCGACAGGACAAACACCAACATGGGCATCACGTGCGAGCGCTTTGCCCAGAGGGTACGCTGCCTCGTCTTCATTGCTCCGCTCTCCTGGTTGTGAGTTTGAAGGAGTATCTCCGCGACCGCGGCCTGCCCATGAACCTGTGAGACCGGCGAGAGTCTACGGAGTGTCCTGCATCTCCAGATGAAACGCGTGTGCGTGGTCGTAGTCTTTTCCCATGGCCAGACCGATGTGACCGGAGTTGAGACCGTACACAATCGACCACACCGTATGATCCTGTTTTACGGCCTCCAGCAGGTCCATCGCTGCTTCATTGGAGGCGATGCCTTCCGATTCGCTGAGTATCTCAGTGGCCTTGTTATAGCGCCAGCAATCGGGTTTGATCTCCTCAGAAAACAGATAGTTCGTCGAGACCTGCCAAGGCGTGCCCGCGCGCACGATGTTGAGTCCGCCGTCGAGGTACTCGACGATGGCCGAGGCACCGGAGGCATCGGCGAGGTGGAAATGCACGGGCGGCCCGGCGAACTCGACGTTGTACTGCTGGATCAGTTCCAGGCCTTCCTCAACATCGTGGGCATGATCCAGCACGAGCCGCACGATCTGACTGTTGAGCAGCGTCGGTTTGTTGGGATCCTTCGGCGTGTTCCGTTCCGGCACGGCGTTCTGGGCGATAGCCACGCCGCACTCGTTCATTCCATCGATCGCCGCGTAGGGCGCCGCCAGGAGAACAAAGCGCTTCGACCACGGAATCTCCTGTAACCCCTCCAGTCCGAGGTAATAGAGATCGACCAAGGAGACGGAAGCGTAGCCATCCGGCGGATCCGTGAACAATAGCAGCGACGACCGGTGGCTCCAATCCAGGTTGCGGCCAAACACCACGTCACTGTCCGCCGTCGGCGCCGCGAAACTCGTGCAGGCGTCAGGATTCACTGCCTTATAGAGCTTCTGATAAGGTGCCCATTCGATGCCCTCTTCGGCAAATAGGTCGAACAGATACGTGCCCTTGTAGTGCATCACGTACAGCGGAAAATCATCGACCTTCTCCAGCGTCGCCAGCGTCCGTACCGGGTTGTACAGAAACACGGACAGAATCAGCAACGCAGTACTTAGCATGATCACCAACCCCAGAAGTATTCGTCTCTTGCGGCTTCGACGCATCGTCCTCGCCGCCTTCGATTCGACCGGCAGTCCGTCACTATTCGACATATGCTCTCCACTCTCAAAGGACGATACACTCCTAAATCCAGGCACTCATCTGAACCGATGCTGCCACATCAAACAGGTTCGGTCTCGCATGCGACCTTCTCTTCCAGCCGCCCAGGACGAGGTGGGCGCTACGACAGGATTCGCACGAGGCCTCGATCGCCGTCGACCTGAATCGCCTGGCCGGTCTGGATGATCTCGGTGGCCGGACCGACATTGACAACCGCCGGGATGCCGTATTCACGAGCGATGATCGCTCCATGCGAGAGGATCCCGCCTTGATCCATGATGATGCCCGCTGCCGCGATGAAATACGGTGTCCAGCCGGGGTCGGTAAAGGGAGCCACGAGAATCTCGCCCGGCAACACTTGCTGCCCCGCGTCGGCCCTGAGAATGACCCTCGCCTTGCCCGTTGCCACACCCGAACTCACGGCCAGCCCACGGAACAACTCAACTTCTTTGTCTACAGCCTCCGGGGCAGCCACAGCGGGATCAAACTGCCCGAAGACGACCATCGGTGGAACGACGGAGGCGTTCTGCTCGTATTCCGCCCGGCGCCCGCCGATGGTCTTCCCGACATCGAATTGAGCCTGACCACGCGCCACGGGCTCGATCTCTTCAATCCTCAGGAAGAAGATGTCCTCTGCGGCCGACAGTGTGCCGCTTTCGTGAAGCCGTCGTCCAAGCTCGAGGAGCATCTTGCGCCACAGACCGGTAATGCGGGTGAAATCGCTCTTGGAATTCTCACGCATCGTAGAGAATTCCTGGGCCCGCGACAGAAGGCGGCTGAAAACGAC
>Ga0068714_10005154_pt1 | contig 14024 bp, 17 predicted proteins | sample MTBNYHSulfiMetaG_FD_62988 | JGI IMG/M metagenome (GOLD analysis project Ga0068714, IMG submission 62988) | Enrichment culture microbial communities from rom New York Harbor, USA that are MTBE-degrading - MTBE-NYH (New York Harbor Sulfidogenic)... | ecosystem: Environmental > Aquatic > Marine >... | reverse complement strand
GGAATCAGTTGAACGCTCATACATGCCTCCTCTCCTTTCTATTTACCATTTTTATCTTGAGTGCTCAACCAACACCTTTTTAAACCCTATTTTGTCCAAATTGGACTGAAACATTATAATACCATCTATTAGATATGCATCTTGTGCTGTTCGAGTACAGAAAGAAACTCTCAAATATCAGAAACAGTAAAAAATATAAATTTGTGAAAGAGATTGATATGATTGCTGATGATGACACAGATTTCTTTAATTACCTTAGTATAACTGTTTTTTTTATTGCACTTGTTCTCGTAGGCCTTTACTTTGTTGGCCTCTTTCTCAATAAATCGGTTGAAAATTACCTTTCGGGTTGCTCAATAATATGTTGGGTAACATTCTTCCTTTTTATTGATATAATCATTCCCTCCCTCTTAACTTACAAGAAGTTCAAGGCTTGGGGAGAATTTTGTAAAGATTTTGATAAAAACAATACTGATAAAAGAGAAACTGGCGTTACAAAAGAATAAGCACGCACCGAATGAATTTAATTAGCTTACAAAAAGGCCTGATTGCCAGGGATAAGGGTGATAGGTCTTTTTTATTTTGAGTTAAACCAGTCGATTCGGTCTGAGAAATTTTGAGGAGGTTTTATATGTATCAATAAGACCCTTGTTAAGCCACTCAAAAAATGGAGGAATAAATGAGCAATCGCATTTATCGTTCTTGTCAACAACCTATAAGAGAGAATCCTTCTTTTTATGAGCGATGGAGGTGCCCAGACAGAGGTCTAATAACATGCTGGGAAGTTGGACGAGCAAAAGGAATTGATGACCCTGAACTGGCCAAGCGAGCTAAAAATGGTGAGTTGCCTGTATTAGGTTGGAAAGGTGGAGTAGATAGAGTGTTAGAAAAAAAAGAAAAGTACGGTTCTCTTAATTACCTGGCTCAATGGCAGGGTCTAAGGGGTGACGATTTAGATATAGACCTTTCTGAAGAAATCGAAATCGTCTGCTCCAAGACCGGAATGAAGGTTATCTTTACTGGTGATACAACGAAATATGCTGAACCATAATTTTGGAGGAACAATCAGTTGAATTTTGTGGCACTTGATGTCGAAACAGCAAATGCTGATATGGCATCAATTTGTCAGATTGGAATTGCAAAATATTCTGAAGGCCGATTGGTGGAAGAATGGTCATCCTTAATCGATCCGGAGGATGACTTTGATTTCATCAACATTACTATCCACGGAATAACTGAAGAAGCTGTCGAAGGTTTCCCGACTTTTCCTGAGATAATTAAAACTTTAGATCGTTTCCTAAAAAATACGATTTGTGTCTGCCATACGCATTTCGACCGAGTTTCAATTGGAAGAGCACTGGAGAGGTACGATCTTAAGGAAATAGAAACAGTTTGGCTTGATTCTGCAAGAGTAGCCCGAAGAACCTGGGAGGAGTGTGCCTGGAGTGGTTATGGGCTTTACAACGTATGCGAAATGATCGGTTACAAATTCAAACATCATGATGCCCTTGAAGATGCCAAAGCGTCCGGGGAAGTCCTACTTGCTGCCATTAAAAGGTCAGGTTTGGATATTAATGCTTGGTTGAAACGGGTTAGACAACCTATTAATCCTTTATACTCCTCTACTGGTTTAGCGATTAAACGAGATGGGAATCCGGAAGGTGAATTGTATGGTGAGGTTTTGGTGTTTACAGGATCATTAGAAATCCCACGCAGAGAAGCCGCAGACTTGGCCTCAAGCATCGGCTGTTCTGTTTGTCCTGGCGTAAACAAAAATACCAGCATATTAGTTGTTGGTGATCAAGACATCTACAAATTAGCAGGTAAAGAAAAGAGCTCGAAACATCTCAAGGCCGAGCTACTTATTTCAAAAGGTCAAAGGATTCGAATTATCAAAGAAAGTGATTTTAAAGAGTTGGTGAAGAATTCACAGATAATCGCTTAACCAAGAGCGATTATCGCATACTTCAGGGGGCTAAAACCCTTGATTCCTCCTTCCCTTATAAAGATATAGCTCCAGACTTTTTAACCAATTGCACGCTAGGTTTTTTTTGCTCTTCAGGGGTTGTCGCAGGCTCTTTAATCGCTCGATCATTTTTTCAGCTTTTTTTGATTGGTTCTGAAATAAATTGATTGCACTCTTATTCGACAGAATGCGCTTCCGGATATGGTTCATTTCGCCCTCACGCCGGTTTCCTGAGAGGAAACATATCTTAGAGAAAAAATTATTCTCCCCTTTTGTAAAGGGGAGTCAGAGGGGTTAGTTAACAGGAGAAAACAATAAAAAACTCCCCCTTGCCCCCTCTTTGGCAAAGAGGGGGATTTAGCGAGACTGTGTCGTAATTAGAAAAAATGCCATGAACTTAGTTCAGGGTCTCATAACCTGCTGATTTTATTAGATGCTGAAACGAGTTCAGCATGACATAATAAACTTAATTGCTATTTGGGCAACAGGCCCTCCACGCTTGACAAAGGTTTTTTGCATGATATTATAAAATTGTAAAATTTTAAAAATTATAATTTTATAATATTAAAAAAAGAGGTAGTGAAAATGCCGCTTATCAAGGTCAAACAAAATTATCAAATCACAATCCCGAACAGCGTGCGCAAGGACTTAAAAATTGCAATAGGAGATTATATGGAGGTGGAGAAGCAAAGCGGAAACTTGGTGTTAAAGCTGGTTAAGTTGGTGCATCCGGACCAGGCCTATTTTTATACTGAAGAGTGGCAAAAGGGCGAGGCTCAAGCAGACGAGGATATTGCGAAAGGCGAGGTGGTTGGCCCTTTTGATAACCTGGAAGACAGCCTTGATGCTTTAAAAACCACCAAAATATGAAACTTCTCTTCACGAAAACCTTTGTCCGGGATTACCGCAAGCTGCCCTCGGAAATTCAAAGGGCAGTAGATAAACAACTGGGCCTGCTATTATCAAACTCTCAGCACCCGTCCTTAAATCTTAAAAAAATGAATAACCCGAGGATAATCTGGGAAGGCAGAGTAACAGCTTCTTACCGCTTTACTTTTCAAATCGAGAACGATACCTATGTGCTCCGAAGGGTGGGTACTCACGATACATTAAAAAAACCTTAAAGTTATCAATCATAAAGTCATTGCATTTATTAATGGGAGCACTAAATTGATTGCACTCTTATTCGACAGAATGCGCTTCCGGATATGCTCCCTTTCATCCTCACCCTGGTTCCTCAAGAGACTGGGTCACAATTCAAAAACAGGGGGTAGCCACACCCTTCAGGCTGCGTAACATATTGAAATCACATATCCGGCTAGTAGGGGCACGGCGCGCCGTGCCCCTACTACTACCAAAATACCTATTACGACACAGTCTCCAAGGGAGAGGGGGATCCTCATTATTCCCTCTCCCCCCGCAGGAATTAGTTCGACCCTTCGACCTTTTGACCCTGCGACTGTTTGACTTCCCTTAGGAGAGGACTAAGGTGAGGGGCTACGTTCGATTCCTCAAAAGTCCTTGATAAACCTGCACGTGAAGATCAAGCTCTTTTTCTTCGGAAAAGTTTTGGCGGGCGAGGTTTTTGCTCTCCGCTCCCATGTCTTTTCGCAAGGAAGGATTGAGCGCGAGTTCGATCGCGCGCTGTGTTAATGCGCGCGGATCATCAACTGAAAAAACAAAACCGTTTTTACCTTCTTGGACTAAGGCAAGATTTCCTTCTGCTTTACTTGCAAGAATGGGAAGGCCCTCAGCCATAGCTTCAAGGATGGCGCCGGACATACCTTCGTGAAATGAGGTGTTTACCAATACGTCAGCGGCTCGCATTAACTCCCGTATGTCACGCGGCGGTACCGCTCCGAGCGAGCGGAAACAGCTTAGGTTTTCGCTTAAAGCAAAGACTTGAACAGCCTCTTCCTTATCCATGACCGGGCCGACATGAAGAAGGACAACCTCCGGCGCCCGCTTTTTGACTTCGTAAAAACCCTTGATTGCCAAAGAAAGATTTTTTATGGGTTGAATCCCTCCTGCCATTAAAAAAACTATTGCTCCTTGCCCTATTCCGTACTTTGTTCGAACTGCGTTCCAGTCTTCAGCACGATCGAGAGGCGCTATTCCTTGCGGGATGATATGGATTTTGTTTTTAAGTATTGGAAGGGCGGCAGAGAGCGAAATGGCCGCTGCCCTATGAAATACAATTAATGCGTCGGCATGTTCCAGGTTTTCTTTGATATGCGCGGGAGGGTCTTTTATTCCACACCAGGGAGCATAGTCAGTGCCGGTTAAAGTGATTACCCAGCGAGCAGTAAAGTTACTTCTAAAAAGCTTCATCCAATAAAAAGTTCGTTCGGCATTAAAGCTATGGACAACCTGGGGTGAAAACTGCATAACCTGCTCAGGCTTATCTTTATTAGAATTTAAAAGAGCAACCTCATATCCTCGTTTGACCAAACCCTTCTGCAAGCGGTCAGTTAACATGCTGTTTCCGCAACAATCAGGAAGGGTAAAAAAACTTACGAGTGCTACTTTAATCATATTCCTTGCATATCGTGAAAAGAGATTAATGTAATCTGCTCTTGCTTCAGGGCAGCAAGCACCCCTGGGTTGGTTAAGGCCGCAAGTTCTCCCTCATGTCTTGATTGTGAAGAAAACGGCATTGATGCATTACAATATCCTGGGTGACACATTAATTCGGTAATACCCGGAGGAAGTTTGCGAAAAAAATTTTGGAGCGATTTAATTTCACCAACCTGAGGGATCTGAATCCCGGCAAAATGCTCCGGAGAAAAGAGATCAAAAGATTTAAACATAAAAGAGGCCCGCTTGGCAAGAAAGCCAAAAAAATATTTTTTGAAGGCATTGGGCTGAAAATAATGCCGGGGTTTTTGAAATTTCTCCAGCGGCATTCGGATTTTTTTTACGTCAAAATCCCGCGCCAGACGCGCCGTTACTTCCGCGATACCGGGAAAGACATGCAAGTGGTTATTCCCGTCAAGGTGATCAGGGGTAATGCCTAATTCTTGTAAACGAGAAATCTGAGCGGCAAATTCCTCTTTAACTTCTTTGAGGTTATACTGACGAAGCAAGGCTCGGCGCCAGGCGTTTTTCTTTTTAAAAAAGTTATTGCCTTCATCGACCAAAGATTTAGCTCGCTTAGTTAAAGGTGAGCCTTTGGTCAAATTAAGGTGAACGCCGATCCGAGGACCAAATACGGCCTTAAGCTTTGACATGCTCTCGGCGTTAAAAGCTAAATTAGCAATTACCGAGACACTGGTAACAACGCCTTTTTCCGCTGCCTCCAAAATGCCTCGGTTTCGTTCCTCATCAGAATTAAAATCATCAGCATTCACAATGAGGTTTCGCACAACCATTTTCAACCCCTAATTCCTTCCAGACCACATTGAAAAAAAGAAATATACTTTTGCGCTTGCGTGTCCCAGGTCCACTTTTCCTCAATAGTTTTTCTTGCCTGCCGCCCCATTTCAATCCGCAAATCCCGGTTGTCCCGAAGCCTGATCGCTGCCTCGCGGATTGCCGGCATAGTACGCTCGATAAGAATACCGTTTACTCCCTCTTCAATCAATTCCGGCGCAATCCCCACGCGGGTTGAGATAACCGGCACTGAGCAGGCGGAAGCTTCTAAAATCGGATGAGGCCCGCCTTCGGTGCGACTGGCGCAGATATAGGCATCAAGTCCCTGATAAAAAGGAACCATTTCTTCATGGGTGCGCCATGTGGTTTCCCGGTCGGCCATTTTGAATGTGATTCCTGAGAGGCCCTCCAAAGCCGGAAGGATAAAGTCTTCAATTCCCCGTTTTCCCGGATGGTTTGTTCGTGAGCCGGCCCACCCGAGGATAAGTTTCCCCGGAGGAGAAGAAACTGGTCCTCCGGGCCGCGGATGAAATAACCGGTGATCAACTCCATGGGGGGTGTGAAATAAAGCCGGATGGAGATTTTTAAAAATATCAAAAAGTATGAGCGAAGGCACATTGAGGGCTTTAAATTGCTGTAAAAATTCTATGGTCTCGGAAGAAGGGAGGAGTCCCTGACCCCCATCCCATTTAAAGTGGCAGCGGATTCCGGTGATCGTATTTTTAGGGAGCTTACCCTTAAGTCCTGCCTGCTTCACCTGGGGAAAGTCGGTAAGGTAAAGAAGGTCAAAATTTCCTTCTCTGATTTTTTTTCGGCAGTTTGATTAAAGGCCTTTTCAAACTCAAAAAGGTGGTTCAGGCGCCGAGTAACATTATCCGCCGCGCGCTCTAAGGCCCAGCCCGGAACATCCGGGATGACCAGGATTTTTGGTTTCATAGAAGATTGCTCACATAAAAAGATGTGAAAATCATTTTAAGCTTATTGTAACCTAAATTTAGTAATGTTCAACCCTGCTTTATTGGCTCAGTGGACCGCCGGAAGAGCGCGTCGCAGCAGTAGATTATTTACGAAGGCAGTATCATGGAAGTACAGCCGGACTTCAGAAATCATTTAAGAGAAGTTGTCCGCGGCTTTTTAAAAAATCGGCTTGTGCACCATAACAACATTCGTCCCAATTTCCGTACCCCTCGAAAAATTATATGAAACGGCACCTTCCAAAGAGGTGGCATATTCCAATAGGGCAGATTTTTTGAGAACCGCATAAGTCTTTTCAAAAAACCGACTTCTCCTGTTAACCGCGAGTTGATTAACCAGAGTTTTACCAAAACCGACAAAAACGTTGGGGGACTGGTGGAATATCGGTACACCCGGTACTCTCTTTTGGATACTGGTGTGTTCTGCAAGGTTTTTAAAACCTCAGCTGAAACCGGAGCATTAAACTTATCCCGTAAATACGCAAAGGTTTCCCTTAAGGGCATTGTCACCCGGCATTTTTGAGCCTGTAACAGAAGGCGGCTCCAGTCGATTTCGGATTTTGCGACTTTCAGGATCACCATTGCATCTGTCACCCAACGCAAATGTGGAGCTGTATCCCAAACCGCACCATGCACGCAGACATGTAAAAGCTGGTCTGTCGGATTTAGAATAAGGGTCGACACACCCTGAATGTTGATCGCGTATGCTCCTTCCCAAAAATCATCATCAGCGTCAGCCGTAAGGTTGCTCGCTAACAGGTGCCAATGGAAATCAAGCTCACAGGCGCTACTGTCATTGAAGGATTGTGAGTGTCGAAGCAACCTATATTCTTCAGACAGGTCCCTTTTCGGCGTCCAGCCCAAACCCTTGAGCAAGGTAATGGCTTCTAAAACCTGTCGGGTCGGAACAAAAACATCAAAATCATCCATGGCACGCAGCCCGTAATCCCGGTAATACTGTAAAGATAAGGCTGCCCCTTTGAGAATCATCGTCTTAATGCCCGCAGCGTGAAAAGACTTTAAGACCGGGGTCATATGGTGGAATAATCGCTGGTTTTTATACCAGTGCAGTCGATAGATTCCCTTTAGTTTTTCTATCAAGGGGTCGCTCAGTCCCTGATCGCAGAGGTTTCGGTAAACTTGTGGAAGGAGACGAAAAGAACTGAGATCCAAGGTGTTTGTTTCAATATCCGTGCCTTTCTTCCATAAGCGCCAGGCATGAATGGACCCCTCTCCCTCGAAAAGCGCAGCCTGCAAGAGTAACTCCTGCTCCGGGTTTGGCCAGCACCCCCCGCAAGATGAAAATGGGGATGTTTCTCGGGACCTCATTGTTCCGATACCCCCATGGGTTTCCAATTCTTGCGAGAGAGAGTTTCGTAATCCCCTTTTAGTTTAATCCCTCCTTTTTCAAGAATATTAATTTCTTTTACGTCCCGCAAAATATCCATATTGTGGCTAATGATCAGAATCGCAGGAACCGGGTCGAGATTCCTGAGATTCTGCATAAGTTTTTGTATCGATATATTATCAAGATGATTATCCGGTTCATCGAGGATAAGGAGCCTCGGTTGACCCATTAAGGCCCGAGCAATGGCGATCCGCTGGCGTTCTCCTCCGGAAAGCTTAGTGCCGCTTTCTCCGACAAACGTTTCGTAACCTTGAGGCAACCGTTGAATAAAATCATGCGCGGTAGCTTTTTGGGATGCTTCGATCACTTGTTCCCACTGCGCATCCGGGTTACCATAAGCAATATTTTCCATAATTGTTCCGGAAAATATTATGGGGTCTTGTCTTACCACGCCCATATAGCGTCGCAAATAGGTGAGGTCAAGCTCTGTAAAGGGATGGCCATCAGCATATACCTCTCCCTTTTTGGGCCGGTATAATCCAAGGATTAGGTTGGCGATCGTGCTTTTCCCGGCGCCATTGGAACCCACAACCGCGATGGGGGCAGCGGGAGAAAGAGTAAGATTAATGCCGTGCAGTATCGATTTATCCTTAAAATTAAAATCTACTGATTCGAGGGTTATTTTCCCCTGAAAGTCTATCCTCTTTTTGCCGAAATAAGGCACGGTGTCTCTTATCTCAATCCAGTTATACAAAGTATTTAAGGATTCAGTGCCTTCGATTAAATGAGGAAAGCACCCTATAATCACGAGAAGATGGTTCTTGAGAATATTAACCGCAGCAAAAAAGGACATGAATTCTCCTAAAGTCATGCGTCCTGTTGCGATTGACCTTCCCCCAACAATAAAAATTAAAATAGTTGAAGAGGCTACAATAAGAATTTGAATGGAATTATACGCTGTCGTAAGCCAGGCCATATCATTGCTGGAGGTGCGTAATTGCTCAATGTTCTTCTGCTGTCTTTCCAGTTCAAACTCTTCGGCGGCCTGAATCCGAGTAAGGTCCATCATCTGCAAAACAAAAAATATTCCCTTACTGTATGCCTCAAATGATTTATGGAAAGCGCGAACATGCTTTCGAACGATCTTCCCGATCGCCCGGCTTACCACAATGAAGAACGGTACCAGACAAAAAAGCAATAAAAATAAGGACACATTAAAATATATCAAAACTCCGCTCAAAGCCATGCCAATAAAAACACTGGGCATCAACTGGCCTATCAGGGCGTTGCCCATGACATCAAGGCGCTCAGTATCCTGGACCGCGATAGTGTGTAATTTGCCCCGGTCAGCTTCGGTGTTGAAAAAATGAGAAAGGGTATAAAATTTTTCCAGTACCTCACTTCGAAGTTTTTGAGTTACTATTTTAGTTATCTTGAGAATCAGATACCGAATCCAGATAGTAAGTCCGCTATTCAGAAGGTAGAGGGAAAAAAGTCCCAAGCCAATAATCACCAGGGTGGAAAATTTACCGGTAAAAATCACCTTGTCAAAAATATACTTGACCAGCAAAAGGATCGCCAAATTAATAGCCGCTTGTCCCGCGGAAATAAAAACGGTCAAGAAAAGTTTTAAAAAATTCCCCCGGTAAAACCGCAAGTAGTAACGCCACGCTTGTACATTCACAGATCGTCTTGTGCTCTCATTCGTCATTGTTCTTTTTCAGCAGCTCCTTTTCGTCGTCGATCAAGAGAGGCTTTAACAATTTTCGCATAATCACTTTGCGAGGCGCGCTCCCGGATACCCATATTAGCATCATGAATTCTTCTCATTAAAACCACGGAGGGCACGAGAAAGCTCTTAAGCCCTATTTCTTCTGCCCGCAAATACCAGTCAATGAATTCTCCTACCCGCCACTGAGCAGAAAACCTCCCCACTTGCAAAAAAGAAGCTTTTTTAATAAGCATGGTGCCCGGCACATAGCCAGGAATAATTTCCGCTTCTTCATTAAAAACAACACCTGAAGCATCGCTGTAAAATTGTCTCACATTTCCAAATACCATATCCAGTGCAGGATTGTCTTCGAAACTTTTCATCTGCCAGGCCAATTTATCCTTAGCCCAGATATCATCCGCGTCCAGAAAAGCAAAAAAATTTCCTCCGGCTAATTCCACCCCTTGGTTTCTCGCTGTTGCCGCGCCACTCCGCGTTTGAAAATAATACCTCACTAAAGCGCCAAAGCTTTTTGCCACCTCCGCACTGCCGTCGGTTGAGCCATCATCCACGACAATAACTTCGTGAGGGGGATACGTCTGGTTCAAAACACTCTCAACCGCTTCCGCCAGAAAACGCTCCCCATTCCAAACTGGGATAATCACACTCACCAACGATTTACTCATGCCATCTTTCTACTTTGCGGTTTCAGGGTCACCATTTCCAAGCTTGACCCCTTCGGGAAAATCCGGCAGGAGCTCAGCAACGCCTTTATTCTTTTCACGCCGCCTATCCAATGACTTTTTAAGTGCCTTAAACATATTGAGAGAAGTTAATTTTTGCCCGCGGGTCATATTGGTTTCATGAAGACGATAAAACAGGGTTACCCGATCAAGCACCAGAATTGAAGCTCTGCACTCGCGTGCGCGCATAAACCAATCAAGGTCTTCGCCATAACGAAGCGCCGGGTCAAACAAGCCAACTTTATCAAACACCTCCTTGCGGAAAAGCGCACTCCCAATATGAAAGGCAACCGAGGGTTCAATAAAGTCTTTTATTGCTCCCTCTCGTTCGAACAACACGTCTACCTTTCCCATGACGATTTCCGTCTCGGGAAATTTTTTCATGCTTTCCAGCATCAGAGGCAGACTATTTTCCGGCCACAGATCATCCACATCGAGAAACCTGACAATCTCTCCTTGAGCAATTTCTAAACCTTTGTTTCGCGCCGCGGAAGGACCGCTATTTGTTTGATAAACATATTTCACCGTATCCTTAAAATTAGCGATTATTTTTGCGGTCTCGTCAGTGGAGCCGTCATCAACAAAAATAATCTCCAGAGGCGTGTAATGCTGAGCGTTAATATTTTCCATAGCCCCACGGATAAAGGCAGCGCCGTTGAAAACCGGAACAATTACACTCACCACAAGAGGGGCATGCTCCATCATTCGTGCACCAATAAAAAGTTTTCTAACACCCGCGTGATGCCCGATACGTCCGTACCCAGTTCGAGCGTATACGCCGGCACCTGCTTGACAAACTCACTTAAAAACGCAAACGCCTCATGACCAGCATGGGGTAATTGAAAAATAGTACTGGGCGCCAGGGCCGTCAAACTCGCAACCGCAGAGGTTTTTTTAATCCGCGTTTCTGGGCGCACAGTTATTTGGGGTATAAAAATCGCTTTGACCGGAAAACCTTTGGTAATTTTTTGAGGGAAAAATTCCTGCAAAAAAAAGAGCGCTTTTTCTCCATAAGGTTGCTTTGCGTACCGAAGCGGTTCGTGAAGAAACGGAAATCTCCCAAAGTCCTTTGGGCTTAATTTGCCGGAACAAAAAACACTGTATACATAAGGCTTCGGATTAGCATCAATAAGGCAATGGTCATCTCCTGCGTAGAGGAGCTGGGAGCCAAGACACGCAAGCGCGGTAGAGGATTTCCCGGATCCGCTCTTCCCCACCAGCAGGAGACCTCCTGCCGCAGTTCCCACGGCAGCAGCGTGCACCATTTGTTTTCCGCGTCTTTCCATCCACCAGTTAAAAATCGTCAGCAGAGGAGCGCCCGTTTCAAAATAAAAAAAATCCTTAGCGTCGCGCAGCCAATAAAGGGCAATGTTTTGCCGGAAGTTCAGCATGCTTAAGATGCCGGTGTAAAGATCATAGTGCGTGTAAATATGTTCATCATAATACCCCCCGATTTCCCCGCGCTTCAAATAATCATCCTGTGACCATGGGGGTGGCGGTATATCAATGCCTGTTGATCGACTGTCCCATAAACAAATAGTAAGGTGTGAACGAGGATCTGGTCCCTTTTCCAGATGACTCAAAGCCCGCGTGATAAGAGGAACCATTGCCGGGCCGGCAAAGCACAGCCTGATTTTAAAGCCCCCCATATCATAAAAATGCTCAATCGCTCCTCCGGCCGCCTCGACCGCCCGAAGAAAGCTCGAGTGAAGCTTCCCGAAAAATGCTTCCGGATCAGAATGTTCCTCACGTGTAATAACCTTCGGTTCGGTTAAGGGAAAAGACTCCATTTCATTTTTCTTCTGAGAACTTTGGAGTATTGGGCCAACCGGTTTCATCAACCTCATGGATCGGATCCAGCCAAAGCATTGCCTGCATATCAGTATATTTTTGAAGGGTGGGTGATTCAAACAAAGGTTTTTTCCCATTTTTCACATCAGCTTCACTGTGGGCAGGGATTTCCCTATTTTTTTTACCCTTGGTTACCTGATTAATGGTGATAAGCCCTTCTTTTTCCATGTCGGCAAGCAATTGACTAACGCTGGTTTCTATTTCTGCTCTGTTCCCCTCATAGTGCTGCGCCAGTTCTTCTATAATTTCAAGCGTATCAAGACCCTTTTCGACGAAATCCCACAGTTCAGCACCTGTTTTATCCAGGCTATAGTAATTCCCATTCTCCAAATTAACGATAATAGCTTCTCCGTCAATTATTTCGTGGGCAATATTTTTATTAATGATAAAATTCATGAATGTTTCTCCTTGGATAGGATTTCGCTTCAGAGAAAAGTTTAAATAAATTAATATATCATTCCCAAAAGCAATGTCAATCCAAGCCGTCTTGTCTCCCAAGGAGTGGTTAGTCGTCCTTGAAAAAGCATTCAACCGATTGATCTGTTTGATTTTATTTAGAGAATTTATATTGCATAATTATAAATCGCAAGCACCTATTGTGAAGGTTGGCGGATGAGATAGACTTGGGTGTATTTGAGGAAAATGGGGTCAATTAGGCTTTTGACTCTTGTTAATTGTTTATTAATTGAGTCAAAGGCAAACTTGACCCCATGCCTTGATGGCAGAACAGGGAAGTGAGCGGCGCGACTACAGAGTTACATGAAAACCACGAAAGTATTCTGCTCCGCTCAACTATCTGGTTGGTATTTTTCGGTTGCGTCAAGTAGAAACTGGAATTTCGAGCGGAGGTCCGGGAGCTTGTTTGTTGCAACATCCCAGACTATGGTGTAATCAACCCCAAAATAGTCGTGGATAAGCCTATCTCGCATTCCAGTGACCTTCCGCCAGTCGATACTTGGCTGTATGGTTTTGATATCTTCGGGTAGTTTTTTCGAAGCTTCGCCGATAATCTCGAGACTTCGAACAAATGCCCTCTTCAGCGTTGGATTGCCAGCAAAGGATTTATAATCCATATCCGATATCTGGGTTAAGATGTAGTCGATCTCGTCCAAGATATGGTGGATGTATTCATGCGGCGATAGGGACACGCTCAACCTCCCTTAGAATATGGGGCCCGATGTGTGGACTGAGAGCCTCTGGTGTAATCAATTCGACTTTGCGTCCCAGGAGGTTTTCAAGTAGAAACGCAACTTCCATAAAATTGTCGAAAGTGTGTTTTTCAGGAATGAATTCCACGAGAATATCAATGTCACTCAAGGGTGTTTGGTCACCCCGAACAAATGAGCCGAATAATCCAATATTTTTAACGCCATAGGATATGAGTTGCTCTTGTTTAGCTAAAATACGCTGAAATATTAACTCTTTAGTGTTAGTTTTCTTGGCCATGGGATATCCTCTGCAATTCCTTAAATAATATCAGGATACATTAAAATCCAGGAGGATGCAATTGGATCTTATCTGTGATAAATGTATATTGCCAACGTGCTGCCGATCAGCGGCTGCCGGACATGCGAGCTTGCTCGCGGGGACAGCTGTCCGCTGCAACCGTTTGATGGCCAGGCGCGAAGCGTTCGAGCCATCAATGTTTATATTAATCCTTATAAAAAACTGAGTACTTCAGTGTCAGTGTAATTATCAGTGTAAGTGTCGGTATCAGTGGTCAGTGAAAAGCAAAAATCAATGATCGCATAGCGATCACGTCTACACCTTTCTTGCTCCTGCTCCATACGTTTCACATTTCACGTTTCGCGATTCACGCACCTCGCTCCCTGCTCCTTGTTTCTTCCCTTATTCCTCTTTCCTCGAACCTTGCTTTGAGTGTCCGATGTCGGGGGCGTGTTGCCCAAATAAGTATTCCAACGAAATAAATAATGGTATAATTGTACTGTTTCAGACAAATCAAGTAAAAAAAGGTGTTAGTTAGAGACGCCACTCAGTTGATTTATTTGGGATCGGTTAAAAGCGATCCGTTGCTCTTTGACAATTTGAACCTGTTTTT
>Ga0068714_10005149_pt1 | contig 14047 bp, 11 predicted proteins | sample MTBNYHSulfiMetaG_FD_62988 | JGI IMG/M metagenome (GOLD analysis project Ga0068714, IMG submission 62988) | Enrichment culture microbial communities from rom New York Harbor, USA that are MTBE-degrading - MTBE-NYH (New York Harbor Sulfidogenic)... | ecosystem: Environmental > Aquatic > Marine >... | reverse complement strand
ATTCGTCGTCACTATAAAATGCAATGAAATATAGCTGATCGAAAACCGATTTATCCACCAAATCACACGAAGCCTCACGAAATTATTTGTGTTCCTTTTCCCCTTCGTAGATGAGGTGAACTCCATAAGGTGTTTGACATCCTCAGTCTCACGCACGGGATACTTGGCTCGAGCAATAACTTGGTCACACTGAATATATCTTAATCCGTCTCAGTGCGTTATTTCCTTTCTCTGTTAATCGGTATTTCTGCAGGCGACTGATGGGTTTATCGGGGATGGTGTATTCCACCAAGCCGTCGTCAAGGAGTTGCTGCAAGGACCTTTTGAGAGCTCCGGTCTTGCTCTTAAGACCAAGTCTATCAACCAATTCCGCAGCCGATAGCGAACCTGATTCAAGCAATTCAATAATTTGATCTGACTGGGCCCCTGACCGGGCCCTTGACTGGGCCTCTTGGGCCCCTTTTCCAACGTCACCTGCCGATCCAAATTCGGGCACTTTGACGATAATTCGAAAAACATCGCCTTCGATCATCTCCGGATCAGCGCCTCCATAAGCCTTTCCGTACCGCATCATCTTCCGCATGCCGGAGCCCAGTTCATCTGCCCGGCCGATCTGACGGAAGAAAGCCGCGATGACCGGGTTTTTGGGGAACGGCGTGAAAGTTTCCAGGTTAAGTACTCCGAACCCGTGGGGTCGGTTGCTGTTTTCAGTTCGGACCTGACCCCGCTCGATAATCAATTTGGCCGGAAAAGCGTTGGTGTATTCCCTGTGGATTAAAATGTTGGAAGCCACCTCGCGGAAGATTGCGTCCCGAATGCTGATGCTGGTCGTGCCCTCCAGGTAGAAGGGGTCGGGCAGGTGCTTGGCTACAAACGCCATGATGCGGTCGTAGCTCTTCACCAGATTGACATCCACGAAATCCCTATCGTCATAGCGGTCCAGGTTGACCTTCCGCAGGATCAGATCGGTGCGGTGGTGCGGCACCGCTGAAAGCAACGGAGAGCGTTTGCCCAAGAGCAGCAGGCCGGCGAGGGTCCCACCACTCTTGCCGGTTTCCGGATCGGTCTGGTAGAGTTGAGCGCTCTTGAGCAGCTCCATGTCGTCCATGTTCCGCCAGGGATGGTCCTCTCGGCGCAACACAGCGATCTTGCGGCACTTTGCTAAGAGATCAAGCTCCAGTTCACCCAGTCCGGCGTATGGGTAAATCTTGTTCTCTGAATAAATGGCCTGCTTGCGTTGGTATAAAGCGGCCACCTCTAGGGTATGATCGGTAATGTCGAGATCGCCGTCTTCATTGCGGTCATATATACGTCCGTTGCACCTGTGGACCTGTGAACTCTCGGGAACATAGATGCGAAGCACCGGTTTTCCTTCCACCTCAACTTCATCAATTGCCATGTATGCAGGAGGATGGATTTTTTGAGGGTTGTTGATCGTGGTAACAAAGTCCTTCTTTATTTGTGAAATGGCATCCTGTTCAATGCCTTGAATATCCCCGGAATCCGTGACCCCCAATAAAATCGTCCCACCATGCCGATTCAAAAAGGCACACACCGTCTCATAGACATCTCGATTGAGCTGGTTCCGGCAGGTTTTGAATTCAAGATCGATGCCTTCGCCCCTTCGTATCATTCCTATTAATTGGTGTTCATTGACGTTCATTCGTTTAGTCTACTCCAATGCAATCTTCACCTTACCGGGTTCTTTTCCAGCGAAAAGAAATTTTATTCTTGGTCGCGATGAAACGCAATAGAATATAACCAATCCAGAACCGATTTATCCACGAATTCACTCGAATTCACACGAAATCATTGGTGCCGCTTGGTGCCTGCCTCTTGTGGATACGCTCTCGAATCATTGGTCAATCCACCCTTTGTCTCTCCCGAGTTGAAACATTTCTCAAAATCGTAAGGCTGTACCTGGCCCTGGTCATGCCGACCAGGGCGGCCATTTTTGCTCCAGGGGCACTGGATGTACTTCGATCGTGGGGATCGATGCCGATCAGGTAGATGCACTCGAAATCGAGGCCCTTTGAGCTGTGGACGCTGATCAGGGTCAAACGGTCCGCGGTGTTGTCGAAGGATTCTTTCATAGCCACATTCCGACTGGCCCAATGTGCCGGTATGCCGCGGGATTCCAGGCATGCCAGGATCCTTTCGGGCAAGCCCCGCCTGGCATAGGTGAAGCCGTCGTCCTCATAGCGCTTGTCGTCGTATATGATGCCGATCTCGGACCGCTTGTACTCCCCTCGGCTGATGAGCTCCTGAAGCTCCCGGCCCAGGTATTCAAGAACGGCCTCTTCGCTTTCGAAATCAAGCACGCGAGGCTCAGGCCCTGAGATGCCGCATTCACAGGAAAAAAGCGTCATCTGCGCATTCTCTTTCCCTTCTTCAGGATCGCTGGGAGCAAAAAATTTGTTGCAAAAGGCATGGATCTGCGGGGTCGATCGGTACACGCGCTTCAATTCCCTTGTCCGGCCGCGGGCCTGGATGCCGGCCGATTCAAGCGAACGTCTTCGACCATAGATGTCCTGGTGGGAATCAAGCGCAATGACCAGTTGCCCTTCCGGCTTCAAAAGGCCCACCACTACCTTGAGCATGTCCGTGCTGAAATCCTGCCCCTCGTCGATGAACACCGCATCGTAGGCCTCGAGAGCGCTCCCGCCGTTCTTCACTCTGGCGAGAGCTTCCTGGAGCACCAGGTCATAGTATTCCCGGCTCTCCTTTTCGAATTGAACATCCTCACCGAGCACGCGGGCGCACACATCGTAGAAATGATGAACCTCGACGCCGCCGGGTCCGGTGCCGACCCCGCGGGTGTGGAGAAGGCGCTTGGCATGATTCACGAGCGCTATGTTGAAGCACGTAAAGAGAATCCTTCTGACGGCTTTATGATACCGCGACAGGTGCATGCAGCGGTGGACCAGAACCAGGGTCTTTCCGCTCCCGGGAGGCCCCTTGATCACCCGGTGTCCATCTCCGAGCTGAAGCGCCAACCGAGACTGCACCTCATCGAGGTAGCGGACCTCTTCATCGAAGTGGCTTCTACCGGCGCCCTCCCGTTCAGGAAGTTCGATCCGGGACTCCGGCCATAGCAGGCGTTTCAGATCCTCGGATTTATCATCAGAAAGTCCCCGGAAAGAAAAAGGGAGAACGGTGGGAACGATGGAAATTTTCTCCAGAAAACGCTTGCCGGAGCTGTCCCTCGCAATCACCCCGGCGGGGTCCAGGTCGTCCGACAAAAGCACCCGTGTGCGAGGAAGAATGGCATCCAACGCCCTGTCATCATAATCCGCCTCGCACATATTTGGAAAGACGATCATCCGGCCAACCGGTACGACGACTCTCCCGTGAGGGTCAAGAAATTCCCTGCGGCCCCGCAGGGCACCCAGAAGACCATCGACGTATGCCTTCGCCTGCCGGTCGGGGTTGGTTTTCCGCTGAACACCGGCTTTCTGGAAAATCCCGAAGGTAAGCGGATCGTAGCTTACGATTTTTCGAGATTCCCAGTCCTTGACCTCAAACACCACCACGCCCGCATGTTTTGCAAACAGGACAAAATCCGGGGTTGCTCCACTCTCCCCCACCGCCGGTTCATACCAGCAGAAGTACTCATCGTGAGGCACGGCCGTATCGCGGACAAACCGGAAAAAGAGCTTCTCTCCGGGAGTTGCACGCGCATGGTCGTCGATGTCGGGGGGAAACATCCGGGCCATATGCGCTCCATGAAAACAATTTTACAAAAGGAATTCTATGCCTTGTTTATTTAAAATGCAATAAAAGATAGGCGATTTTGAAATGATCCATCCACGAATGCACACGAAACTTCACGAAATGATTGGTGTCCTTTGGTGCATCTTGTGGAGAGATTCTCTGGCTCAAATGTTCTCTGGCAAATTTAAACTTGAACTTTAAATCCGCCAATGATATTTTCTTTTCATGCAGCCAAGGATACTTGAACATACGATTCAGAGGGCGATGAAGACGTTTCCCGCCGTGCTGATCACGGGGCCGAGGCAATCAGGGAAGACGACATTGCTCACGGAACGCTTTTCCGCGACGCATCGATTCCTCTCTCTGGAAAACCCGGATGTGCGGGCGCGCGCCATGGAAGACCCCATGGCTTTTTTTCAAGAAAACCCGCCGCCTGTAATTCTGGATGAAATCCAGTACGTACCTGAGTTGTTGCACTACATAAAGACACGGATCGACGAAGATCGCAGGGCCGGCCGATGGCTGCTTTCGGGGTCCCAGAACTTCATCCTGATGCAGGGTGTCAGCCAGTCGCTTTCAGGCAGGGTTGCCATATTGACCCTGCTTCCGTTTTCAATAGCCGAAAGCCTGGGGCTCGGGGATCGCTATTTGAGCATCGATCAAATTCTAAGCGGATTGTTTTCAAAGGACAGGATTACAAAAAATCATCTCCCCCAAAAAGCCGGGATATCTCTCGATGACCGGCTGCTTCGCGGCAGCTTTCCGGAGATCAGGAACAACCCGGCGGTCGACCGCCAGCTCTGGTGTTCGAGCTATATTCAAACCTATCTGGAGCGTGATGTCCGCCAGATTGTCAACGTGGGGGACCTGAACAGCTTTGAGCGTTTTCTGCGTGTATGCGCTGCCCGCACCGGCCGAATTCTCAATATGTCCGAAATTTCCAGGGATATCGGTGTCACTGTCCCCACGGTCAAAAAATGGATAAGCATTCTTGAAGCGAGCTACCAGATATACCTACTCCCCCCTCATTTCCAAAATTTCGGTAAACGAATGATTAAAAGCCCGAAACTGTATTTTATGGATACAGCTGTCGCCACATATCTTATAGGCCTTCATCAACCGGAGCCCACAGTGCACGGTCCCATGATAGGGCCGTTGTTCGAAACCCTGGTCATATCCGAACTGGTTAAGATGTTTTACAATCGCGGAGAGAGGCCTGAACTTTATTTCTGGCGATCCAGAGGAGGGTTGGAAGTCGATGCGATCATCGACCGAAACAACCGGCTTTATCCTATCGAAATGAAATCAACCGCCACGCTCATGCCGAATCATGCGAACGCACTGACCCAATGGCGCCGACTGGCGGGAAACCAGGCGGGGCAAGGCCTTCTTGTAGCCAACATAGACCATCCTGTGTCTGTCAAAGAAGGATCCCTCGCCATATCATGGGATCAGCCGCTTGATTTAATGCCTGAATAATCTCCGACACCGGAACGAAGGAAACCAATGAATCGATTCGAGCAACAGGTAAAATTCGAGGAGGCCTGGGTCCATGAACTCCGCCGGGCGCATGAAGACATCTGCTGGCGCTACGGCGTGAATCTCCGGACGCCGATGATCGAAATCACCTCCGCCGTAAAAAAATGGGGGGAATGGGACCCCGGCATACGCACCATAAAGATATCCGGGAACCTCATACGCGACCATTCCTGGGACGTCACCTTGAACGTTTTCAAGCATGAAATGGCCCACCAGATCGTCACCGACCGCTTCGGTGTGGCCGACGGGCACGGCCCTGTCTTTAAACAGGCATGCGCGATGATAGGCGTCCCGGATCCGTTCACAAAAAGCTGCGGCGACATTCCTCGAATCATCGAAGAGATCGGTGCCCGCGAGGCCGTACCGGAGAACACCCGGATGCTCGAAAAAGTGAGAAAGCTCCTGTCCCTCGCCGGCTCTCCAAACGAAAACGAAGCCCTGCTCGCGATGCAGAAGGCCAATGAGCTGATCGAGAAATACAATATCGAGCGGATCGAACAGAACAGGGCGGCAGGTTACGCCTATGCCATCATAAATCACAAAAAGAAGAGGATAGAAAACTACCAGCGCCGGATTTGCTCCATCCTGCAGGAACATTTTTTTGTGAATATGGTCTATTCTTACCTCTATGACCCAGTAACCACTGAAACCCACCGTACCATCGAACTGCTGGGAACCACCGAAAACGTGCAGATAGCCGAATATGTGTACCATTTTCTGATGAACCAGATGGAAATACTCTGGAAATCCCAGCTCCGCAAAAAGAAAACCCCTTTATCCAAAAACAAACGTTCCTACCGCTTGGGGGTCCTGAAAGGATTTCAGGACAAGCTGGATAGGCAGGCCGCCGAACGGAAAAAACACTACAGGCCGAATGACGGAAACGTTCATACCATCAGCGCGCTGGTCCTGGCGGAAGACCGCGCGCTTAAAGAATTCGTTCACATGCGGTTTCCACGACTGTCATGGACCAGGTACGCAGGGCCGAAAATCGACCGCTTCGCATTTCAGGCTGGAATGGATGATGGAAAAAAAATCAGCCTTCACAAAGCCATCCACGTCCACGATGGGGACAACGGAAGGCTGCTCGCGGCAGCGTCTGGAAAAAATAGAAATTAAAGTCGACCTTCCTTCATCGTACGAAGCAGTTTCACGAGCATCTCATCACGCCAGCTCCGGATTTCCGCCAGGGATTTCCTCTTTACGATATCCATAGTTTCCGTTCCTTCGACAACGGCCTCAACTGCTGCCCCCGGAACCGTGGTCCACGTCGCCATGCTCTCCCAGCGGTAACGGTAGGACTCCATGAAATTTTTGAGAAAATCCGCGATCCCTTCACCGGCCAGATGCATCCGCAAAAAGGGCCCGGTGATCGGGCTTCTCAAACCGATCCCCTGGCAGAAAGCCGTGTCAATATCTTCCGGGGTCGCCACCCCTTTATCCACCAGGTCGATCGCTTCGCGCATCAAGGCGGCCTGAAGCCTGTTGACGATGTACCCTGACACTTCCTTCTTTAAAACCACCGGCGTCTTTCCGAGCTTTTCCATGAATGATCGGGTGGCGGCCACCGTTTCAGGGGAGGTCTGACGCCCTCCGGCGATTTCCACCGTCGGAACCAGGTGGGCAGGCAGCATGGGGTGCACCAGGATGCAGCGTTCAGGAGTGGCAACCGCCGGTTGAATTTCGGACATCAACAGGCCCGATGCGCTGCTTGCAAGAATGGCCGAAGGCTTTGCCGCCGCATCCATTTCACGGAACACCGGCCTTTTGATGTCATAGTTGTCCGGCACCGATTCCTGCACATAATCGGCTGTTGCCACCGCCTCGGCTATATCTTTCGTCGTTTTGATTCTGGCCAGCGAATCTTCGACCCGACCTGCTTCCAGGAGATTGTGCTCATCCATGAATTTCAGGTTAGCCTCAATGCGGTTCAAGGCTTTTTCCAGGAGAGTTTCGCTCCTGTCCTGAATGATTACATCATAGCCCTTAGAGGAAAACAACGTAGCCCATTCTGAACCAATAAGACCCGTACCAACACATGCGGTATTCTTTATTTCCATGGAAGCCTCCTCAGGTTATAGGAACTCAATCATTGCGGCATATTTGGAACGTCATCCGGTCAGCCGTTTTTCGTCTTCAAATCCTCGGCGATCGCCCGGGAGACCTTGAAGGTCTCCGTTCCCAGGATCTCCATCGTGGAACTTGCGAGATCCGTTTTGAACCCCACCACCCATATCGCGGCCGGCACCGGAACCGGCGCCTTGATCAGCGCAGCCGCGGCGCGCACCCCCAGAATGTATTCCTCGTCATCCAGAGCATAGCCTGAAATTCTCGCCGCGTCGACCGCTTTCCTGTACTCCGCGGGATCCACGATGGAATGTTCCGTATACGCCGAAAGGCGCTCTCCATCAAGAATTTCATCGATCATCCCGTCCTCCATCGCCGACAGGAACACCTTGCCGACGGCCCCTGCAAGCAAGGACACCGTGGATCCGGCGGGAGACGTGATTTTCAGTTCATGTTCGGATTCCACAACGTCTATGATGGTGACATGGCTCCCGTTCAACACGCCGAGGAACACCGATGCATTGAACCTTTCCATCAATCTTCTCATATGCGGCCTGGCCGCTGCATTGAGATCAAAGCCCTTTCTTGCCCTCCGCCCCAGTTCCACCAATGAGAAACCAAGCGAAAAACGTTTCGAGCCAGGATCCCTGACCAGCGCCCCGACCTCTTCCAGAGCAGCTGCGATGCCATAAACCGTGCCCTTGCTCATATTGAGGATGCGGGCGATCTCACTGATTCCGGCTCCTTCCTGCCTCCTGGAAATGACCTCGAGCAATCTGAAAGCCTTTATGACAACCGGTGCCTGATAGGATTTCATATCTGTTCTCCATAGCGAACGATTTTTTCTAAGATACGCTGATTTCTTGTCGAAGTCAAGGTACCCTTATGTCATATCAGCCATAACACATTAAAATTCCATTGACATTAGCCTAAATATTGTTATTATAGTGGAAAGAATCAGTTCATAATGGTGAACCAACCGAGCCGAGAGACTGACTTTTCCCGGCGGAGAATGGACGTTTCAAAGTCAGGGATCTCAACGCCAACGTAAAAAAGGAGGGAGACATGCCTGTCGAAGTCGAAAAAAAGTCGGGCGCGGAAGCGTTACGGGAAACCCGAACGTATGGCAAATTCAGGTGCCACAATCCAAGTTGCATGGGAAGGCTCCAGCCCGCGGCAGGAGACAAAACGGTACAGTGCCCTCTGTGCGGCATGGAATTCCGGGTTCACTGGATACGGCCCGATTTTCCCAGGATCCGCGGCCCGGTATGGGAAACGAACAAAAAGTTGGCAACCGAAGCCATGAAACAGAAATTCCCCGGAAAAACCGAACGTTCCTAAAAAAGAGAGGATCCGATCATGGCCCTGAATAGAAAAATCGCCTACATCAATCTTTCCACCGGCGATGTCCGAACCGGCCCGATCCCGCTCGACATTCGCCGCAAGTTTCTCGGGGGCAGGGGTTTGGACGCCTACCTGCTCTTCAACCATACCGAAAAAGGAGCCGACCCACTCGGCCCCGACAATACCCTGATTTTCAGCGCGGGGCTTCTCACGGCGACGTGCGCCTCGGCCACGGCCAGGACCCACGTCATGGCCAAGTCCCCCCTCACCGGCCTCCTTGGAAGCGCCAACATGGGTGGCTTTTTCGCCCCCGAGCTCGCCTGGGCCGGGTTCCACCACCTGGTGATCAAAGGCAAAGCTGAAAAGCCGGTCTATATCTGGATCCATAACGGTGAGATCGAGATCAAGGATGCCGCCGGCATCTGGGGAAAAAGCGTCACCGAGGCCCAGTGGGAGATCCGCAGAGAATTGGAAGACGACGAGATCAAATCAGCCGTGTGCGGCCCTGCCGGAGAAAACCTGGTGCGGTTCGCGAACGTGATGACCGGGATCAAGAATTCCGCCGGCAGGACCGGTATGGGGTGCGTGATGGGCTCCAAAAACCTCAAGGCCATCGCGGTCCGGGGTACGATGGACATCCGGATCGCCCACCCCGTCGAGGCGCTGGAATACAACAAGAGATTCATAGACCAGATCGTCACATCCAAGGTAAACCAGACCCAGGGAACGCTTGGGACCCCGTTCATCTGGGGGGCGACCAATTCCTGGGGGGGAATCCGCACCAGGAACTTCCAGTACAACCAGTGCGAATACGCGGACGACATCGAACCGGAAAGGCTCGATGAAATCGCAGAAGAAACCATGGGCCCGCACCACATGACGGGCTGTTTCGGCTGCCAGGTGCACTGCCGGGCTCAATACAAAATACCCTCAGGCCCCTACGCCGGGCGTTACGATGAAGGTCCGGAATACACCTCTCAGGGGGCCTTCGGAGCCGAGGTGGACTGCAAAAGCGCGGTAACCGTGTTGACCGGAAACCATCTGGTGGACCAGTTCGGGATGGACAACCTGGAAACGGGCAGCCTGATATCCTGGGCAATGGAGCTCTATGAGCTGGGGATATTGACCTCGAAGGAGACCGACGGGCTGGATCTCCGCTTTGGAAACGACGAAGCGCTCCTGGAGATGATCGAGCGCATCTGCTACCGCAAAGGATGGCTCGGGAATGTGCTCGCGGACGGCGGGGTGGCCGCCGCGGAAAAGATCGGCAAGGGCTCCTTTAAATACCTTATCCAGGTGAAAGGCATGAGCAACCTTCATTCGGACGAACGCGCCACTCCGGCTCTGGCACTCAACATCGCCACATCCTCCAGGGGCTCCGACCATCTTCGGAGCCGTCCGGCGATCGACCTCTACCATCTCCCCGAACCGGTGCTGAGAAAAATTTACGGAAACCCGATTCCCTACGACGGACCGCTGAGCTCCGAACATACCTCGTACGAAGGCAAACCCTGGCAGGTTTTCTGGCAGGAGAACTGTTACATGGGCGTCGACTGCCTGGGCATCTGCAAGTATCACACGACCTTTCTCGGACCGACCCTGCCCAATTTCGAAGATTGGGCCAAAGTCATTTACTACAACACAGGACTCGAGTTTACGCCTGCCGAGTTGTGGGAGATATCCGAGCGCTGCAACATGGTCGAGCGCCTCTTCAACCTGAGGGAGGGGCTTGAGAGGGACGATCCGGCCAAGGGGGACACCCTCAACCACCGGTATTTCGACGAGCCGTGCACCCGGGGCGCCCCGGATGTCATCGGTGCCAAAATCGACAGAGAGAAATTCCAGAAAATGGTCGACGAGTTTTACGGGTACAAAGGCCTCGACGAAAACGGAGTACCGACGCCGGAAACCCTGGAAAGGCTGGGGATCGACGATGAGCCGTCCCATTTGATATAAGCCTTTTACGATGCCGGCAAAAATGAAAGCAAGGGGAAAAATCGATGTCCAAAGTTCTGGTAATAGATTATCATAAGTGCACCGGCTGCAGGCTCTGCGAACTGGTATGTTCGGTGGTCAACGAAGGGGTTTCAAACCCGGCGCGCAGCCGGATCCGCGTGATGAAATGGGAGGCCGAGGGTCTCTACGTCCCGATGAGCTGCCAGCAATGCACGGATGCGCCCTGTGTCAACGCGTGCCCGGTGAAGGCCTTGAAAAGAGACGAAGCCTTGAACCGCATCGTGGTGGACTACGACCTGTGTATCGGCTGCAGAATGTGCGTGAGCGTCTGCCCGTTCGGGGCGATGAATTTCGACGTGATTGACAGAAAAGTTTTCAAATGCGAGTTGTGCGGCGGAGATCCCCAGTGCGCCCGTTTCTGTGAGGTCAAAGCAATCGAATACCGGGAAGCGGATGACCTTGCTCTTTACAAAAAGAGGGATGCCGCGCGCCGTTTCTCCGCTGCGGGGAAAGAGGCGGCGGTTATGCTCGAAGCGGTCTGAAAACAGGCGCTCAACCGCCAGCCAGCAGCAGGGTCAGATGGATTTCGTCCCCGTTCTGAACGGACTTTCCCAGTTCGTCCGGATAGGCGCTTTCAAGGTTGAGGTATATTTCGATCGTCGAACGAAGCGCCCCGCGGGAATCGAAGAGGACGTCCCGCATCCCCGGATGGCGCAGCACAAGCTCATCGAGACATTTCCCCACGGTGTCTCCTTCCACGGCCACAATCCCACTGCCCCCGGTGTGGTGCCTGTGGGTCTTATGTATGTGAATCTTTACCATGAATGGCTTATACACTAAATTCCGAGGAGAGCGAAATGGAAAAAATCGGCGTCATCGGTGCAGGCAACATGGGAAGCGGCATAGCCCAAAAGACGGCACAGGAAGGTCTGGACGTCGTACTGGTTGACATGAAGCAGGAATTCGTGGATCGAGGAATGGAAACCATCCGGCGGACGCTCGAAAACGGGGTCTCGAGGGGGATTTTCCGGCCCGAGCAGGTGGAAAAAATCATGGGCAGGATTCAGGCCACAACCGACATCAAGGACACGGCCGACTGCGACCTGGTGATAGAAGCCATCTTTGAGGACATGGATGCGAAATCCGGCCTTTTCAGAACCCTGGACCGGGCGTGTTCACCTCGAACCATCCTGGCCACGAACACCTCTTCCTTTTCGGTGTCGGAGCTTGCGGCCGCAACCGAAAGGCAGGATCGTTTCATCGGCCTCCATTTTTTCTACCATCCGGCCAAAAACAGGCTGCTCGAAATCATCCCCGGAAGCAGGACATCCCCGGACACCGTGGAAGCAGCAAAAGGTTATGCACTGGCCACCGGCAAAACCGAAATCCTTGTCAAGGACAGCCCCGGCTTCGCTGTGAATCGTTTTTTCGTCCCCTGGCTGAATGAAGCCGTCCGAATCCTGGATGAAGGCTGGGCCGGGGCCGCCACGGTAGAGCAGGCCGCAGAGGACCGATTCGGAGTCGGGATGGGGCCTTTCGAATTGATGAACGTCACCGGCATTCCCATCGCATTTCATTCCACGGTGTCACTCGAGAATGCCCTCGGAGAATTTTATGCTCCCGCCGCAGGGCTCAAGGCCCGGTTTGAAGCCGGCCGGCCATGGAACCTCGATCAGCCCGTAGACAAAGGGCTTGTCAAACGCGCCGGAGACCGCCTGCTCGCCGCGGTTTTCTATGTGGTGGCCTGTATGATTGACGAGGAAACCGCATCCCCGGCGGACATCGACCTTGGCGCAAAGGTCGGGCTCAGATGGCGCAGCGGGCCCTTCGAGTTGATGAATCAAATCGGGGTGGAGCACGCCCGGGACCTGGTGCATGATCTCCTCACAGACCGCCCGGCTCTTTCCGTCCCGTCCTGTCTGGCTGAGCGCGCCGGCGCAGGAGAACCCTGGGATATCAGGTACGTCACCTATTTCAGGGACGGGGTGCTCGGGAGGGTCATGATTTCCAGGCCCGAGGCGATGAATGCCCTCAACCATACCGTCGTCCGCCAGCTCGACGAATCCTTCCGCGAGGCCGATGCCGATCCGGAAACCAAAGCCATTGTGCTGGAAAGCAAGGGAAAGGCCTTCGTGGCCGGGGCTGACATCGGTTTTTTCATAAACTGCATCGTGGAAGGCAGGCTTCAGGACAACGTGGATTTTACGTCCTATGGCCAGGACGTGTACCGGCGGATCGACGAAAGCGCGAAACCGGTGATCGCGAAGGTGGACGGGCTCGCACTCGGCGGAGGGCTGGAACTGGCACTCACCGCCGACGCCATCGTGGCTTCGACAAAGGCCGTTATGGGGTTCCCGGAAACCGGCATCGGCATCTACCCGGGACTGGGCGGAACCCAGCGTACAAGCCGATATGTCGGAAAGGAGCTGGCCAAATACCTGGTCTTTACGGGACGGATTCTCTCGGCCCGGGAAGCTCTTGAAATAGGTCTCGTCGACTACATTGCGGAACCCGCCGAAATCGACCAGGTGGTGAAACGGCTGTTGCTGGAAGGTTGCATCAAACCGCCCAAAGGGCCGCTCACCGAAGGGCTTCCCGAGAAATGGGCGGCTGTTGGGGATAAATTCCGGGATGAACATATCCCAGCATGGCTCTCCGGCGAATACACCTCGAGCCCGGATCCTTTCGAGGCCAAAACCGCCAAAATCATTGCTTCCAAGGCACCGCTCGCGGTTGAGCTGGCCAACCGGATCATGGACGAGGGATACAACCTTCCTCTCGCAGAAGCGACAGGACTGGAATTGAAACATCTCCGTGAAATTTTTTCCACCGCGGATGCACTGGCCGGCCTGAAAAGCGTGGGCAAGAGCAAACCGGTCTTTCAGGGGAAGTGATTCATCGCAGTACGATGATGCCGGAGGTTCCCCGAGGGGGAGAAAGACGGGAGCCCAGGTGGCGGATATAATCGATCAAAGCTTCCCTCTGGCAGACGGAGGTGTCGTGGATGTACCCGGAACCCGCCAGAGTGCGGAATCCGTCCCCACCGGCTGCGAGATAGGAATTGGTCGCCACACGATACATCCGATCCGGGTCCAGCGGTTTCCCGTTGATACGGACCTTCCGTATGCGTCCCGAGCCTTTTTCGACCGTCATCTCCAGCCCCCCGGAAACCTGGGGGAACCCTTTTCCCTTCCGCGCAGCGCCGACGGCCATGTGTTCGAGCAGGCGAACCATGGCTCTTCCGTCAAGCTCAACCACCACCACGGTATTGTCAAAGGGAAGCACCTGGTGAATTGTTCTGGCGGTGAGCGTCCCTCGCGGGATGTCGTCCCGGACGCCTCCTGAATTCTGGACTGCGAAATCCGGATGCAGCGCACGGGCGGACCATTTCATGGAATCAGCCACCAGCCTTCCGAGCGGCGTCGTG
>Ga0068714_10005147_pt1 | contig 14048 bp, 8 predicted proteins | sample MTBNYHSulfiMetaG_FD_62988 | JGI IMG/M metagenome (GOLD analysis project Ga0068714, IMG submission 62988) | Enrichment culture microbial communities from rom New York Harbor, USA that are MTBE-degrading - MTBE-NYH (New York Harbor Sulfidogenic)... | ecosystem: Environmental > Aquatic > Marine >... | reverse complement strand
GGTCCGGTCCAGGGAGGAGGTGGGCTCGTCCAGGATCAGGAGCCGGGGCTTGAGCACCAGGGCCCGGGCCAGGGCGATCCTCTGGCGCTGGCCCCCGGAGAACTCGTGGGGGTAGCGGTGCCGCTCCTCCGGGTCCAGCCCCACCTCCCGCATGGTGTCCACGATCAGCCGCTCCCGCTCCTCCGGGGTCCCGATTTTGTGGATCTCCAGGCCTTCGCCGATGATCTGCTCCACGGACATCCGGGGGCTCAGGGACCCGAAGGGGTCCTGGAATATCACCTGCATCTGCCGGCGCAGGGGCCGCATGTCCTTCCCGGTCAGCTCGTGCACGGCCTCCCCGTCGAACCAAATTTCCCCGTCGCTGGACTCGAGGCGGATCAGGGCCTTTCCCAGGGTGGTCTTGCCGGAGCCGCTCTCCCCGACCACTCCCAGGGTCTGGCCCTTGCGCAGGGTGAAGCTCACCCCGTCCACGGCCTTGACGTGCCCCCGGGTCCGGCGCAGCACCCCGCGCTGGATCGGGAACCAGACCTTCAGCTCCTCCACCCGTACCACCGTCTCCCGCTCCGGGTCCGGCTCCGGGGGGTCCCCCTTGGGCTCCGCCGCGAGGAGCCTCCGGGTGTACGGGTCCCGGGGCCGGGCGAAGATCTCGGCCACCGTGTTGGTCTCCACGATCCTGCCGTCGTGCATGACCGCCACCCGGTCGGCTACCCGGCGCACGATCGAGAGGTCGTGAGTGATGAACAGCACGGCCATGGACAGCTCCCGCTGGAGCTCCTTGATCAGATCCAGGATCTGGGCCTGGATCGTGACGTCCAAAGCCGTGGTCGGCTCGTCGGCCACGAGCAGCTTGGGCTCGTTGATCAGGGCCATGGCGATCATGACCCGCTGGCGCTCGCCCCCGGAGAGCTGGTGCGGGTAGCTCCTGAGCTGCTCCTTCGGGCTCCGCAGGCCCACCCGGCGCAGCCACTCCAGGGAGATCGGCGCGGCCTCGGCGGGGGACAGGCCGCGGTGCAGCCACAGGCTCTCGCCCAGCTGCTTCTCCACGGTGTGCAGCGGGTTCAGGGAGGTCATGGGCTCCTGGAAGATCATGCTGACCTGGTTGCCCCGCAGGGCCCGCAGCTCCGGCTCGGGCATCTCCAGGACGTCGCGGCCCTCGAACAGGATCTGCCCCTCCGGATACGCGATCAGGCTCTCCGGGATCAGGCGCAGGACGGCCTGGGCGGTGACGGTCTTGCCGGAGCCGCTTTCCCCCACCAGGGCCAGGGTCTCGTTGGGCTGAATGGTCAGGTCCGCGCCGTGTACGACCCGCCGCAGGCTCTCCCCCCGGCGGAAGCCGATGTGCAGGTCCCGGATTTCGAGCAGCGAGCTGCCGGGCGCCGTGCCGCCGGGCGCCGTGCCGCCGGGCGGTGTGCCTCTCCCGGGGGTTGTCTGTGCCATCAGGCGGCCCTCCGGGGATCCAGGGCGTCCCGCACCGCCTCGCCGGTGAACACCAGCAGGGTCAGGGTCCCGCCCAGCACGGCGAAGGCGGTCAGACCCAGCCAGGGGGCCTGGAGGTTGGCCTTGCCCTGGGCCAGGAGCTCTCCGATGGACGGTGAGCCCACCGGCAGGCCGAAGCCCAGGAAGTCCAGGGAGCTCAGGGTCGTGATGGAGCCGGCCAGGATGAAGGGCATGAAGGTCAGGGTGGCCACCATGGCGTTGGGCAGGATGTGCCGGAACATGACCCGGGTGTTGGACATGCCCAGGGCCTTGGCCGCCTGGACGTACTCGAAGTTGCGCCCCCGCAGAAACTCCGCCCGCACCAGGCCGACCAGGCTCATCCAGCCGAACAGGAGCATGATCCCGAGGAGCCACCAGAAGTTGGGCTGCACCACGCTGGCCAGGATGATCAGCAGGAACAGCATCGGGACGCTCGACCAGATCTCGAGGAAGCGCTGCCCGAGCAGGTCCACCGTCCCGCCGTAGTAGCCCTGCAGGGCCCCGGCAATCACCCCGACGATCGAGGACAGGACCGTCAGGGTCAGGCCGAAGAGCACCGAGATGCGGAAGCCGTAGATCGCCCGGGCCAGGACGTCCCGGCCCCGGTCGTCGGTGCCCAGCCAGTTGGTGGCGTCGGGGGGAGAGGGGGCCGGGCTTGCCAGGTCGTAGTTGATCGTGTCGTAGCTGAAGCGGATCGGCGGCCAGAGCATCCAGCCCTGCTCCTCGATCAGCTCGATCACGAAGGGGTCCCGGTAGTCGGCCGCCATCTCGAACTCTCCGCCGAACTCCGTCTCCGAGTACTCCCGGAACAGGGGGACGTACAGGCGGCCGTGATGGCCTATCAGCAGGGGCACGTCGTTGGCCAGCACCTCGGCGAAGAGGCTCAAGCCGAAGAGCACGAGGAAGATCCACATGGACACGTAGCCCCGCCTGTTGGACTTGAAGCGAAGCAGGCGGTCCTGGAGCACCGAGCTGCGGGTCGCTTTCGGATTCGCCACGGCTACATCCTCGACCCGAAGTCGATGCGCGGATCGACGATCGTGTAGGTGAGGTCGCTCACCAGCCCCAGCACCAGGCCCAGGAGGGTGAACATGTACAGGTTGCCGAACATGACCGGGTAGTCCCGCTGCATGACCGCCTGGACCCCGAGGAGGCCCAGCCCCTCCAGGGAGAAGATGGTCTCGATGAGCAGGCTTCCGGTGAAGAACATGCCGATGAAGGCCGCGGGAAAGCCCGCGATGATCAGGAGCATGGCGTTTCTGAACACGTGCCCCCGCAGGATCCGCCGCTCGGGCAGGCCCTTGGCCCGGGCGGTCATGACGTACTGCTTGCCGATCTCGTCCAGGAAGGAGTTCTTGGTCAGCATGGTCAGGGTGGCGAAGCCGCCGATCACCATGGCGGTGACCGGCAGGACCATGTGCCAGAGGTAGTCCCCGATCTTGCCGAGAAACCCCAGGGAGTCCCAGTTGCTCGACACCAGGCCCCGGAGGGGAAACCACTGGAGGTACCTGCCCCCGGCGAAGAAGATCACCAGCACGATGGCGAACAGGAACCCCGGGATGGCGTTGCCCAGGATCACGACCGTGCTGGACCACACGTCGAAGCGGCTGCCGTGGCGCACGGCTTTGCGCACCCCCAGGGGGATCGACACCAGGTAGATGATCAGGGTGCTCCACACCCCGAGGGACAGGGACACGGGCAGGCGCTCGACGATCAGCCCCACCACGCTCCGGCCCCGGAACAAGCTGTCTCCGAAGTCGAAGACGATGTAGCGCCTGAGCATCTCGAAGTAGCGCACGTGCAGGGGCTTGTCGAAGCCGAAGCGCCGCTCGATCTCGGCGATCACCTCCGGGTCCAGGCCCCGGGCCCCGCGGTACAGCGAGCGTTCCTCGCCGGCTCCGGGTCCCAGGCCCGCGCCGCCCTCCTGGCGCACCTCCTCCCGCCCTTCCCCGGAGACCCGCTCCAGGATGCGGTTGGAGCCGATGCCCTGCATGTTGGCGATGGCCTGGTCGACCGGACCCCCCGGGGCGACCTGTACGATGATGAAGTTGAGCGTGATGATCGCCCACAGGGTCGGGATGATCAGCAGCAGGCGCCGGACGATGTAGGCGGCCATCTCGCTACGAAGGGGGCTCGGGTACCGGCGTCGGTACCGAGGCTACCGCTGCGTCCTCTGGGACCCCGGCAGCCGGGCTGCCTTGGCGGCGTCGAACCACCAGGTGCCGGTGCCAAGGGTGTACTTGGGCCGCACCGCCGGCCGGGAGAACTTGTCCCAGTAGGCCACCCGGAACATGCTGATGTGCCACTGCGGGATCACGTAGTGGTTCCAGGTGAGCACCCGGTCCAGGGCCCGGCCCCAGGCCAGCAGGGCCTGCTCGTCGTCCTGGTTGGCCACGATCCCGTCGATCAGGTAGTCCACCGCCTCGTCCTGCACCCCCGCGGTGTTGTACGTGTAGTCCACGTAGTCCGAGCGCCAGATGATCTTGAGATCGCTGGAGGGGTAGAAGTTGGCGCTGAAGCCGCCGGAGATCATGTCGAAGTCCCGCTCCCGCAGGCGGTTGACGAACTCCGAGGTGTCCACCACCCGGATTCTCATGGTGATGCCCAGGCGCTCCAGGTTCTTCTGCACGGGCACGGCCACCCGCTCCATGGAGGGGCTGTACAGCAGGAGCTCGAACTCCATGGGCGTGCCGGTCCTGACCTCGACCAGCTTGCGATCCCGGATCTCCCAGCCCGCCTCCTTGAGCAGGGCCAGGGCCTGCCGGATCTCGGCCCGGATGTTCCCCGAGCCGTCGGTGACCGGGGGCTGGTACTCCCTGGTGAACGCCTCCGGCGGGACCTTGCCCCGGATCGGCTCCAGGACTTTCAGCTCCTCGCGGCTGGGAAGGCCGGCGGCCTCGTACTGGGTGTTCTGGAAGTAGCTGCGGGTTCGGGTGTACTGGCCGTAGAACAGGTTGGTGTTCATCCACTGGAAATCCAGGGCGTAGTTCAGGGCCATGCGCACCCGGCGGTCCTGGAAGAAGGGCCGCTGGGTGTTGAAGACGAAGGACTGCATGCCCTGGGGGATCTCGTGCTGCACCTCTTCCTTCTTGATGTAGCCGGCGTCGAAGTTCGGGCCCTTGTACAGGGTGGCCCAGTTGAGGGCGATGTTCTCCTGGCGCAGGTCGTACTGCCCGGCGGTGAAGGCCTCGAAGGCCGCCCTCTCGTCCTTGTAGTAGTCGTAGCGGATGTAGTCGAAGTTCAGCTGCCCCCGGTTCACGGGCAGGTCCATGCCCCAGTAGTCCTTTCGCCTCTCGTAGAGCACGTACTGCCCGATCTTGTAGTCGCTCACCGTGTAGGCGCCGCTGCCCAGGGGGATCTCGGTCAGGGGCTCGGCGAAGTTGCGTTTCTCCCAGTAGTGCTTGGGCAGGATGGTGAGGCCCCCCAGGGAGACGAGCAGCTCCTTGTTGCCCTCCTGGAGGGTGAACCTGACCCTCAAGCGGTCCAGGGCCTCGACCCTGGCCACGTCTGCGTAGTACTGCTTGAACTGGGGCACCCCCTCCTCGAAGAACTTGTTGAAGGAGAACACCACGTCCTCCGCGGTGATGGGCCTGCCGTCCTGGTGCCGGGCCCGGGGGTTCAGGTGGAAGATGATCCAAGTGTGGTCGTCCGGGTACTCGACCTTCTCGGCGATGAGCCCGTAGTAGACCTCGATCTCGTCCTCGCTCGCCGTCATCAGGGTGTCGTAGAAGGAGGTGCTGGCGTCGGCGGCCAGGCCCCGCTGGGCGTAGCGGTGGAAGTTGTCGTAGGTCCCGATCGAGTGCAGGACCAGGGTGCCGCCCTTGGGGGCGCCGGGGTTCACGTAGTCGAAGTTGCGGAACCCCTGCGGGTAATTGGGCTCTCCCCGCACCGACAGGGCGTGGGAAACGATGATCTTCGGAGCCGCCCAGGCCGCCACCCCCGCCAGAATCAGGACAATAGCAAACAACGCAGTGCGTTTCATTTCGAATCCACCTCGACTCGGACAGATATGCTCTACATGAATGAAGATAGAGAATCCGGGAGCGACGGTCAACCGACGTGGCGGCGGCCGGCCCGGCGCTCGAGCTCCCGCACGGCGCAGGCAGGGCCCCGGGCCCGCACCCAGTTCCGCCAGCGCTCCAGGGCGGGCGCGCGCCCGAGCGCCGCGCGCAGCCTGGCACGCATCTCCGTCTGGCTGAAGGTGTTGGGTTCCGCCACTTCCGCCAGCCCGGCGCATTCTGCGTCGAAAGCGATGTTGAACTGGTCGCTCGAGAAGGGCAGGATCACCATCGGCCTGCCGTAGTACAGGCATTCGGTGAAGGAGTTGTTCCCCCCGTGGTGGACGACCAGGTCCACGTGGGGAAGCAGGGCGCTCTGGGGCACGAACTCTTCGATCCGAACCCGCCCGACCCGCTCCGAGGCCAGGTGGGCCAGGGCCTTCCCATGCGCGCCGGCGGCGGCGATGACCTGGGCCTCGGGAAACTCCGCCAGGGCGGCCCGGATCGAGCGCTCCAGCACGTCGGTGCGGGCGGCCAGGAAGGTGCCCATCACGATCAGGACCTTGGGCGAGCGCTCGGGGGATCCCAACAGGGCGCGGGCCTCGGCGTCGACCACCCGGGGCTTGAAGCAGTAGCCCAGGTAGATGCTCCGCGGCGTTTGGCCGGCAGACCCGGGCGGAGCAGGCGTCGTGAGGCGCTTCGGCACGGTCGGCAGCTCCGGGTAGTTGAACAGAACGGCCTCCCGGGACGCCAGGCGGAAGGCGTTCTCTACCGGCGGAGCCTGGCGGGGGGCGGCCTCCAGGAAGCGGTTGAACTCCCCGGTGAACAGCTCCTCGACCTCCCGGCATTCCCGGCGCAGCTCCTCCAGGGCTTCGGGGTCCGGGGCGAAGGCAGAGGGCCAGCGGTGGGGAACCCCGAACAACTCGTCCCCGTGAGGGATGTAGCGCGGGTGCCCGGGGTTGTAGGTCACGAAGCGCAAACCCAGGGAGTGAAGCGCCAGGGTGACCCCGTAGGAAAGCTGGTCCACGATCCAGAGGTCCGGATGCTCCTGGTCGTCAATACGGGAGATACGCTCCCGCAGAAGACCGGGATCGAAGAGCATGTCCGCCCGGCGGTGGCGTGCCTGCAGAAGCAGGGTTTTCAGGGGGCCCTCCCGGGTGGCCGCCAGGAAGGCCTCCAGGCGCTCCTGCTCCTCCCTGGGCTGACGGGTCCGCCCCGCTGCCCCTACGTTGGCGTTCCGGCTGATGGTCAGCTCGACGAAGCGCAGGCCCCCGCCGGAAATCTCTTGCTTGAACGAGGGACTGCAGGCCACGACGGTGTCCCACCCCGCGGCCCGGAAGGCTTCGGCGAGGGCCAGGAGGGGCTGGGCGTGGGAGTAGAAGGGCGGGCTGACGATCACGACCCTGGACATGCTGCCACTATATCCCTCGGGGGGCGCTCGGATCTACGCGGATTTTGGAACCATTTGCGCGGATTTGCAGGCCCGCTTTCTTGACAGGCAGCCCCGGGGGGCTACTATGATACGGTGTCATTTCTTCAATAACTGCACAAGGGAGGTGGACATGAAAGCTGCTAAGACAGCCCTGTGCGTCCTGCTCGTGTTCCTGGTGGCGGCCGCGGCCTTCGCCGCAGGCGGCAAGGAAGCCCCGGGGGGGCCGGCTGAGGCCCGAACCCTGAAGGCGGGCTTCATCTACGTCGGTCCGGTGGGGGACTACGGTTGGTCACACGCCCACGACGTGGGGCGCAAGTACGCCGAAAGCCGGCTGCCGTGGCTCAGGACCATGTACGTGGAGTCGGTGCCCGAGGGGGACGCCGCCCGGATCATCGACCGCCTGATCGTCCAGGAGAACTGCGACGTGGTGTTCACCACGAGCTTCGGCTTCATGGACGACACGGTGGCCGCCGGAGAGAAGTACCCGGACAAGCTGTTCATGCACTGTTCGGGCTTCAAGAACCGGGAGAACGTCGGCACGTACTTCGCCGAGCTGTACCAGACATACTACCTGAACGGCCTGATGGCCGGCGCCCTCACAAAGAGCGGCAAGGTGGGCTACGTGGGTGCGTTCCCGATCCCGGAGGTCGTGCGGCACATCAACGCGTACGCCCTGGGAGTACGGGACGCCAATCCCGCGGCCCGGGTGCAGGTGCGCTGGATCTACTCCTGGTACGACCCGGCCAAAGCCCGGGAGGCCGCCGAGGCCCTGGTGGCCGACGGCTGCGACGCCCTGGCCTTCACCGAGGATTCCCCTGCGGTCATCGAGGTCGGGCAGGAGCATACCGAGCGGGGCAGAATGGTCTACACCTTCTCGCACTACAGCCCGATGCTGGAGTTCGGACCCGACTCGGCGATCAGCGGGCAGCTCGTGGACTGGGGGGTCATGTACGTCAAGATCCTGCAGGACATCTACGACGGCAACTTCAGCAACGAGGACCTGTGGTGGCTGGCCAGGGAGAAGGCGGCCCTGCTGGGGGCCAAGGAGGGCGTGCCGGTTACGCCCAAGTTCATCGATGCCCTCAAGGCGGTCTCGATCAAGACTCCGGACCTGGGGACCCTCAACGTCTACGACCTGGTCATGAAGCGCTACCAGCAGATGCAGCAGGGCGGCCGCGAAGCCTTCGACTGCTTCTCCGGGCCGATCAAGGACAACAAGGGCGCGGTGCGCATCCCCGAGGGGAGAATGGGGACCAAGGGCGAGCTGCTGTCCATCGACTACTACGTCGAGAATGTCCTCGGAGACGTGCCGCGCTAGTCCGGTACGGGAGCCGTGAATCGACCTGTCACTTTGTTGGGAGGCCGGCGCCTGGCCGGTCTCCCGCTTTGGTTTGCCCCGGCGGGGTACGGCTCGTGAACGCTGCAGTCAGGGCGATCCAGAGCCTGGAGATGGTGGGAATCTGCAAGAGCTTCCAGGCGGTCCGGGCCAACCACGACGTCTCTCTGCGGGTCGACTCCGGCGAGATCCTCGGTCTCCTCGGCGAGAACGGTGCCGGCAAGACGACCCTGATGAACATCCTCTACGGCCTCATCTCCCCCGACCAGGGCGAGATCCGGATCAACGGAGAATCCGTCGCTCTGGGCTCCCCCCGGGAGGCGATCGCCCGGGGCATCGGCATGGTGCACCAGCACTTCATGCTCGTGCAGAACCACACGGTAGCCGAGAACGTCGTGCTGGGACTCAGGGAGGCACCCTTTCTGGGGGCGACGCGCTGGGTCGGCGAGCGCCTCGAGGAGTTCGGGCGCCTCTACGGTTTGAAAGTGGATCCCCGGCGGCGGATCTGGCAGCTCTCGGCGGGGGAGCAGCAGCGAGTTGAGATCGTCAGGGCCCTTCTCCAGGGGGCGGACCTGCTGATACTCGACGAGCCGACCTCCGTTCTGACTCCGCAGGAATCTCAGGAGCTGTTCGCCATCCTCCGGCGCATGGCCGCCGAAGGGCACACGATCATCTTCATCAGCCACAAGCTCGAGGAGATCATGGCGGTCTGCGAGCGGGTCCTCGTCTTGCGCAAGGGAGCGTTGGCCGGTGCGGCCCGCACCGACCAGATCGACAAGGCCGAGCTGGCCCGGCTCATGGTGGGCAGGGAGATCATCTTCCGCCTCGAGCGCGAACGGCTGGAGCGTGGGGAGCGAGTTCTGGAGGTCCGGGACCTTACCGTGGCGGGCGATCGGGGGCAGACGGCGGTGAAGGGTGTGTCCTTCGAGGTCCATCGGCACGAGATTCTGGGCATAGCCGGGGTATCGGGCAACGGCCAGAGGGAGCTCGTCGAAGCCCTGACCGGTCTGCGCCGGGCGGTCTCGGGCACGGTAGCGATCCGGGGCCGGGAGATCACCAACGCCTCCGCCCGGGTGATCAGCGCGAGCGGTGTCTCCCACGTTCCGGAGGAGCGGATCCGCTTCGGGGTCGTGCCGAACCTGCTGGTCTTCGAGAACGCGGTGCTCAAGCAGCACTCCCGGAAGATCTTCTCCAGGGTTCTGTTTCTGAACGTGCCGCGGATTCGCTCCCATGCACAGGGGATCGTAGATGGCTTCAACGTGAGCGTTCCTTCCCTGGACACCCCGGTCAAGAACCTCTCCGGGGGAAACATCCAGAAGCTGATCCTGGGTCGGGAGATCACCGGCGAGCCGGATCTGCTGGTGGCGGCTCACCCGACCTACGGTCTGGATGTGGGGGCCACGGAATACATCCGCAAGGAGCTCCTGGAGCGTCGGCGCCAGGGCATGGCGGTGCTCCTGGTGTCCGAGGACCTGGAGGAGATCCTGGAGCTGGCCGACCGCATTGCCGTGATCTACGAGGGAGAGCTCATGGGGATCCTGCCCGCCGCGGCGGCGGCCGGCGAGGCGCAGCCGGGCGCCTCGCAGGCGGACCTGGAAGCCATCGGGCTCATGATGGCCGGCTCGCGGCCCGGGGGAGTGCGACCGTGACCGGGGCGGGCCCGCCGGGGAGCCGGCCGTCGGGGAGCAGGCCGCCAGGGCGCGGTGGGACCCCGGGCGGGGGCCTGGTGGTCCGGGTCGAGCGCCAGGAGGCGGCCACCCCGGGCCTCCAGGTCACGGTCCTGGTTCTCTCCCTCCTGGCCGGGATGCTGGCGGTCGGGGTGCTCTTCGCGGCCAGAGGAATCAACCCCCTGTACGCGCTGTGGAAGATCATCGGAGGCAGCTTCTTCAGCCTGTACGGACTGACGGAAACCCTCACGAAGGCGATCCCCCTGATCCTGATCGGCGCCGGGCTGACCCTGGCCTTCCGGGCCAGGTTCTGGAACATCGGCGCCGAGAGCCAGCTGCTCGTGGGGGCCATCTTCGCCACGTGGGTCGGCCTGCAGTGGGGGACCCGGCTGCCTCCCGCCGCCATGATCCCGCTGATGTTCCTGGCCGGGTTTCTCGGCGGCGCCCTCTGGGGCGTGATACCGGCGGTGCTCAAGGTCCGCTTCGGGGTCAACGAGGTCATTTCCACCCTGATGCTGAACTACGTGGCCGCTGAGCTCGTAACGCTCCTGGTCGTGGGACCCTGGAAGGGGGCCACCCAGCAGGGATTTCCGTACACGGACGACCTGCCGGCTTCGGCCGTGCTTCCTCTCATCGGGGCCACCCGCATCCACTACCCGACCCTGATCGTGGCCCTTGCGGCCGCCCTGCTGCTGTTCGCCCTGGTGTATTCGACCCGCTTCGGCTACGAGCTGCGAGTGGCCGGCGAGAACCCGGACGCCGCCCGATATGCCGGCATCGATTTCCTGCGCACCACCCTGATACTGATGGTCTTGAGCGGCGGGCTGGCCGGCGTGGCCGGAGCAGGGGAGATCGCCGGGAATCACCACCACCTGACGTATCCCGCGGTCATCTCAGCCGGGTACGGCTTCACGGGCATCATCGTGGCCTGGCTTGCCAAGCTGAATCCGGCGGCCTCGATTCTGTCCGCCTTCTTCTTCGCCGGGATCCTGGTCGGCGGCGACGCAATCCAGATCTCCCTGGGTCTGCCGGCGGCCACCGTCCATGTTTTCAACGGGGTCCTGCTGTTCTTCCTGATCATGGGAGACTACTTTGTGGTCAACCGCCTGCGCCTGGTTCGAAGAGGGGGGGCATAGCCGTGGACACGATCCTGTTCTCGGTCATCAACCGGACGCTGATCGCCGGCACGCCGCTGCTCCTGGGTACTCTGGGGGAGATCGTGGCCGAGCGCTCCGGGGTCCTGAACCTGGGCGTGGAAGGGATGATGGCCGTCGGGGCGGTGAGCGCCTTCGCCGTCAGCCTCCTCACGGGCAGCGCCTGGCTCGGGCTGCTGGCCGCCGTGGCCGCCGGGATGGCGGCGGCTGCGCTGCACGCCTTCGTCTCGGTGACCCTTCGCGCCAACCAGGTGGTCTCGGGCCTGGCGCTGACCATGCTCGGCCTGGGGGTGGCGGGGCTTTTCGGCAGGCCCTTCATCGGGCGGCCGCTGCCCACGAAGCTGCTGCCGGTGAAGATCCCGCTCGCCGGCGACATACCCGTGGTGGGGCGCCTGTTGTTCACCCAGGATCCGCTGTTCTACCTGGCCGTGGCGCTGGGCGTGGTGCTTTGGTTCCTGCAGCAGCGGACCCGCTGGGGCATCGAGATCCGTTCGGTGGGGGAGAACCCGACGGCCGCCGCGGTCCAGGGAATCAACGTGCAGCGGGTGCGCTACCTGGGAGTGCTCGTGGGCGGGGCCCTGGCCGGGATGGCCGGGGCGCACCTCTCCCTGGTATACAGCCGCTCCTGGAGCGAAGGGCTCACGGGCGGACGGGGCTGGATCGTGATCGCCCTGACCATCTTCGCCCTGTGGAACCCTCCCCGGGCTTTCCTGGGGGCCTTCCTGTTCGGGTGCATCTTCGTTCTCCAGTACCTGCTCCAGCCCCTCGGAATCCCGCCAAACCTCCTGGGGATGATGCCCTACCTGGCCACCCTGGCGGTGCTCCTGCTCGCCAGTCTGCGCAGGGGGGGCAAGAGATCCCGGGCGCCGGCCAGCCTGGGAGAGCCCTTCACCCCCGGGGAGCGCTGAGGTGGGCGACCCTCCCGGCGGAATTCGCTCTTCCTGCAGCCTGTTCAACAGGGAGGTCCTGCGGGAGGCGATGGAGGGGGTGGCGGGGCGCCCGAATCTGAGCGATCAGTTCCAGGTGCTTCGTGAGCTGCTGCCGCGCCGCATCTCGTACGTCACCGACGCCTACTCCCAGCTGCGTTACGCCAGGGCGGTACTGGAGAGCCTCGCCCTGCCGCCGGTGCCGCTTCCGGCTGGAGCGGGCGGGCACCCCCTCGAGCGTTCGGTGCTGCGGGAGGTCGAGTGCCTGGCCCGCCTGCGGGGGGGCGAACCGCCGGGGGTGCTGCTCGCGGAGTGCGACGGCGAGCTGGAGCTCGGGGCGGTCTTGCGGGGCTTCATGCGCAGCGACGGGCTCCCGTCTCTCGACGGGCTCCTGGGGGTAGTTGGCCGCTCGGGGCCCACGGACGCCCTGGTGCGCGACCTCGTCGTGCTGCGCTCCCGGGACTGGGACAGGGAGGAGCTGGCGGTGACCCTTGCCCGTTCGGTCCGGGAGGCCGGTCAGGAGGAGCGGCGGGGGGCATTCTTCACGGACCTCCTGGCGGAGACCCTGACGCCCGGCCTGGGGGAGGGGGAGCTGGCCGACCGGATCCGGCGCAACCGCAAGCGGCCGCGCCTCCTCGGCCCGGCCCTGCGCCTGGTGGTGGCGGGAGGGTACCACGGTCTCGTGCCGGTGCTCCACCGGCTGCTGGGCAGCCGCCTGCTCGGAGGCCCCCCGTCGCTTCCGGAGGCATGCCTGTGGCAGGTGGTGGAGGCCCTCTCCGCCCTCGGGGCGCGGGAATCGGCGGAGGTCCTGGAGAGAACGCTCCTCGGGCCCGACCATGCCGGGAGCGCACGCCCTTCTCCGCCGCTCGAGGAGATGGCGCGGTTCTGCGCCGAGCACCTGCGCGCGGCATGCAAGCCGACACGCCGCGAGGGCCTGGTCCTCGTCCAGACGGTCCTGAACACGAATCTGCAGGCCCGCGGTCCCGCTGCGGTGGGTGGGGTGCTCACCTTTCTCCACACCCTCGGTGATGCCCTGGGGGAGGTTCCGGGCTGGGGCCGGGTCGTCACGGTGGAGGTGGTCCCCTGGGGAGCCTACCACCCGTCGGTGTCCCTGCGGACTCCCGGGAAAGGCTGCCACGAGATCATCAAGATTCCGGTTCCCGCCCTCACCCACGGCGAGCCCCGGGAGCTGATGAACCAGGAGCTGGCTGTGCGGCGCACGATCCGCAACACCCTGCGCCTGAGGGGCATCCATCCCGACATCGTGCACGTCCGCTATACCGACAACCTCTCCAAGGGTATGCTCCACCTGGCGGATACCCTTTCCGCGCGGCTGGTCTTGACCCTTACCCCGGATCCCCATCGGGATTTCTGCGACGTCCACGGGCGCCTGCTGCCCATGAGCGAGAGCGAGGCCCTGTTTCTGCTGAACAGGGTCTACATCGCCGACCGGCTGATCGAACGGGCCGACGGGATTCTCGGCATAGCCCACGGGTCGGCCAACGCCCAGCTGCTGTCCTATTTCCCGCGGCTGTGCCTGAGCCCGTCGGTGCAGGCCAAGCCGGTGCGGGTGATTCCCGAGGGCATCCGCCTCGATCCCCAGGAGGTCCGGGGTGATTCGGCGGCGATCCTGGGCATGCTGGCGGATCACCCGGGGCGCCATCGCCTTTCGGAGGGGTCCTTCCACCTCCCCGTGATCTTGAACGTGGGCCGCCTGGCCCCCGCCAAAGGGCAGCATCGCCTGGTCGAGGCCTGGGCGGAGTCCACCCTGCGGGAGCGATACGCTCTTGTCCTGGTCGGCGGGAATCTCGCGGCCCCGGGTGCGGAGGAGCGGGAGATGATCGGCGCCATCTCGGCGGTCATGGCCCGGCACCCCGACCTGGAGGGGCGTTTCTGCCATCTCGGGGCCCTGGACAATCCCCAGGTTCGGCTGCTCGAGCGGGTCCTGGCGGCCCGCGGCGTCAGCAGTCCGCCGGTGTATCTCTGCAGCAGCCTCAAGGAGGAGTTCGGTATTTCCATTCTGGAGGCCATGTCCGCGGGATTCCTGGTCCTGGGACCC
>Ga0068714_10005146_pt1 | contig 14049 bp, 9 predicted proteins | sample MTBNYHSulfiMetaG_FD_62988 | JGI IMG/M metagenome (GOLD analysis project Ga0068714, IMG submission 62988) | Enrichment culture microbial communities from rom New York Harbor, USA that are MTBE-degrading - MTBE-NYH (New York Harbor Sulfidogenic)... | ecosystem: Environmental > Aquatic > Marine >... | reverse complement strand
AATTACCGTGGGATCCGGTATCATCAGCAGAGCGTCTATGGATTCGAGACGTTCGTCTAGCGAGTCCCTGATGTCTTTCTGGGACAGCACCTGCAAGGGGACCAGAATCAGATCGTTTTCACGGCCGGCTTTCTGTAATTCATTCACCAATGCCGAGCTGAACTTGGGATCATAGAAAACGCCCACTCGCCGCACGTCCGGCAAAGCGTTTGTGATGACTTTCGCCTGAAACCGGGCTGGAATGTTCAGAGACACGCCGGGTATGCGCTCACCTGCCGGAATAATGCTCTGAGGATTGAGGACCATGCTGTAAAGGCGGGGGGTATCGCCTGGAATAGTCGGTAGCAGACTCAGGGCATGAGGACCGATGGCTAGAACAAGATCCCATTTTGATTCGAGTAGATCGTCGGGAAGGACTCGGTTGGAACGCTGGATCGTGAGTTCAGTTACCTTGCCGGGCATAGACTCGGAAAAACCTTCTGCAGCCTCCACGTAAGGACGTATGGATTCCGAAAGGAGAACGGCGGTGCGGGTGTCGTCTTCACCGGCAAACGAGAGCGAAACGATCACCAACAGAGGAATGAGTGTCAATGCCCACTTCAGGGCAAGATGTTGCATGTTTCTGCGGATCAGGCACGTCACAGGAAGTTCACTCTTTAGGGCGGAAAATGTTTGCCTGTGGACTCATGTTTCATCATCCCATAAGGGTCCGGCACGATTTTCGAAGGCGGAGCTTGCAGAGGACGAGGCAGTCCAAACCCGATTCATATTATAATTGCTGTGGTCACTTATCAATCTTCTTACGCCGTATCGGGTAGTGATCAAAAAAACAAAAGTGGGTTCAGCGCTTATGCGCCCCCACTTTTGAGAGGAAGGATAAAATTGTTGACCGCCCTGTGCGGATTATTTAGGGCGGTGAGCTCGTTCGATACTCTAAGAGGCAATAAGCGTGCCACTAAATGTTTTAGATAACTTATTGAATTTCTGGTATTTATGCCCGACCGGCAATATTTCTGAGCGGTCCGATTCGGCCACTGGCGGGCGAAACTAACCACTTCGGGTAACCGGCGCTCTCTTGGCGCCGACTCCGAATTTCATGGAAATCAGAGGGTCGGATGACAGAGAATAGGGGAATTCGGTCATTCGATGTAAAATTCCAAGGTGGACAAGTTCCCAATAGAATTATGCATTGTAACATCGAAAAATCCGGCTTCGATACGATACGTGCCCGGAGCGTTAAAAGGTGGTTCCGAAGCGGACGGCAGGATGGTGAGTAGTTCGCTTAAAAAAGTGAAACCGCAAGGGATATTGACCGAAGGCAACATCGGGGCGGAAGCGGCATGCCATCCCGACCCGGTCAGATAGTACACTTCGCCCAACGGCGGAGGAGTAAAAAGATACAAATAGAAAGCTACCTGAAGCGAAGGACCCTTGTTTTCGACCGAAGCTGTGATATGAATCGTGTCTGAGGACAAGTAAAAAGTGCGGTCAGAGAGCAAAGTAATTCCCGGGGCGGGCAGACTCTGCTCCGCGTAGTGCAGGATTGTTCCCGAATCACCTGCGACGAACAAATCTTGATTGCTATCGGCCCAGACGCTTCTGACCGCAAATGTAGCTGGAAGGATGCTGGGTTGCCAGAGCGTACCGTCGTAAAGGTGTCCACTCCCATCCCCGCCCAGGACAAATAGCTCCCTGTGCCCGGTAAAACCCACTCCGATCAGGTCGATCGATGGACTCGAAGGAAAAGGCGACCAAGCCTTGCCGTCAAACACCAGAATGGTTCCAGCATTGCCGACAGCAACAACATATTGTGAAAGAGCAGGGGTTCGGATCCCGGTAATCGCGTTCAGATCCTCTGAAGTACCTGAGGGAACCTGCTCCCATGAGCGACCGTCAAATTGGAGGATCAAACCGCCCTGGCCGACCACAAATACCTGACCCCCTTCCGATACCCAAACGTCGTTTAGGTCGGCGTCTATCCCCACTCCCAGGTTCGGATGATACCATTCAAATCCGTCGTAATAGAGTACGACTCCGTTTTTCCCCACCGCGTAGATCGCGTAGAAATCCGCGTTCGGCGGGCCGTAGATCGCGTTCAAATCCGTCGTCACGCCCGATTCCATGGGCGCCCACTCATTGTCTTGATTGATGAGCATGGTTCCTTCGGCCCCTACGGCGAAGGTGAATTCCCAAGGAGAGGCCCAGACCGCTCGCAATTCGAGGTCGACTCCAGACCGCATAGGAACCCAGGCGCCTCCGTCGTAATGGAGAATGTCCCCTCCATTGCCTACGGCGAATATGTTTTCAGGACTATTGCCGTGAATTGCATTTAAGTCGGACCTGGTAATTGCAATGGTCAGTGGGAGCCAGGAACCTTGATCATAATAGTACACATCTCCCCGGCTGCCCACGGTCAGGAGACCCGAAGCCGACGTTCCATAAATTGCATTTGGAGTGAAAGCCTGGGGAGTATCGATCCAGGACCACGTTCCTTCGTTGAAAGACAGGACCCGATTTTGCCAAATATCGAGGACGGCCAGCGAACCATCCGACCCCACCGACACCTTTCTGAATTCACTCCATGTAATGTCGTTCAGGCTTGGGTCGTACTTCACAAAACTCCAGGCGGTTCCGTCGTACTTCAAAACCGTTCCATCGGATCCAACAGCGTACACATCGCCATTCTCGTCGCCCTGTACGTCGAAAAGGGGGCTATAGGTACCGGTACTTGAAATGCTCCACTCGCGTCCATTATAGTGAAGAATTAAGCCGTGGAGAGCTTGATTAACGTAGTGCAGCCCAACAGCCCAAACGTTCGAGGGGCCGGTTCCCCAAATGGCGCGCAGTTCGAAATCTTTCAGACTGGTTTCCATCTTCAGCCAATTGGAGCCGTCAAACCTTAATATGACGCCTTCCAGAGCATCTTGGGACCGAGATCGACCAACAGCGAACAGATTTTCATCCGAGGAACCCCAAACTCCGGTCAGATCGAAATTGAAGGTAACGGTCGTCATCCGTGACCATTTCTCGCCGTCATAGTGAAGAACCAGGCCTTGTTCCCCGGCAGCATAAACGGAATCCGGCCTTACTTCCCAGACCGCCGATAATGTGTTCGGGACTCGGGAGTTCCATGAGTTCCAATCGCCGTCCGCATACTGGAGAATCGTTCCTTTTTCTCCCACCAGGAACAAAGAGGATGAGGACATACCTCCTATGTCCAACAGCGCGTTTCCTTGTGGCCAGGGATTTACCCAGTTCCAGGTTCTCGTGCTGATATTGGTGCTGTCACTCACATCGCCAAAAACGCTTTGTCCGATGCCTATGCACAGGAAAAGCACGATGGCTGCGTGCAGAAGATGTTTTTTTGTTAAATGCATTGCTCGCCTAATTCTTGATTTATAACGGTTAACTATCTGGGGCAATGAATCAAGCCGTGTTCACACTCCACTGGCTTCCTCATACTATGCAAGAACAATACCAGATCCAAAATTGAAAAAAGGCGTTCCAGGAAAGGAGTTACAGGGCCGACAGTGCCGGGCTCGACCCGCAGGCGGCCACTTCCAGCCACTGTCGGCCGAACTCGACCGCTCATGCCTTAACCTCGCCTGTATATTAAATTAAGGTACTACAATCCATTTAATGGGTCAAAACCCTTATATAAATTCATTTGTTGTAGATAGCCTCTTCCCAACCCGCACAAGACCGGATGAGCTATACTCGAACTCCGTCGTATCAAATCTTTCAGTGACAAGGCCGTGTTGGAAATCGACCGTCTGGATTTGCCGCCGGTCTCATCCCGAAAATCCGGCTCCGGAAATCGAAACCCCCGATCGCCCGGAGCCGTATGTCGTATGGAGGCCGCTCAGAACCAGCGGGCTTTAGGCCAATGATTTTTAGCCTTTAAACCGTGTTTCGTTCTTGATATAGATGTTATAAATAATACACGATGGGTTTTAATAGGATTGTAATACGGACCTGTCCATTCGGATTCAATGAGAGGCATATATCTTTCGCCTGCTTTGAATACAAACGACCGACAGTTCCTTTTTGCGTGAATTAGGCGTCGTCTGAGAGAGTAGCGCGACGCCTTTTTATTATTGATGAGGAGAGAAAACACGGCTCTTCGTATGGGAATCCGACTGTAAAACCGGATGTGAAGAGCCTCCTGCTTTCTTGAAGCTTCAACAAGGAGCCCCGGATGACGGCTTTACTGTTGGTGGTAGCCTGCACCCTGCTTATTTCCACACTATGTTCGCTTTACGAAGCGGTGTTGTATTCGACCAGGAGGGCCGAACTGGAAGCGGCCCTCAAGGGCGGCAGGCATCCTCGTCAGGCGAAAATGCTGATCAAGATGAAGCAGACGATTGCGGCGCCCCTGGCCTCGATACTCATTCTGAACACCGTTGCCCACACGGCCGGAGCCACGTGGGCCGGATCCCTGGTGACGGGTGTTTTGGGGCCCCATTGGGTACTGTCGTTCTCCATATTGCTGACCTTGGCCATACTCATACTTTCTGAGATCGTGCCGAAGACTGTGGGGGCCGTGCACTGGCGAGGGCTATGGCCCTATATCGTGACGCCGCTGCGGGCCATGAACGTACTGCTTTTCCCCCTGGTCTGGTTGAGCCTGTCGCTCACACGCTGGATCACCGGCAAACAGAAAGGCGCCGTTGTGACAGAGGAGGAAATCCTTGCTATGGTGCGGTTGGGCGCCCGACACGGTGAAATCACCGACATGGAAGGTCGGATGGTAGAAAATATTATCGGTCTCGAGAATAAGACTGCCAAGGACATAATGACACCCAGAACCGTGATGTTTACATTGGATAGTTCCCTATCCGTGGCGGAAGCCTACGAAATGGCCTACGACATGGGCTTCAACAGAATACCCGTCTATTCGGGAACAGTGGAAAACATCCAAGGATACGTTCTCATGAAAGACCTTTCCGGGAGACGTGCATGGGAACACCCTGAGGAATCGATCAAATCCATTATGAAGAGTGTCTCGTTTGTTCCGGAAAGCGCCAACTGTCTGGGCCTACTTAACCAGTTTCTGAGAAGCCGAGAACAGTTGGCCGTGGTGGTCGATGAATACGGCGGCGTAGCAGGCCTGCTTACGTTGGAAGATCTTATCGAGACTGTTATTGGAGAGGAAATCGTGGACGAGACGGACAAGGTGGTGGATCTTCAGGAACAGGCCCGCAGCCGGATGAAGGCATTTACAAGGATGAGGGCATTTACAAGAAAGAAGCATGATCCGAAAGCATGAAAACGGATGTCTTTATAAATCGGCTTCTCTAAGGAGGTTGGCGGATGCAGAGAATGAAACTGGCAAACAAGATGATTTTGAGTTTCATGGTAGTGATTGGACTATGTGTCGGATATGGTTCGGCGGTTTTTTATCAGGGAACGAATCAGATTAAGGCAGAGATGCCGAACGCAGATCCGGGTTTGACAGCAGTGATCGAAAAACTACAGACGACTTCGCTGGCCGTGGGAGTGTTGGGAGCCATTTTGGGATGCCTGGTGTGTTTCTTTCTTGTCAAGCAGGTGGTATCGCCGATAACGGCTATCAATGCGGCGCTGAAAACCTATTTGGAGAAAGGGAAGCCGGTTCGGATCGAAATCCCGAATAAGGACGAGTTGGGCATAATGGCATTGTATCTGAACGAACTACTGGCGGAAAAGCGGAGAATTTAGACACCAATCACCGCAATCCATCGGGATGAGGCTTGCGCATTGGAAATGACGCGTAGGGAGGAAACTTTGGGCGGCGCGTCCTTACACGGACGCTTTTCTCCTCAAATACGCTTAGTGAAAGCGGGTTCTTGTCTTGGGCTGTTCCGTATTATACAATGCAATACGAAACTTGCACCTTGTCTTGTGACAAGTTGCCCTGGATCTGCCGAATCCAATGGTGGAATCAACGTTTTTTCCGAGTCAGGAGTTAACTCGTGGATGTGATCCAAGTAACGTGTTCATGCGGTAAGACATACAATATTCCTGCAAGATTCGCCGGCCGAATGGGAAAATGCCCCGCTTGCGGAAATCCGGTTCAAGTGCCGAGGAGCGTCCCCTCTGAGGATTCCGGCAACGAGACCTTCACCGCCGCGCCCGAAACATCCCAACATCCTCAAGGCGTGCGTTCTGAGAAGAAAGGAGCCACGCGGAAGGGGGATGCCGATCATGTTGAATCGGGATCCGGATCCCTTTATCAGACCGAATCTTCGACCTTGGGATCAGAGGAATCTATCGAGGCCAAGCCCGGGTGGAAGGATTACCTGCTCGGTTCATACGCCAACCTGAAAGGGGCTGCTCGGGAGAAAACGGAGTCGCTCCGGAAGTCGGCTCAGCGCAGAACGAAAGCCGGCTCTCAGGGAACCCGTAAAGAACCCGACAACAGAAAATTAATCCGGAATCTGAAATGGGCCTTGATCGTTCTTCTTGCAATCTGTGTGATTTTCCTGAGCTGGCTCTGGATAAAGGGCTCACAAGCGGAAAAGGATTATAGGGAAATGATGGCCGCCACCCGTAATCAGGAAAACCTAAGACTCGTGGAGAGTGAATACCGAAACTATGTCTCCAAGCATACGAACAGTCGTTACGCGGCGGAAATAGGGCAGGCATTAAAGGAATTACCGGATCGCATCGAAAACCAGGATTTCAAAAACACCATGAAGAAAACGGAGGAATTGGGGGAAGAATACGAAGAGCAGGAAAAGGTGTTAAAGCACTTCCTGTCCCTCCATCCCGGTGGAAAACATACGAAACAGGTCCGTACCCTTCTGGAGGAAATCCCCGCAAAGACAGCCAAAAAAGAATATTTCAAGCTCAAAGATCGATTGGAACTCCCCATAGAGGACCTGAAAAAAGCGGAGAATCTGGTGTGGGAATACCTCACCGACTATCCCAAAGGAGAATACGAACAAGATGCCAAAGCTTTGCTGCAAGAACTTCCGAGTCGTTACGAGCGGCAGGAATTCAAAAAGCTGAACGAAGAGATCGATCAGCTTGGAGATCGATACGAAGAAACGGCGCCGCTCTATAAGGCTTTTCTTGGAAAGCACATGTATGGAGCGAATTATGCGGAGGTACAAGAACGTCTGGCAAGGATTCCCGACCTCATCGACGATAGGGATTTTAGAATTATTATGGATACGGAGTGGGGAAGTCTCGATGCAAAGACGGAAGCTTTGCGGGAATATCTGAAGAACTATCCTGGGGGAAGACATGTCGCGGAGGCCAGGACACTGATTGACCGCTATCCGATCGAGTACGCTCGAGAGAAAAAGGAGGAGCTGGCCGACCTCGAGGGGCAGGGGAGGCTGGAAGATGCCATCGTACTCTGCCGGGAATTCATGAAAGCATATCCGGATCACCGCGATACGCCGTATTTTAAAAACGCCATCGTACGTTTTGAGCGCTTGCTGATTTCTGAAAGAGCCGGGGGGGATGCTTTGACCGAGATCAATGCATACAATTCCTTCATCCGCAGGTATCCCGGTCATGAAGAAACCGAGATGGCAAAGAAGGAAAGACAAGAGCTTGTGGCTGAATTCGAGGAAAGGACCTGGAGTGAGTCGCTGGCTCGTGCGGAGGCTGCCCCGGGCGACCCAGCGGCCTATAGCCAAGCGCTGAACGATTACCTTCGTTTATTTCCAAATGGTAAATACGTTCAAGAGGCGAGAGACCGGGTGGAAAAGGTGGAAGGGAATGCACGGGCCGCGCATGCCCAAGACGAGTGGGAAAAGGTCCGGGTGCTGGCGTTGAACGCAAATAGTCCCAAGGCCGCACTCCAAGTTCTGGAAAATTATGTAGCGACCAATCCCAATGGCGCATACTTTAAGGACGCGGAGCAGGAGATCATCCGTATTGAACTCAAACGTTTTCAAAGTGTGGCTCCCTTCGGATCAGAAGAAGAACCGCAAAAAGTGAATCTTAACGATGGCTCCAGCTTGACCGGCACGGTAAGGCGTTCGTCCGGCGGCCTAATCACATTGACGAGCTTGAGAGGCGATCGTTACTATTTGGGCCCGGATCAGGTCAGGGATTTGGAGCTTACGAACACTGCAAAAATGATGCGCCGGTATAATGAAGATTTGAAACGACTGACTCCGAGGCAGCCGGATGCTTACGCCAAACTGGCGGATTGGTGCGATCGGAACGGATTTAGAGACAAAGCTCTTTTGCTCAGCGTGATCGCCGCCTATCTCAACCCGGCCGAGAGCGGGGCGGTTAAGCGTTTGACAGAGGCGAAGTTCGCGTATTCGAACGGTCGCTGGAGATCATCGGACGGGCTCTGGAAATAGAGACGCAGGAAGACATTAGGACTGAACGCGCGTTTTGGGGGGTCCCGCCTGAACAAAAAGGGCTCAACGACAGAGACCTTCGATTAGGGATATCGGAAGGGACGGTCTTGGAAGCCTGGGATCTCCCCTCTCGACTTCGAATGGAAAAACATCAGGATGAATCCTTTTTGTCGGAAAATCCTCCGTGCTTGGCCATCCGTGAGAGCACTGATGGACGAAATGGACGATGCGCGCGCCGAGCTGCACGCCCTGCATGAGTCCCGGATGGAACTGGTCCGGGAACGGGATCGCCTGCAGGAGGAACTCCAGCGGATGAGAAACAAATACGAAGGCCTCTCTCCTCCGGGTCACTTCTCCTCCACGATACCTAACCTCGAAGAAATAAAGAAAGCAGAAGATCGTGTCTTTGGAATTCCTTCCAGACACATACCGGGAATTCGCTTGAATGAAGAGCGGCAGCTCGAACTTCTTTCATCGTTTGCCGAGTTCTACAAAACATTGCCTTTCCCGAGGGAGAAAACGGAAGGGTTTCGCTATTATTTCGACAATCCCGGGTACAGCTATTCGGACGCTATCTTTCTGTATTGCATGATCCGGCAACTGAAACCCAAACGTATCATCGAAGTGGGCTCCGGATATTCGTCCTGTGTCATGCTCGATACGAACCGGCTTTTTTTTGACGATTCCATCGACTGCACGTTCATAGAGCCGTACCCTCAGCTCCTGCTATCGCTCATCGACGAGGAGGACCGGGAGCGGATAACTCTTATTTCCAGGAACCTTCAGGATGTTCCGGTTGATATTTTCCAAAAATTGGAGCCCCATGACATACTCTTCGTAGATTCCACGCATATCGTCAAAACGTTCGGCGACGTGAACTGCGTGTTTTTCGATATTCTTCCGACTGTTGCCTCAGGCGTGTTCGTGCACTTTCACGATATCTGGTATCCTTTTGAATATCCCCAAAAGGCCGTGTATCAAGGCGTGGTATGGAACGAAATCTACGTACTCCGAGCGTTTCTGCAATATAATGACGCCTTCCGGATCGTGGCGTTCAATACTTTCCTGGAAGAGTTTTTTCCCGATCGGTTTCAAGAGAGCTTGCCTCTGTGCCTCGAAAACAAAGGGGCCAGCATATGGATTGAGAAGCTGTAACGCCCTACACGAATTGGTCGCTGTTCTTGCAGATGAAAGCAGTCCTAACGTTATTTCTCCTGGCCGATGGAACTCATCTTGTGTATCCCTGTTCCTCGAGATACAGCAGGACCCTTTGCGCGGCCTCGATGGGATTGAGTTCCCGTGTATCGATGGTGATTTCCGGATTGGATGGCGGTACGTAGGGATCGTCAATTCCGGTAAATCCTTTTATCTTTCCGGCTCTTGCCTTTGCGTAGACTCCCTTCGCGTCCCTTAGTTCGCAAGTCTCCAAAGGGGTAGAAAGATAAACCTCGACATATCCTCCATATTGAGAGATGAGTTCCCGATTGTATCGTCTCGAATCCTCGTAGGGTGCTATGGGCGCGCAGATGGCGATTCCACCGTTCTTGGTAATCTGGCTCGCCACGAATCCGATCCTTCGTATATTCAAGTCACGGTGTTTTTTAGAAAAATCCAATTCGCTGGACAAATTGGTTCGCACAATATCACCATCCAGAAGAGTGACCGGGCGATCACGCATTTCCATGAGCTTAACCAGAAGTACTTTGGCCAGAGTCGACTTGCCGGATCCGGAAAGTCCGGTGAGAAAAATCGTGAAGCCTTGTGCAGACTTGGGCGGAAAGGCCAGCTTCAGTTCCGCTACCACTTCCGGATAGGAAAACCACTCCGGTAGCTTCAGATCGTTTTCCATTCTCCGCAGCAGTTCCCTCGGGGATAGCTCGCGCGGCTGCATCTCGGAGCTCAGTTCCTGCGGGGAGACGAACTCCGCTTTTTCCTCCACATAAACAAAGGGCTCAAAAGGCGCCATTCTGATCCCTGTTTCAGATTCATATTCCTCGACGAGTCTTTGGGCGGAATGGAGAGGATAGAATCGTTCGGTACCCGGCTGTCCGGAAAAAGGATCTGCGTGATCGTACGCAACGAGAAAATGGCTACACCCGAAATTTTTCCTGACAATTGCCTGTAATAAGGCCTCCCTCGGGCCGGCTTGTATCGAAAAAGAGGGGAGAAGCGCCAGCATGATCAGATTCTTGGGGATTTTTTTTACGATTTCGGAATAACTTCGAACAAGCGCATAATATCTGGGTTCTCCCGGATCGCCGAGTCCAATGCAGGGATGAATAAGAATGCTGCTATTGGCCTCTCGCGCGGCTGAGAGCACGGCTTCCACATGAGAGCGATGCAGGAAGTCCTCGGCGTGAAACCCGACCACATTTCGCCATCCGTTTCTCGAAAACCGGCGATGTACTTCCGGCGGCGTGAGTCTGAGTTCGTTGAAATCATAATGAAAGGGCAGCTGGACCCCCTCCAGGGAACCGCCCACATACCATGAATCGGTTTGGTCGAAGAACGCCCTCACACCAGGGTGTTTTTCAGGGTCTTCGGTTCCCCACACACCTAGAGCTTCCCTTCTCAGGTCAGGCTTCCATAGGCTCTCGACCTTCAAAACAGCAAGAATAAATCCTTCTTCATCGCGCAGCGCAATTCGTTCATTTTCAGAAAGCGATTGGGCCCTTTTCTCGGAGATATCCAGACAGATAGGAACGGGCCAGACCGTGTCGTCACTCAGCCTCTGATCATCCAACACCCGTTCGTAATCGTCACGGGTCAGGTAGCCTGTCAGGGGATAAAATGCCCGATTGAGCAGTAGTTCCAGATTGCAGAGCTGACGCTTGTTCAGATGGATCGAGGGGTACTGCACGGCTTCGGCTTTCAAACTCTCCATGCGCCTGAAATGAACCAGGAGACTTTCTGAGTGGTTTAGGCTGTCTTTCATGATGGTACGCTATTATCCTTTTCCGGAGGATTTGGTATTTCCCTCTTTCTTTATCACATCCTGAGCCGTACTGAAACGACTTAAGACGCACCGGCATGGCAACGCTCATCAGGGGGAGATTGCGGGCGCAGTTTTCTCTATTCGGAGTTTGAAAGAGGGGCTTGGGGAGGAGAGAAACGTACTGAAGCCTCGCAACCCAGAGCGTGCCCATGCCTAGGTCAAAATTGGGATGGTCTTTTGTTCGTTTAAGCGGCCACAAAAAGGTTAGGCATCCGTGAACTGAAAGGTCGGCTCCTTCGCCGTCGTTCGATTCTTGAGAAACCATGCTATTCCAGTGTCCTGATCCGTCGTCAGATGCTGGAACTCGAGTCCCACCCTTCGAGACACCAGGGCGATACCATCCGCCAGGGACGCCAAAGGAATATCATACACTACAACACACTCGAGCTCTCGCAATATACGCCCCGCTCCACTGACGAACAGATCGACCTTGATTACGGCTTTGGAGTCAATGTCATCATTTAGGGGGAAGTACTCACATCCCAACCCACCTCGGCTGATATCCTTTACGATTCCGATGGATTTGAATCCCGGATTCCACATGGCCAGGGTGTCCGCGTCGGGTTTGAAACGGCGCGATTTTCGCTTGTCTGAAATGTCATGGAGAGAAGCCATACCAAATGCTCGGCCGGCAATAGCCATAGAGCACCCCCTGCAGAGGGTGCGCAAACTCTACTCGTACCGGCGGTAAAAAGGCCTTTGTCCTGCGTGACGCGCCGAGCGTTGGACGGAATTGTTCATGAGCTATCAGGAAAAACAGAAGTTCCCCGATCCTGCCCGTCTTTTTCAGGTAGCGCGAAGCGGGAGCTTGGCTCGTAAACGGCCTTTTCGAGAACGATTGTCCGCCTTCTCCCGCGTACATCATCGTCATCGTCACATACTCTTAATATGATTAATGTATGTTATCCTCAAATGCTTAGATCTGCAATATTTTTTTGAATGCAATACATTTTTCAGGAGCCAAGATCGAAATGACGATGAGGTTCTTCTTGACCAGAAACGGGGGAATCGGCTTCGATTCAACGCTCGGTTGCTGTTTCGCAGCTCGGAGAAGCGCTTGCCGTCCGGCGGCAAACATCATTGATATACGGCTTGTATCCGGTTATAAAAGGTGCTTACCGTCCTGAAAGCGGATGACCCCACTGCCGGAGCGAAATCGAGTCACTTACATAGATGAAATGTTGTTCCTGAGATGCGCCGAGAATCCGATTTTTCCCCAAACCTCGATCCGCCTCGAGGTCGATCCGGTCGTGGTCAATCTTGGAGGAAAATTGTAGAGTATTTCCGGAAGTTTTTCTCAAAAGCAGAAATATGCTTAGGACTCCGGTTGTTGTTTAACTCGTAGAGTCCACGTTCTCCAAAACGGTAAATCCGACTCAACGACGCGGAGTGGTTAAATGGATGAGGATAGACGCTCAGGCGCGGAATTCGACCTGCTTCCGCCTCGAAAAATGATCGATTTTGTAGGAGAAGGCGACTTCAAGCTTGTAGGAGAGACCCTTCTCGCCTACTTGAAGAACTTGGTAGGCCTCAAGCCTCATGAAAGCGTACTGGATTTAGGATGCGGTTGCGGCCGAATCGCCATACCATTGACCCGATATCTAAATCATGAAGGTGGCTACCAGGGATTCGATATCTACAAAGAAGGCATAGAATGGTGCACGGAACATATTACTTCGAAGTTCCCGAATTTCCGGTTCGAATTTGTAGATATTTATAACAAGAGATACAATCCGGACGGGAAGAACTCGGCTACCACATTTCGGTTTCCCTATAGAAGCGGACGTTTTGATGTTGTTTTCGCTGCATCCGTTTTCACACATCTCCGTAAAGAAGATATGCTGTGTTATTTGTCCGAAGTATCGAGGGTGCTGAAAGAAAAGGGTAGATGCCTGGTCACCTTCTTTTTATTTAATGAGACGGCAAGATTCGATGTGGATCCGAAAAGGAGCAACCTGGCGTTTAAATACCAATTCGGTGAATATCGGACTGAACACGAAGATGATCTGGAATACGCCGTAGCTTATGACGAGAATTTTATTCGAGCATCGTGTTACAGCAACAAACTGTTTGTTCGGGAACCCATCGTCTATGGACTGCAGGATGTCGTGACAGGGGTAAAAATGGGGAATCCATGGACGCTGGCTCTGAACGCATTCCGGCAGAAACTCAGGAAGCCGATCATCGAGAGACGCTTGAAGCAAAAGGCGACCCCATCGGTCGGACGGATACGTCCCCGGAACGGCCTCTGGACGAACGCGTCGGATACCGTTCATCTGATGGTTCAGACCTATGAAAATGACGACTGCGTCATCGTAGCAACGATGGACATGATACGATTGGTGGCGTTTCGAGGATTGATGGACAGAGACAAAGTCTGTTTTGCCGACGATGTAGGGCGTCAAGGATTCACCCTCACCCTGAAACTCACGAATTCATTAAAAGGTGAGGTCGATGCCCGTTTGCCTTGGGGCCCTGTGAAAACGGAGGTTACGTTGGCCGTTCCGGCAGTCGGGAGGGAAAAGTAGGAGACGAAAGAGAAATAAGGGACGTCCGTGAAATATGGACATTAGAATAAGAACGCTTCTTTTCCGGTTTGCTGCACAAAAGCTTTTCCTCGATTTACGGCCTTGCTGACCGTGGAAGGGGAGATGTTCAACTCTCGGGCCACTTGGGCGCCTGGCGCGGGATGGCTTCTTTCTATCACGGATTCAGACGGATGCGCCTATTTCACGGATGCTCCCA
>Ga0068714_10005145_pt1 | contig 14051 bp, 9 predicted proteins | sample MTBNYHSulfiMetaG_FD_62988 | JGI IMG/M metagenome (GOLD analysis project Ga0068714, IMG submission 62988) | Enrichment culture microbial communities from rom New York Harbor, USA that are MTBE-degrading - MTBE-NYH (New York Harbor Sulfidogenic)... | ecosystem: Environmental > Aquatic > Marine >... | reverse complement strand
CGCTTTGGTGAGCCGGGGGAGCCTGGAGAAGTCCGCACGCTTCGGGTCGAACTGAAGCTGATTGCCCAAGTGGGCCTGGTCGGTTTTCCCAACGCGGGAAAGTCCACCCTGATCCGGGCGTTGACCCAAGCCCATGCGCGCATCGGCGACTATCCTTTCACCACGCTCAGCCCGGTCCTGGGCACGCTTTTCCTGTCCGATACCGAAAAGATCATCGTCGCCGACATTCCGGGTCTGATCGAAGGAGCGCACACCGGGGCGGGCCTGGGGACCGACTTTCTCCGGCACGTCGAGCGCACCCGGCTGCTGGTTTTTGTGGTGGACATTTCGCCTGAGGCGACTCCGGAGCCGGAGGAGGCGCTTCGAGTTTTGCGGCACGAGTTGGGCCAATACCGGGGCGACCTGCTCCAGCGGCGCTGGATCGTCGCCTGCAACAAGCGGGACCTGCTTAAGCCCGAACAGCAGCGGGAGTGGGAGGAGCACCCTGAGCGGGTTCTCAAAGCGGCAGGCGAGCCGGCGCAAGTGCCTTGCTGCGTTATTTCGGGTCTGAAGGAAGAGGGCCTGGATCGGTTGAAGGCCTTAATTGAATCGGAATACCGCTCGGTGATCGAGGAAGAGGACGAGGTTCAGGAGCCGGGAGTCGGGAGCGAGCGGGAATAGCGAAAGTTTCAGCGAAAGCTGCGCTTTCGCACTCCACATTGGGCGGAAGCTGTGCTTGCGAAAGCTGCGTTTTCGCACTCCACATTGGCGAAAGCTGCGCTTTCGGACTCCATAAGCTTTACAGGAGGGGGCGAGTGCTGGGCTTCGATGGCCGCGGAAAGGCGGTGGATGGCGAATGAAAACCCCCGAGTTTATCCGAGGGCGGCTGAAGCGCGTCAAGCGTGTGGTCGTCAAGGTGGGCACCCACCTCCTGCGGGGGGAGGGGGAAGGGCTGAACTTGCAGGTGATGGAGGCTCTGGCCCGACAGATTGCCGCCATTCGGCAGCGGGGCGTCGAGGTCATCCTGGTCTCTTCCGGGGCGGTCGGCGCGGGTGCGCAGGCCATGGGAGTGAAGCAGCGTCCGGAAGATGTCAGCGGACGGCAGGCCTTGGCTGCGATAGGGCAGGCGCATTTGATGCATCAGTATGACACGCTTCTTGCCGCTTATGGCGTGCGGGTCGCCCAGGTTCTTCTGACCCGGGACGGGCTTGATCACCGCCAGCGTTACCTCAACGCCCGCAACACCCTGGAGACTCTGTTGAAGTGGGACGTGCTGCCGATAGTGAACGAGAATGATACCGTCGCTGTTGAGGAGCTGAAATTCGGGGACAATGACCGGCTGTCGGCTCTGATCGCGACGAAAATGGGAGCAGATCTGCTGGCGATCCTGACGGACGTAGACGGTGTATTTGACCGCTCTCCCTCGGAGGAAGGGGCGAAGCGCATCCCGGTCATCTCGCGCTTTCCGGTGGTTTCCAACATTGAGGAGCGGGCGGGCAGCGCGTTTGGCCTGGGGGGCATGAGAAGCAAGCTGGAGGCGGCCGAGCTGGCCACCCGGGCGGGCATCCTGACCCATATCGGCAACGGCCACGAGCCGGACCTTCTTCTGCGAGTGCTGGCCGGTGAGATGGTGGGCACCTGGTTTAAGCCTCAGCAGCGGAAGCTTTCGGGGCGCAAGCGGTGGATCGCCTTTGGCAAAAGGCTATGCGATGGTAGAATCAGTGTGGACGCCGGTGCCGAGCGGGCCTTGCGGGAGCGAGGCAAGAGTCTGTTACCGTCGGGCGTGACAGCGGTCGAAGGTTCGTTTGAAGAGGGGGATTTGGTCCAGGTATGCGGCCCGGAGGGCCGGGAAATCGCTCGAGGGCTGGTCCGGTATGCGGCACAAGAGTTGCAGCAGATTCAAGGAAAGAAAACCCGGGAGGTGCCGGCGTTGCTCGGCCGGCGCGAAAGCTACGAAGTGATTCATCGGGACGACATGGTGGTCGTCGAGGAAGGAGAGGACACGTGAGCGGTGAGGATGAGCGGGAAGTGACATCCTATGTTCGCGTTGTGGCTGAGCGGGCGAAGGCCGCCGGCCGGCGGCTGGCGCACCTGAGCCCGGAGATCAAGAACAAAGCCCTGCTGAAGATGGCCGCGGGCATTCGGGCCGAGGCCGGGCGCATCCAGGAGAGTAACCGGGCGGACCTCGAAGCCGGGCGACGCAAGGGACTGTCGGAGGCGATGCTCGACCGGCTCGAGCTGAGCGACGGGCGGATTGAAGCGATGGCGGCCGGCTTGGAGGCGATCGCCGGGCAGCGGGATCCGGTCGGGGAGGTCGTAGCGCAGTGGCGCCGCCCGGGCGGTTTTGAGGTGGGGCAGGTTCGCATTCCGCTCGGGGTGATCGGGATTATTTATGAGTCGCGCCCGAATGTGACGGCGGACGCCGCCGGGCTGTGCTTCAAGGCGGGTAACGCGACGATCCTGCGGGGGGGGGCCGAGGCGATTCATTCCAACCAAGGCATTGTCGAAGTCATTCGGGCAGCGTTGCAAGAGGCCGGGGTGACGCCGGACGCGGTTCAGCTGGTGGAGACGACCGACCGGGCGGCGGTTGGCGCGCTGCTGCGGCTGCGGGACCTTGTGGACGTCATCATTCCGAGAGGGGGCAAGGGGCTGATTGAGCGCGTGGTGGAGCAGTCCACCATCCCGGTCATCAAGCATTTCGAGGGGATTTGTCATATCTTTGTGCACCGGGAGGCGGATCTCGATATGGCTGTCGAGCTGGCCTTGAACGCCAAGACGCAGCGGCCGGGGACCTGCAACGCGATGGAGACACTGTTGGTGGATGCTCCCGTCGCGGGTGAGTTTCTTCCGCGCATTGCGGAGCGGTTCAAGGCGAAGGGCGTCGAGATTCGGGGTTGTTCGCGGACGCGCGAGTATATTGCGGTTGACAAAGCGGCGACGGAGGATGACTATCGAACCGAGTACCTGGCGCTGGTCTGCAACATTCGGGTCGTGGACGGCCTGGATGAGGCGATCGAGCACATCGCCCGGTATGGCTCGCGGCACACCGACGCCATTGTAACGCGTTCGTACGAGGCGAGCCGGCGATTTGTGAGCGAGGTGGATTCCTCCTCGGTGATGGTCAACGCGAGCACGCGGCTGGCCGACGGCGCGGTGTATGGCTTGGGGGCCGAGATCGGCATCAGTACAGACAAGCTCCACGCCTACGGGCCGATGGGGGTGCAGGAGCTGACGGCGAAGAAGTTTGTGGTCTTCGGCCAGGGCGCTCTGCGGGAATGAGAAACAGGATGGCCTCCACCTCCGAGGTGGAGTCCATCCCGGGTCGGTAAGAAGACCACGGGAGGATCGGCTTTGAAAATCGGGGTCTTTGGGGGCACGTTTGATCCGATTCACTGGGGGCACCTGATCCTGGCCGAGATGGTTCGCGACCAGGAGGGTTTAAGCGAAGTGCTGTTCGTGCCGACCGCGGTGCCGCCGCATAAGCCGATCGGGCAGCTCTCGGCCATCAAGCATCGGCTGGAAATGACTCGGAGGGCGATCGACGGGGTCGAGGGATTTCGGCTGTCAAACATCGAGGCCGATCCCGGCAAAGTCTCCTACAGTGTTGACACGTTGGACCGGCTCTCGGAGCAGTATTCGAATGAGACCCGGCTGTGTTTCATTGTGGGCGCCGATCAGCTGGATGAAATCGAGACCTGGAAGGAGTATCGCCGCCTGCTGGAACAGTACGGCCTGTATGTGGCTCACCGGATGGGCGCGGCGGAGCAGGCGTTGTTCGAGCGATACCGGCAGTGGATTGTCCGGGTCGAGATGCCGCTGATCGAGATTTCCTCGACCGATATCCGCCGGCGGGCGGCCGAGGGGCGCAGTATCCGCTTCCTTGTGCCCGAGGCGGTTGAGCGCTATATTGGCCGAAAGAATCTCTACCGGAGCGAGGAAGCCTGAGCGAGCAATGGACCCGACGCTGTTGGAAGAGCTGAAAGAGCAGATCAACGCGGTGCTGGACGCCGAGACGGTGCTGTACAAGGTCAATTACCGAGTCGAGTCCATCGAGCAACAGGGGGTCTCCATCAAGGCTTTTTGTCCGATCCATCAAGAGACGATGATTCGCAGTCTGATCGTTGATCCGAACAAGCGGCGCTTCCGGTGCAATTATTTCAATTGTCCGGGCAACCGGGGAGGCACTTTTCTGGAGTTGTACTGCCTGGCGACCGGCTGTTCCGAGGAGGAGGGGGTCCGCTTCTGGAGTGAGGAATTGGGTTTGGGGGGACAACAGATGCTCGTCGAAGATCCTTCGCGCGTTGGAGGGCCGGAGCTGGAAGAGCCGGTTCCGCATTTTGCGCCGGAGGGGCAGGAGTCACAGGACGCGTGGGTCGAGGATTCCGGGGCGAACCTTGAGGAGCTGGTGGACTTTGACGGGGCGTCGCATTCAGCGGAGGCGGCCCCGGACGCCGGCGGCGAGATGGCCCCGCTGGGCGAAACAGGGGGAGAGACTCGGGGGTCGTCGCAGTACGAGCCGGCGTTCAACAGCGCGGTAGGGGCGTTTGAGAGTAACAAGTATCACAGCGCCCTGGAGCTGTTCCAGAGCGCGCTCCAGGCGGCAGGCGGTCCGCAGCAGCAGCTGGATTGCGAGATCATGCTGGCCCGCTGTTTCATTCATTTGAAGAACAGCGAGGAGGCGCTGGCCTTGCTGCGGGCGGCTCTGAAGCGGCCGACGGTCCCCGACGTGTCCAAGAAGGAGATTCTTTACCGGACGGCCGAGGCCTGGGAGTGCGGCGAGCAAACCGACAAGGCCATTGAGGTGCTGCGCGTCCTGATGGAGAAGTTCGGCCCCTACCGCGACGTGGAGAGTTGGCTGGAGCGCTTGCAGGGGCGTCGCAAGCCGGCCAGGACGGAGCGCGGCGACGGGCGCATCTCTTTTATTTGAGCCTCCGGTTCGGAGGGTTTCGGAGGACAGGGACAGGTTGGAACGATGAGCTACACGGATTTCTACGGACTCAAGGAACAACCCTTTTCCAACACCCCGGACAACCGATTCTATTTTGAGAGTCACCAGCATGCCGAGGCCCGGGTGCGCATCCTCCACGCGGTGGAGACGATGAAGGGCCTGGCGGTGCTCGTCGGCGATATCGGCACGGGCAAGACCACGCTGGCTCGCAAGCTGCTCGATGAGCTGGAACAGGGGCCTTACGAGGCGGCGCTGTTGGTGGTGGTGCACAGCGATGTCTCGGCGGACTGGCTGTTGCGCAAGGTAACCCAGCAGATGGGCATTGAGGAGGCGGCCCGCAACAAGGAGGAGATGATCAGCCGGCTGTACGAGCGCCTGCTCGAGCTTCACGGGAAAGGGCGCAAGCCGGTGATTATCGTGGACGAGGCCAACATGCTGCGCAACCGGGAGATTATGGAGGAGTTCCGGGGCCTGCTGAATCTCGAGGTGCCGGGCAGCAAACTACTGACCTTCATACTGATCGGCCTGCCCGAGATGGATGAGTGGCTGGCGCAGGATGCCCCGCTGCGGCAACGCATCGCCCTGCGCTTCACCCTGCATGCGTTGTCCCAACCGGCGACGCGTTCCTATATCGAGCACCGGATGAAAGTCGCCGGACGCGAGAAGCCGCTTTTTTCGGACGAAGCTTTCGAGGCTGTTTTCAGGCACTCGCAAGGGATTCCCCGCCTCATTAACACGATCTGCGACAACGCCCTGCTGGAGGGCTACCTGGTCAAGAATGAATCAATCGACGCAGAGATGATCGAGGACGTGGTTGTCGGCCTGGGATTGTAGGCTGGCCGGGCGGATGCCCCACAGATAACCGCTTGGCCTTTCGAAGGTTATTGCCTTGACACCCCTGCCGGTCTTGAGATAGTATGTAACCAAAGGTAAGAAAGCATCGTTAGCTAGGGTGGAGGAGCGTTAAGCGAACCGAGGTGATCGGCATGAAATCACGCGAAGTTGTTGTATTTTCGGCAGTTATGCTCCTGCTGGCCGCCGGGGTGCCCGGCTGGAGCCAGACGGGTATCGCCGAACTGCAAACGACGATGGGAATGATGGAGACCCTGGATGAGGCTTCCACCGGGCCGCCGGCGTCCACGGTGGGCCGGGTTGGCGCCCAGCTGGGGCAGCCGGGAGCGGCGCCGACTCCGGCGGGCGCGGCGGCACCGGCAGCAGCTCCTGGGGCAGCGGCCCCGGAGGGAGCTCCGGATGAAGCGGCATCGGACGCGATTAAGCCTCCCGAGACGCGGGAGGGAGATGAGGGCACGCCTTTCAGTTTCGATGCCGCGGCGAAGCACGCCAATCGGGGCATGGCGCACTTGCGGGCGTTGCAGTTCAACGAGGCGGTGGAGGCCTATCGGCAAGCCAAGGAGGCGGACGAGCGATACACGGCCTTCTACAACAAAGCGGTTGAGCTGCGAGACGAGGTCAACAAGGGCAACCTCGAGGAAGTCAAGAAGAAGAAAGTGAAGGACGACCTCGAGCTGACCTGGGGGCAGTTCCTGGACTGGGAGCGAGCGCCCGCGCGGGTTCCGGGCGCGATGATGCCCGGCATGATGGGCGGTTATCCCGGGATGTATGATGGCGGCCTGGCCGGCCCGATGCCTCCCGGGGCGATGGGGCCGGCGGCCCCCGGGGCGTACTACCCGCCGAGTCGGAGCGGGAAATACTGAGAGGCGGCCCGAAGCAGTCCGTAGAATGAGATTTTCAGTCGTGCTGGGCGGAGGTTGTCCAGCACGATTTTTCTGCCTGTGGAGAAGATGTCCGAAGTCATTTTTCTCGGCACGGGGACCTCGAGCGGGGTCCCGATGATTGGTTGCCGCTGTCCGGTTTGCCTGTCGGATCACCCCAGGAACAAGCGAACGCGAACCTCGCTCCTCATCGAGTACCAGGGCAATCATATTCTCATTGACACCGGCATCGATCTGCGCCGGCAGGCGCTGCGCGAGGGCATTGACCATCTCGAGGCGATTCTCTTTACTCACACCCATGTAGATCATCTCTTCGGGCTGGACGAAGTGCGGCGCTTCAATTGGATGGGCAATGAGCAGATTCCGGTCTATGCCTCGCGAGCCTCGTTGGAGGAAATTGAAAGAATCTTCCCTTACTGTTTTCGCCCTCCCAAGGTTCACGGCGGAATCCCTTCGCTCGATCTCATCGAGATTCAAGGTCCCTTCGAGGTGTGCGGCCTGGCTGTGCAGCCGGTTCCCATCCGGCACGGCACGCAGCCGATCCTCGGCTTTCGCTTTCGCGGGGTGGCTTACCTGACGGACTGTAGCGCAATCCCCGAGGAATCCATGGCTTTGCTGGAGGGGCTGGATCTGTTGATTCTCGATGCGCTGCGGGAGAAGCCTCATCCGACGCATTTCAGCCTGTCCCAAGCGTGCGAGGTGGCCGAGCGGCTGGGGGCCGGGCAGACGCTGCTGGTGCATATGAGCCACGAGCTGGAGCATGAGGCGACGAACGAGAAACTGCCTGGGCATATCCAGCTGGCTTACGATGGGCAGCGGGTCCTGTTCTACTGAGCCTGGAGAGTGTTGGCAGAATGCCGGCGTGCACTTGCTCTCAGGCATATCCATAAGGAGGGGCATGACCGGGACCGAGATGGGCAGGAATCGACGCCGGCATTGTCTGCAGGACAAGCCTCTTCAGCTGGCGTGCCTGCTTGCTCGTGCCAGGGTGCTTGGCACCCTTGCGGAAGGCGTTGTTCCTGTTTCCGCCGCTTGGGGCGGATGGCGATCGGCGCGGAACTGGTGCAAATTCAGAAGGCTCTCGAAGGTTGTCGAAATTTGAATCGTGAGTATCCGCCAGACGTTGAGCGCCTTTGGAAGACAGCTTTGCCTCTCGCCTCAAGCGCGTTCTGTACTGTTCTTCGTCGGCGTGTAAAGGACCGAAGTCTCGATTCTGCCGGATCAAGAACTTTGACACCGCACGATTCTTCGCATGGCGCGTTCAACGATAGCCGTCCCATCTTCCAACGCCTGTTGTCTGTGCCGAAGCAGGGTGGCCGATGACGGTGAACAGGGTGAAATGCGTTGTTTCTCCCCGGACTAGATTTGAGTCGGGATCGACCGTCACTTCATCCAATTCCTCTAAGATTCCTGGAGCAGTCCAGCTATAAATGCTCAAGGTTTCCTCGGCAACGGAAGTATGATCGACAATGCCGTTCTGGTCGTCGTCTGGGTATTGGATGATGAGGGTGACAGTCTTTCCCGTCGGGAAAGCACTTTGATCCCCGCTAACGGACAAGTCGACGACAAAACCGATGTTGAAGCCATCCGGATTCAGTTCAGGATGATCGGCGAGATCGACAAAAGTGATGTAGAGAATTGTTCCCGGCAAGAAGGTTTCCGCCGGAATACGGACTCGCACATAGAAATCAGATGCGTTCGGCGTATCGCTACTCGTGCTATCCGCAGAGCCCAGGTCACTGAGCGCTCGATCGTCCAAGGTGTAGGCCAGCTGGAGGTGCCCATCGCCTGTCGTGGTTTGGTATATCTCGGGGGTAGCGTGGTTGATCGTAACGGTGGTTTCAACCGGTCCTGGATCCGTGGCTCCGGAGATGCTGGTTGCCAAAGCTCTCAGGTCGACCTCGCCCTCGGGGAATTCCGTAACGTCCCAGTGAACGAGGAAAGGAGAGTCGGGGTCCGGATTACTTTCCCCATCACCTGCCGGAAGAATATCCTGCCACTCCCCAGTGAAACTCGGCTGTCGATATTGGAAAAGGATGTGGCTGGCGGCGGTGATTTCGCCTGCGAGAATCTTTGCTGCGATTGTCACTCGATCTCCATCGATCTGCTGGCCGTTTCGAGGCACTTCGATGGCGGCCCGCACAATGCCCGCCAGCTGAATCAGCTCACCTCCAAAGATAACGATTCGGCGATTAAGCGCGTCGAACACGGCGGTTGGCATCCGGCGAGCCTCGGGTTTTGGTCCGACCGGCAACTGCTCAAACCAGGACTGGCTGTCGGTGTCATAGGTCCAAAGCTCGTTGTAGGTCGTTAAGATGTCGTTCACTCCATCAATACCACCGAAGACATGCATTTGTCGTTTCACACCGTCCCAGGCGACTCCAAATTGTCCCCTGGGGGGAGGGGGAGTCACTGCAGGGACAAGGCTCCAGGCGTTGGTGCCCAGGTTAAGTTCGTACGTCTTGCATTCGTAGTCTGCAAATTCCCCCGCTCCCCAGCCGAAATAGGACTTTCCACCGAAGATGATGAAGCGCTCCCGAAAGGGATCCACCACGCCCCGGAACAACCACTTCTCCGGCGGATTCTCGCCCAGAGGCGGCCGCAGCTGCCAGATGTTTGAACCCGCAGTTAGGTTCAGCTCCCACAGCTCGTCGAAAACATCGTATTCTGCCAGTCCCCCTCCAAACAGCAACAGCCTCATTCGGGCCTCATCGAGACCCACTGCATACCACTGCCGACGGGACGGCGGGGACGCTGTGGCAATGGTTTCCGCCACATCGGTCCGCACGTTCCATACAAATAGGTTTGTGGAACTGCTACCATAGCCGATGATTGATTCAAGCGTGGCAGAATATAAGATATCCTGCCCGTAGAAAGTGCCGGGGAACGATCCGGTGGCGGGTTGGACGATCGACCAGGCTTCTGTGCCTTTGACCAGCGAAAGTTCCCAAACGCTCCAGTTGGACTGCCCTCCCGAGAAAATCATCCTCTGATTCAAAGGGTCATAGACCGCGGCATGATTGCGCGTCTCGGGAGGCAGTGTCCCACTTGGATGGATCTCCTCCCAGACACCAGTATCGACATTGAACGCCCATACGTCATTGAAGTGGCGGCTTTCGTAAGTTTGTTGGACGTCCCCTTGAATGGTCACTGCTTCGGTCCCATCGGTCGAAGCGCGGGAGCCCGATACAGCACCGATCACCAAGATGAAGCACAACCCACCTGTCACAATAGGATATCGCAGAGGATTCATTTTTACCCCTTTCCCCATGGAGTATTCCCATACGCCCCTCTCCTCATGTCCCAGTGTAGCATCGAATGCTTATCAATTCAACGCACCCGGACCGCCTGAGTGAGGTGGACCGCGTGGGCCGAGGTCAACGATTTGTGCGCAAGGAGGGGCCGCTTCAAGGCAAAGGCGCGGCCCCGCTGGGCCGTGCGAAAAGGGGACAGAGGGGTCGTTGAGAATACCATTCAACCTGTCATTCTGAGTCCCGATTCATCGGGACGAAGAATCTGAAGTTCTTGGGTGAAATTGCCTCGGGAGTGAGATTCCTCGCTTCGCTCGGAATGACAGGAAAACACATTTTTCAACGCTCCCACAGAGGCTTTTGGGGAGATACAGGATGAGCGCCAGGCGGCGGATTGCTGGTATATCAAAAAAAAGACTCTGTCCTCTTATTCCCCGGACTCTTTGACGAAGACGAAGTCTCCGTGCTGGAGGTCCACGAGAACGCCGTCGCCCGGGAGGATTTCGCCCTCGATGATCCGGGTCGCCAGAGGATTCTCAATCACTCGGGTGATCGTGCGTTCCAGGGGACGCGCCCCATAGACCGGATCGTAACCCCTCAGGGCGAGTTCCTTCTTCGCATCGGGCGTCACGCGAATTCGGATCTCCCGCTCGGCCAGCCGCCGCCCGAGGCGCTCGAGCTGGATGTCCACAATGCCCTCGATTTCTTCGATGCCGAGGGAGTTGAAGACGACGATATCCTGAATCCGGTTGAGCAGCTCGGGGCGGAACCGCGCGCGCAGGGCGTCCATCACCCGCTTGGCGATCTCGTCGTGATGCTGCTTCCCGTCCAGCTCGGTGATCAGCTCGCCGCCGATGTTGGAAGTCATAATGAGGACCGTGTTCTTGAAATCCACGACCCGCCCCTGGCCGTCGGTGAGGCGGCCGTCGTCCAGAACCTGGAGCAGCAGGCTGTGGACGTCGGGATGGGCCTTTTCGATCTCGTCGAGCAGGACGATGGCATAGGGTCGCCGGCGAATGGTCTCCGTCAGTTGTCCCCCTTCGTCGTAGCCGACGTAGCCAGGAGGCGCGCCGATGAGCCGGGAGACCGTGTGGCGCTCCTGGTACTCGGACATATCAATGCGAACCAGGGCGTCTTCGGTGTCGAACATCAGTTCGGCCAGTGCCTTGGCCAGCTCGGTTTTCCCCACGCCGGTCGGCCCCAGGAAGATGAACGCGCCAATCGGGCGGCGGGGGTCGCTCAGGCCCGCCCGCGAGCGGCGGATCGCCTCGGAGACCGCGACAATGGCCTCATCCTGTCCGACGACGCGCTGGCGCAGCCGCTGTTCCATCTGCGTCAGTTTCTCGATTTCCCCTTCGAGCAGCCGGTTCAGGGGAATCCCTGTCCAGCGGCTGATGACTTGCGCGATGTCTTCCGACTCGACCTCCTCTTTCAGCATCCGGCGGTCTTTCTGGAGTTCGGCCAGCCTCTGCTGCTCGGCCGGCAACTGTTCCTGTTCCAGGCGGCGGATGACGTCATACTTCAGCTGGGAGGCGCGTTCGAGGTTCCCTTCGCGCATCGCCTGTTCCATTTCAGTGTTGGCCCGCTCGAGCTGCTCCTTCAGTTCCCGGATGCGGGCGATGGCCTTCTTCTCGTTCTGCCAATGGGCGGTCAGCCCATCGCGCTGGGCTGAGAGTTCGGCCAGTTCCTTTTCGAGTTCTTCCCGGCGCTTCTTGCCGGCGGGATCCTTCTCTTTCTTGAGGGCCTCGCGCTCGATCTCCAGTTGCATAATGCGGCGCGTGACCTCGTCGAGCTCGGTCGGCATACTGTCAATTTCGATCCGCAGGCGCGAGGCGGCTTCATCCACCAGGTCAATCGCTTTGTCGGGCAGGAAGCGATCCGAGATATAGCGATGCGACAGCGTCGCCGCCGCCACGAGGGCGCTGTCCGTGATCCGCACGCCGTGATGGACTTCGTAGCGCTCCTTGAGGCCGCGCAGGATCGCGATGGTGTCTTCGACCGAGGGTTCACCGACGTAGATCGGCTGGAAGCGCCGCTCCAGGGCGGCATCCTTCTCAATGTGCTTGCGGTATTCGTCGAGGGTGGTCGCGCCGATGCAGCGCAGCTCGCCTCGCGCCAAGGCCGGCTTGAGCATATTGCTGGCGTCCACCGCTCCCTCGGCCGCTCCGGCGCCGACGAGGGTGTGCAGCTCGTCAATAAAGACGATGATTTCGCCTTCCGCCTGGCGGATTTCATTCAGAACGGCTTTAACGCGGTCTTCGAACTCGCCCCGGAATTTCGCCCCGGCGACCAAGGCTCCAATGTCGAGTGCGAGCACTCGCTTGTTCTTCAGTCCCTCGGGCACGTCGCCCGAGACAATGCGTTGGGCCAGCCCCTCCACGATGGCGGTCTTGCCCACGCCCGGCTCGCCGATCAGCACCGGGTTGTTTTTGGTGCGCCGGGAGAGGACCTGCATCAGTCGCCGGATTTCCTCATCCCGGCCGATGACCGGATCGAGCTTGCCCCGGCGCGCCAGCTCCACCAGGTTGCGGGCGTACTTGTCCAGGGCGGCGAAGGTGTCCTCCGGATTCTGCCCGGTGACGCGCTGTCCGCCTCGGATGTCCTTCAGAGCGGACAGGATCGCCTCGGTGGTAACGCCGTGCTGCTTGAGCAGTTCGCCGACCGGGTCGCTCTGTTGGGCCAGAGCGAGCAGAAGATGCTCGGTGCTGACATACTCATCCTTGAGTTGGGAAGCGAGTTTTTCGGCCTGCTGAACGACCTTGGCGGCCTTGGGCGAGAGATAGCCGCGATGAACGTCCCCGCGCACGACGGCCTGTTTGGCAAGAATGGTGTTGAGCTGGCTCGCCAGAGCATCCGGGTGAACGCCGATCCGCTGGAGCAAGGGGACAACGATGCCTTCTTTTTGCTCCAGCAGGGCGGCCAGCAGATGGGCAGGGGAGAGTTCCTGGTGCTCGCGCTCCGAGGCGATGTCCCCGGCTCGTCGAAGGGCCTCCTGGGTCTTCAGCGTCAGTCTTTCGGCATTCATACGAGGGTCTCCTCACCGAGTTTTTTATTATTCTACGCAAAGCCTGTACCAGATCAAGTTCATAACATAAGTCTATATTTATAAGCTAATTGCGATTCTATGTTGAGGTGCTTGACCGTCGAGATGTGCCATTCTGACGCACCTGGCAGGGTTTTACCGCTGATCTGGCACCGGGGGTTATGCCCGCTGCTTGACTTTCCAGAGGGGTTTGCTAGTTTTCTGTCACTTTTCTCTCAGGTTAATCCAGCGAGATGGGAGGGATACGATGAGCCCTCTACGAGTTCGAGACGCGGAGAAGCTGGTTTCCACAGAGCCTATTCTGATTCGAGAGGAAGCCTCGATCTACGAAACGGTCGAGCGGCTGATTGACACGCGGCACGCTCGATGCGCGTATGTGGTGGACCCGCAGGGGCGGCTTGTCGGCATCGTGACCCTGAAGGCCCTGGTGGAGCACATCTTTGCGCATCACTACTTTGGAGACAAGGGGCAGAAGGGCTCACAGTATGAGATTGTGCACACCGAGAGCGCCCTTCAGTTGGCGGCGGGTCAACCGGTGTATGTGACTCCGGAGGAGTCGCTCGATCAGGCTGTGGAGAAGATGCTGAACCGGGGTTTGGAAGAGATCCCGGTCGTGGATGATGAAGGGGTCGTGACCGGGGACATTAACCTGCTCGATCTTCTTTCGGTCTGGATGGAGAGCAGCCTGGAGGGGCGGCGCCGGGCCGGATATGAGCAGGTTCGCCTGGCGCGCTATGTTCATCCGGATTGCATTTGCTTGCACTTGAAAGCGCGGACAAAGAAAGCAGCTCTGAATGAGATGCTGCGCCTGCTCGAACGAGCGCCGCAAGTGCAGCACGTGGAAGCCGTCCGGCGCGTGGTGGAGGCGCGGGAAGTGCTTGTGACGACCGGCGTCGGGAAGGGCGTCGCCATTCCCCATGGCCGATGCGAGGGCTTGCGGGACGGCGTGATCGCCATCGGGCTTTCGCGTGAAGGGGTGGATTTCGCTTCTCTGGATGGCAAGCCGGTGCACATCGTTTTCCTGATGGCAGCGCCGGAAGTCGCCGGCTTCCCTTACGCCCGGATTCTATCCCAGGTGATACGCCTGTTGCATTCCG
>Ga0068714_10005144_pt1 | contig 14051 bp, 10 predicted proteins | sample MTBNYHSulfiMetaG_FD_62988 | JGI IMG/M metagenome (GOLD analysis project Ga0068714, IMG submission 62988) | Enrichment culture microbial communities from rom New York Harbor, USA that are MTBE-degrading - MTBE-NYH (New York Harbor Sulfidogenic)... | ecosystem: Environmental > Aquatic > Marine >... | reverse complement strand
ACGCTGCCGTGGACGAAGATGCTGCATGGTCTCGCCGTGCCGTTAAATGTGCTGACGTCCCGGCCGGAGTCCGTCCGGCCCATCCCGCGGCCACCGCTGCCGGTATGTCGGCCGGATCACACGGCGGGCCGCACCGGTGCGCTCCAAGACTGCAGCTGCAAGCAGCTGCTGGAGGCCGATGCGTGCATTCAGTGCGGGCGATGCCGCAAGTGGTGTCCCATCCGGCAGGCGGGGCTCCCCGATGCCCCGGTGTCCCTGCTGGACTCAATGCGGCGTCTGTTGCACGCACGCAGGTGGTCAACGCGTCTCGTTGGATCGGCAATCTCCGCGGATGGTCTGTGGGCGTGCACTATGTGCCGCGTGTGCGAGGACCACTGCACCATGTGGGGGGAGCACACCGTCAGGTTCGTTGATCTCCGGCGCGACGAACTCGCGCAGGGTGCGATTCCAGTGCACGTGGCCGAGCGGCTCGGCCGCGCTGAGGAGCGGATGAGCGTGCGGGCCCTCGATGCCGTTGCCAATGCCCGCCCGGAGACGTGGACCGGAGACGCTTCGCCCGGATCGCGCGTTGTCCACATCTGGCCGGGGTGCCACGCCGAGGAGCAGTTGCCAGGCGGCGCGGTGCTTTCTGCGCTCGTTCGCCTCACGACCACCGCTGGACTCACGCCCGTCGTCCTTGCGCCCCCGGCGTGCTGCGGGGAGCCTGCCCGTCGGCTTGGTGATGAGGATCTCTACGTGCGCTCGGCCCGTGCGAACCTTGCGTATCTGGCAGAGGTCGCGCCGGATGTCATCGTGACGGCGTGCCCGCACTGTCTCATCGCGCTCCGGATGGAGTACGCGGAACTCGGGGGCAGCTTGAACGTCGTCCACCACGCGGAGTTTCTCGCGGGCCTCCTCGCCGAGGGACGCCTTGACGCTTCGCAGGGACCTGCCGCCCGCGCCACGTACCACGACCCGTGTTTCCTTTCGCGCTACGCGGACGAGGTCTCGGCCCCCCGCGAGGTCCTGCAGGCTGTTGGGGGGCTGGAGTTGGTCGAGATCCGGCAGCACACCGGCCGCAAGAGCTTCTGTTGCGGGTCGGGCGGGGGAACAACCGCTGAGAATGTCGCCGCGGCAAACGCCAGAACCCGCTTGGACCAGGCGCGCGAGTGCGACGTCACAATCGTGGCAACGGCCTGCCCGTACTGTCGCGAGAACCTTTCGCGCGCGGCGGGTACGAAGTGTGAGACATCGTCCGTGCACGTTCTCGACATCGCCGAGCTCTTGCTGGCCGGAGCGATGCCGGAGGGAGAGAAACGGGGGTGAGCGCGATGGGCCGTGAATTGACGTCCTACGATCTGACGCGCTACGTGCGCCAGATCGCGATCGAGGGATGGGGCGAGTCCGGGCAGCTCAAGCTGAAGTCGGCCTCGGTCTTCATCGCCGGTGCCGGTGGCCTGGGGAGTCCCGTCGCTCTCTACCTTGCTGCGGCGGGTGTCGGCCGGCTGGTGCTCTGTGATTCAGACGCGGTGGAACTCTCCAATCTCAATCGCCAGATCATGCATGCCGACGAGCGCATCGGCGAGCAGAAGGCGTTGTCGGCCGGCCGGACGCTCCGAACGCTGAACCCTTCGATCGAGGTCGTCACTCTGGCCGAGTATCTGAGCGCCGAGAGCGTGGAGCGGCTGGTTGGGGTGCCTGACATCGTCGTGGACTGTCTCGACACATTTGCGACACGCCACATCCTGAACGCGTACTGTGTTCGCGCGCGGGTCCCGCTCGTACATGCCGGAGTGATGGGCCTTATGGGACAGGTGACCTTCATCGATTCGCCGCACACACCATGCCTCGCATGCATGATCCCGGTGGATCAGCCGACAGAGTCCGGCCCCACACCCGTGTCGGGACCGGCGCCGGGCATCATCGGGAGCATCCAGGCGCTCGAAGTGCTCAAGTACCTCACGGGGATCGGGGACACCCTGCGCGGTCGTCTCCTCATTATGGACGGGCTCGACATGCGGTTTGACGCGATCGATGTCGATAAGAATCCCGAGTGCCCCATCTGCGGTTCGCCGTCGCTCGGTTGAGTGCCTGCTCCGAGGATTCGGACCGGCAGAGATTCGCATTTGCCCAGCTCGGCGCGCCCCTCTATACTGATCACTGCTCTCGAGCGCCACTCTCTCACGAGGGCCCGCGAGAGAAGTGTCGGGCCGTAGCGCAGTTTGGTAGCGCATCTGCTTTGGGAGCAGAGGGTCGCAGGTTCGAATCCTGTCGGCCCGACCAGTTTTGCGGCGGTAGTTCAATTGGTAGAGCATCAGCCTTCCAAGCTGATTGTTGCGGGTTCGAGTCCCGTCCGCCGCTCCAAGAAAGTACCGCGGCCCCCCGATTTTGCGCGGGGGGCCGATTGACAACTCGGGGCACTGGCGGGTACCGTTTGCACTCGGCACTCCGGCAGGCGTTTCGAGACAGATGCGCCCGTAGCTCAGCTGGATAGAGCGGGAGACTTCTAATCTCTAGGTCGGGGGTTCGAATCCCTCCGGGCGTGCCAAGCCACACTATGGTGGGTGTAGCTCAGTAGGTTAGAGCGTCGGACTGTGGCTCCGAAGGTCGCGGGTTCGAATCCCGTCACCCACCCCAAAGATTCACCGGGCCCGCCGCATGGCGGGCCGTCGTTTTTTCGGGGACGGATGCGGCCCCAGATCGCGCGGGCCGCCCGGACCGCGCAACCGCGTCAACCGCCACCCGATGGCGGGTTCGGGCGCATTGTGAGAGCATGTTCCAGGAGGAACACATGCCATCAGACATCGAGATCGCGCACGCCGCACGCCTGAGGCCGATCGCTGAGATCGCCGCCGAGTCGGGTATCGAGTCCCAGGAGCTCGATCTCTACGGCCGCCACAAGGCAAAAGTCTCGCTTGGCGTGACCTCGCGGCTGCGCGAACGCCCCAACGGGCGCTACGTGCTGGTCACCGCGATCACGCCAACGCCACTCGGCGAAGGCAAGACGCTCACCACCGTGGGCCTCGGGCAGGCACTGCGCTCGATCGGGCACTCGGCGTTCTCGTGCATCAGGCAGCCATCGCTTGGGCCGGTCTTTGGCATCAAGGGCGGCGCGGCCGGTGGCGGACTCTCGCAAGTTGTGCCGATGGAGGACATCAACCTGCACCTGACGGGCGACGTGCATGCGCTCACGGCCGCGCACAACCTCGGCGCGGCGTTCATCGACAACCACATCTACCACGCCAACCGGCTCGACATCGATCCCACGGCGATCGAATGGCCGCGCGTGCTCGACATCTCGGACCGCGCGCTCAGAAACGTGGTGACCGGTCTTGGCGGGCACGCCAACGGCACGCCGCGTGAAGGACGCTTCGAGATTTCGGTGGCAAGCGAGCTCATGGCTATCCTCGCACTGTCCGAGGACCTGCACGACCTGCGCGCGCGCATCGGGCGCATGGTCGTAGCCCGGACGCGGAGCGGGGAGCCGGTGACCGCCGAGGACGTCAAGGTGGCGGGCGCCATGACGGTGCTCATGCGCGAGACGATCAAGCCCAACCTCATGCAGAACCTCGAAGCCGGACCGGTGTTCGTCCACGCAGGGCCGTTCGCCAACATCGCCCACGGCAACAGCTCGATCGTTGCGGACCGTATTGCCCTCAAGCTTGCGGACTACGTCGTGACCGAGGCCGGTTTTGGCGCCGACATGGGTGCCGAGAAGTTCGTGAACATCAAGTGCCGCGCGTCGGGTCTGGCGCCGGACGCTGCCGTGCTGGTGTGCACCGTGCGTGCGCTCAAGATGCACGCCGGCCGCTACGAGGTGCGCCCAGGCCGCCCGCTCGATCCGGCGCTGCTCGCCGAGGACCTCGAAGCGCTCGAGGCGGGCATGCCCAACCTCATCAAGCAGATTGAGAACATCCGCTCGTTTGGTATCCCGGTTGTCGTTGCGATCAACGCGTTTGCCACCGACACCGACGCCGAGCACGCGCTCATCGCACAGCACGCGCTTGCCGCAGGCGCGTTCCAGGCCGTCACGCACCGCATGCACGCCGAAGGCGGCGTTGGCGGCGCGCAGCTCGCTCAGGCCGTCGTGGATGCGTGCGCGGAGCCGTCACGCTTCAAGTTCACCTATCCGGACACCATGTCGATCACCGAGAAGATCGCGACGGTTGCGACGACCATCTACGGCGCGGCGCAGGTGGAGATTCTGCCGGCCGCCCGGCGCGCGATTGCCGCGTTCACGGCCGACGGCTTTGGCAACCTGCCGGTCTGCATGGCCAAGACGCACCTGTCGCTTTCTCACGACCCGGCGCTCAAGGGTGCTCCGCGCGGCTGGAGCCTCCCGGTCCGCGACGTGCGTCTGTCGGCGGGTGCCGGTTTCGTCTATGCGCTCTGCGGCGATATCATGACGATGCCCGGCCTGCCGAGCCACCCGGCTGGCGAGGACGTGGACATCGACGCGGACGGGAATGCTGTGGGACTTTTCTAGTCAAGGGCATTTGCATTCGAGGCAAGACCAGGTAGAATTACCGAGCGTTCGGGCCGTTAGCTCAGCCGGTAGAGCAGGGGACTCTTAATCCCAAGGTCATAGGTTCGATCCCTATACGGCCCACCATCCGAACTTCATCGAAGCCGATCTCGAAAGAGGTCGGTTTTCGTGTCTTGATGGGGCCTATTGGGAGCCGTGGGCCAGTCTCAGCAGGTCGCCTGCCGTGCATGAGCCTGAGCCTTCAGACCCCAATCCCCGAGCCCTTGCAGGACCTCTTTGAGTTCCGTTCCTAGCTCGCTGAGCGAGTACTCCACTCGTGGCGGTATCTCATTGAACTGGCGCCTCGATACCAGCCCATCGACCTCGAGCTCCTTGAGGGTCTTCGACAGCATGAGGCTCGAGATGCCGTCCACTCTGCGCTGCAACTCGTTGAATCGCACCGACTCGGCATGCGCGAGCTCCCAGAGGATCTGGAACTTCCACTTCCCCTGCAAGATGCCTAAGGCGTACTTGACCGGACAGTCGTCCATGGGCGCTGCACCCGCTTTACTCTTGCTTACCGACTAAGGGTGTACTGCGTACTTGCCGCGATTTGACGCTACGGAATACTTAGTGACTACGCAATCGTAACCGTAACAGTACTGGACGACAAGTCGAACAACGGCGTTCCCTAGACCGAGGAGGCATTCGTGAGCAAGACCCAGGAGAAGAACAAGCCGTCGGCACCACAGGCCGGAATGAAGGCATTCGTCGTCGAGAGACATGGCAAGGACGGTCTCCGCGCCGCCCGTGTGCCTGTGCCCACCGTCGGATCTCGTGATGTCTTGGTCCGAGTGAGTGCCGCTAGCATTAACCCGCTGGATAGGTTGCTACGCGATGGCGAATTCAAGCTGGTTCTGAAGTACAAGACGCCGTTCGTCCTTGGACACGACGTTGCGGGTGTCGTGACGCAGGTCGGGGCCGACGTGCCGGACTACAAAGTCGGCGATGAGATCTACGCCCGGCCTCGTGACCTGCGGATCGGAACCTTCGCGGAGTACATCGTCATCGACCACGCGGACGTCGCCCTCAAGCCGGACTCACTCACGCTGGAAGAGGCTGCAGCGGTGCCGCTGGTCGCTCTTACTGCGTGGCAGACGCTGGTAGACGTCGCGCGGATCAAGCCGGGGCAGAAGGTCCTCATTCACGGTGGCGCCGGCGGACTCGGCTCGACCGTCATCCAGCTGGCCAAGCACTTGGGCGCATACGTTGCCACGACTGCTCGTGGCAGCGACGAGGAGAAGGTGCGGGGTCTCGGAGCCGACGAAGTGATCGACTACACGACGACGGACTTCGCCGAGATCCTCTCGGGTTACGACGTCGTGATCGACTCCATCGGTGGCGATACCCTCTCGAGATCGCTCACCGTGCTCAAGCCCGGCGGCCTCGCGATCAGCGTTGTCAGTCCGCCGGATGCCGCGTTCGCCGACCAGGTCGGCCAGTCGGCACTGAAGCCTGTCATGGCGCTGATGAGCCGCAGGGTTCGGGCGCAGGCCAAGAAACTGGGTGTGCGCCGCGTGTTCTTCTTCATGCGGGCCGATGGCTCCCAACTGAAGGCGTTGGCCGCTCTCTACGATGCGGGCATTTTGCGTCCGGTGCTCGACCGCACCTTCCCGTTCGACAAGACGCTTGATGCGATGGCGTACGTGGAAGAGGGGCGCGCAAAGGGCAAGATCGTCGTCACCATGCCCTAGCCGATGAGCGCCAGTGACTGTCTCGCGGACTTAGTGGCTGCGGGACAGTCACACGGAACGGCCGAGCCTCATATCATTTCTGTGTCGCGCTGCCTCCAACTGGGGAGACTCCCCTCAAGTGCGCGTCCAGGCAACGGGGTGCGATGACCTGACGGGCATCCAGGGGCGACTATCGGAACGGCGAGGTGATCTGCATGACTGGAACGGCAGACCTGAGGTCCGAGCACGGAGGCGTTGGCCGGATGCTCGGCATCATGGAGGCGATGGCCGAACGCGCCCGAGGCGGCGAGCGGCTGGCAGCGGGAGATCTCGCACAGACGATCGAGTTCCTCCGCGTGTTCGTGGACAAGTGCCATCACGCCAAGGAGGAGCAGCTGCTCTTTCCCGCGATGCGGGCCGCAAGCATGCTGTCCGCCGAGGAAACCATCGCCAGACTGCTCACGGATCACGTCCACGGCCGCGACGCAGTGAGCCACATCGCCGACGCTGCCCGGTGCCTTGCGGACGGCGACGAATCGGCATCCGCCGAGCTTGCCGAGGCGATGGCCTGCTACACCGTTCTGCTGCGCGACCACATCTACCGCGAAGAGCGCGACTGCTTCGATCTGGCTGACCGCGAGCTCCCCGAGAGCGCGCAGCAGACGCTCGCCGAAGGCTACGACAGGATCGAGCGCGAAGTCGTTGGCGGGGGAGTGCACGAGGGGTTCCACGCGCTCCTCAACCGGCTCGGCGCGGCGTATGTCGCCTGAACCCCGCCCACCCGCGGAGCCCAACGCGCCCGCGGAACCCCACCCACCTGCGGAGCCTCACCGGTCCACGTCCCGCTACGTGAAGTGGGCGCGCACGCCGCGCTCCACCGGCGCGCAGGTTGCGGGTCTGCTTCCGGTCGGGGTCGGCATCGTTGTGCTTCTGCCGCTACTGTTCATCATCGGCGGGCCGTGGCTGGATCGGCTGATCGGGGTGCGCTTTCCCGAGATGGGGGCGCTCAACTACGTACTCGGCGGACTGTTGGTGGTCTCGGGGCTGGCGTGTGGGCTGTCTGCGGTCATCCTCCAGCTGACGCGCGGGCGCGGTACGCCGCTGCCGATGATGCCCACGCAGGAGCTGCTGACGTCGGGGCCGTATCGCTACTCGCGCAACCCCATGACGCTCGGAACCGTCGCGGCGTACGTGGGGGTTGGCGTGATCGCTGAGACGATCTCGGGAATCGTGCTCGCACTGTGCTTCGCTGCGCTGCTGCTGGTCTATCTCAAGCGCAAGGAAGAGGGGGAGCTTGCCGAGCGATTTGGCGAGGCGTACGTCGCCTACAAGCGCGACGTGCCGTTCTTCATTCCAAGATGGCCGAAGCGGGGGTGAGCCAAGCAGGGGGTCGGGATTCGCGCAACCCTTGGGCTCGGGGAATTGACGTCACTCGTCCCCCCGCCTAAAATTCAGTGTATTGGCTATATTCATGTCCGACATGAATATGAGGATATTGGTGAATGAACATGCCCGCAGCGAAGAAGACAACACGAGAGCTTGAAACGGCGTTTCGGGAGGTCGGGTTCGATAGTGTGAACGCCGAGTCTGGCTGCGTCCGCGTCGGGCTTGATCAGGGACGTGAGCTGGCGGTACTGCCGGTGAGCGTCGGTCACGGGCGTCCTCAGGAACTGCGCAACGTCCTCGCCCGCTACTGGGAGCACGGCAACGCCCCATACACCGCTGCGACCCTTGTCGCGAACCATTTCACCAGTGGCGCCTTGAGCATCTTGCGTGAAGAGGGGGTCAACTACCTTGATGACTCTCAGTTCGTTTTTCGCAATCGGGAACCGTTCGTTGCCATTCGCCAGGATCGGAGGGCTCGGCAGAAGACGTACCCCTCCCGGGGTGCCGGGCTGGGGGGCCGGACGGGCGTGGCGATCCAGGCGATGCTGCTCGACGCTCAGGAGTGGTGGCGGGTGACGGATCTGGCCGAGAGGGCCGAGGTTGCGGCCGGCACGGCCCAGGCGGCCTTCGCGCGGCTGGAGCAGCTCGGCTTCGTGGAAGCACAGGGTGCCGGCCCGAGGAAGCTACGGCGTCTCACTGACAAGGGTGAGGTCCTGGCGCAGTGGACACAGGCGGCCACTGCCGAGCGTACGAGGGCGCTTGCCGTGTTCATTCCGGCACAGGGACCAATCGACCTGGCGCGCGGCGTCACGCACAGACTTCGTGATGCCGGGATCATGCACGCGGTCACAGGCGCATGCGGCGCCCTGCTGGTAGCGCCGCATGTGACCGATGTCCGCCGGTGTGAGGTCTGGGTTGGGCCAACTGTCAGCGACGCAGCGATTCTGGATGCCGTTGGCGTCGAGCCCGTGGAGAAGGGTGGCAACGTCACATTCCTGCGAGCACGAAGCGACGCCCCGCTCTACGCCCGTCGCGACATCGAGGGTGTTGAGGTTGCCAACCCGCTCCGGCTGTATGCTGACCTGTTGGACGATCCACAGCGAGGGGAGGAGCAGGCCGAGTTTCTTCGCGAAACCGTCCTGCGAATGTAGATGACTGAGCGGTTGCGTGCACTAGACTACGACGAGTACACAACCGCGCTTTGCGAGCGGGCGCAACTTGCGCTGCTCAAGTGCGCTGGACCGTGGAATCAGAGGATCTTCTTGGTTGGCGGTCTCGTTCCCCGGTATCTGATTCCCGTGCTGCCCAGATACGCGGCGCCTCATGTCGGAACCACGGATGTTGACCTAGTCGTCGGAATCGCCATCGCGTCAACTGAGACGGAGCCGTACGACACACTGTTGGCCAACATCAAGTCGGCGGGCTTCAGGCTCTACGAGGATCCCAGGGGCAGTACGGTGTCTTTCCGTTGGTGCGTTGTCATCGACGGCAAGACGGTGATTGTCGAGTTTCTGACGGAGCAGGGTGCTCAGCCCGGCCGCATCGTCCGCCCCCGTCAGGGGACGGGATCGAGCCTGGGGGCCTTCGAGACGCGGGGCGCCGGCCTGGTGGCTCTGGACTTCGTCGAACGTGAGATTCGAGTGCAACTGCCCGATGGAAGCGAGTCGTTTGGAACCATCCGCGTGGCGAACGTTCTGCCTTTCCTGGTCCTGAAGAGCCTCGCGCTTCATGATCGCGCTCTGAAGAAGTACAAGGACGCGTACGACATCGTCTTCGTTCTCAAGAACTGGCCCGGTGGACCCCGCGAGGCTGCGAAGGTGGCTCGGGCAAGCTGCATCTTCGGTGAGCCAGTCGCTCAGGAGAGCCTCGGTCTCCTGGCTCGCCATTTCGAGCATACGGGTATGGATGGCCCGTACGGCTACGCCAAGTTCATGCTCGATGATGACGATGATGAAGACGAGAAGGCTCTGCTTCTGAATGAAGCGGTGGCGATGGTGAGCGAGTTCGTGGCGGGGCTCACCGGCTGGTCCACGTGACGGTCATACCTGCTGGGCGGCGCTCCTTTCCGCCTCCACCAGATCGATCAGCTCCTGCTTGTTGGCGATGCCGAGTTTCCGGTAGATGTGGATCGTGTGCGTCTTGATCGTGCCGGTCGTCACGTAGAGCTGGTCCGCGATGTAGGGGAGACTCCGCCCCCGGGCCAGCTTCAGCAGCACCTCGGCCTCGCGTGGGGTCAGGCCGTGAACGTGCGCGAGTCGGCCAACCGCGACCTCCTCGGCGGCTTCCTCGTGAACCTCCGGGGTTGCCGATGGGAGCGCGTCGGCGTCGGAGGCCGCCAGCTGCCGCGCCGTTTCGGACGCAGGACCCGAACGGGTCAGGAACAACACCATGCAGAACAGCACGAGCACGCCGAGCGCGCACAGGAAGCCCAGCACGCGGTCGCTGAAGCCGAATACCGAGTAGAGCGCTTTGCCGCCCACGTTCCCGGCAAATACCACGAATGCGACGACGCCCTGCCCCACGCCAAAGGATACGAGCGGGGACAGGCCGTGCTCCCGGGTGCTCTCGGTCACCTTGATGATGACGAGGCACTGCATGAACATCCCGCACCCGTTGATGAGCGACCCACCGGCAACGATGCCGTTCCGCCCGAACAGGAGCATCGCCAGCAGACCTACCATCGCGAGCGGCAAGATGAGCCGGTAGATGCTCTCGATGGACAGGGAGTGCCGGCCGAATGTGAAGATCGCAAAGACCGCCGCAACCACGCAGGCAACAACCACCACGCCGCCGAAGATGATCGCCGTTGCCTGGTAGCTCCGCCCCAGCACGAACGAGGCAACGAGGTTTGCGGTAAACGCCGCAAACGCGATGAGGCTGATCGACCGCCAGGGGAGGATCGAGTACCGCCGGTCGCCGAGTGACACCTCGCCGGGGGCCGTCCCGCCGCCGGGGGTGACCTGCGTCGGCAGGACCTCGTTTACGAGTGCGTGCCGGGCGCGGGCGTCGGTGTGCCACGCGAGCCACGAAAGCAGCGGCATGACGCCCGTGACGATGGCGCCCCACGGAAGCGGAAGACGCGAAACCGCGAAGTAGAAGCCGTACGCGGCCAGAAATGACAGCAGGATGACCGAGGTCGTGTGCATCTTGCCGTACGCGCCGATACAGTAGCGCGTGCCCCAGACGATTCCGAGCAGCGGAACGCCGATGCCGTCCAGGACTGTGGCGACGTAGAGCAGCCAGTAGGGGAGGTAGCCGTAGAGCACGCCTTCGATGATTGCCACCGAGGCGGAGACCGCGAACGCCGCCGCAAGGAACCAGAACGCCGGGACGACGATCTGCCGCCGCGACCCGATGAGGGACACCAGCAAGGCGAAGACGGCCCCGGTGAGCTGGCTCACGAAGAAGCCGTACTCGATCCCGATGCTGGTGGGCGCGGAAGCGTAGGGGAACATCACCGGGCTCAGGTAGACCAGGAACCCCCATGCCCACAGCAGCGCCGAACCGCCAACGGTGAGAATCGTGGATCGAAGCATGCGGTCTGGGGTGCGGGGCAAGCCGTGCCTCCTGGCTCTCTCCGTCGCGGGCGTCTGGCGCGTGGCCGATCGAGCGTGCACTCAGATTCTAGCCGAGATCGCACCCTCCGACCTGCGCAAACAGAAGATCTACCCAAACGGTAGATGCTTCTGAGACCCCTCCACGCGCATAAGTTCGGGTGTCACGGAAGCGTATCTGCGTGGTGGAGCCTTCCGGAGGGATCACCGAGATCGAGGAGGAACGATGGCAGAGCACCAGGGCAGGGAGAACCAGGGCCGGAAGTACCAGGGTATCAGCCGACGCGATTTCCTGAGCGGCGCGGCGGTGGCAGTTGGCACGGCGGCGGCGTTTGGTGTGGCGGGCTGCTCGGCAGGCTCGTCGGGCGCGGCGGAAACGGGCTCGGCAAGCGAGGCCGAAGGCACTGGCGCGATGCAGACAACCGACCCCTCGAAGGCCGTCTGGCCGGTCGTCGAGGAGTTCGAGGCAAGGGCGGCGGGCGATGGTGTGGTGGCGTTCGTGAAGGACCCGATTGCCGATGCGGACATCGTGGCGACCTACGATGTGGACGTCGTTGTCTGCGGTCTGGGTCCCGCGGGCGATGCGGCCGCGCTCTCGTGTGCCGAGAACGGCCTCAAGACCGTGGCCGTTGAGAAGCGCGAGACCGGCAACTACAACTCGGCCACCATCGGCGGAACGAACTCGAAGATCCACCAGCACTGGGGCATGACGTACGACACCGACCTCTGGATGAGCGATGCGATGGTCAACAGCGCGTTCCAGGGCGACATGGAGCTCTACCGCCACTGGCTTGAGGCCAACGGGGAGGCCGTGGACTGGTATATCAGCCACTTCGACAACCAGGACCCGGACGCCTACCCGCTGACATTCGCCGCGGGTGACTTCCCCGAGTTCCGTGAGCAGTGGGATACGACGTCGCTCAGCCGGTCGTGGAACACGTCGCTCAATCTGCCGTACGCGCCTCCCGACCTCGCGGGAATCCTCGCCGGCATCCTTGAGAACGCGGGTGTTGAGATCCGCTACAGCTGTCCAGCGGTGCAGCTGGTCACCGACGAGACCGGCCGGGTTACGGGCGTCATCGTCAAGAGCGAGGCCGGCTATGAGAAGTACAACTGCGCCAAGGGCGTTGTGCTCGCAACCGGCGGCTACGAGTCCAACCTCCAGATGCTCAAAGAGCGCTGCCGTCCCCGCGGAATCCCGGGACACTGGTTCACGATGCACACCGGCAACACCGGTGACGGTCACCGTATGGGCCTTGCCGTCGGCGCCGCCGAGGACGACTTTCCGCAGGCGATCATGCTCGATCCGCAGCAGCTCATGCCGTTCGTCCGCGTGAACAAGCTCGGCAAGCGTTTTCACCCGGAGTACGAGACCTACAACCACCAGGCCCTGGCGATTCAGTCCCAGCCGGGCGCGTACGACTTCAACATCGTGGATGGCGCTATCGCCGAGAAGATCGACAAGATCTGGACGCCGTCGTCATCGTGCTACGGACCCAAGGAGGTCTGGGTAGGCGCGGCCACGAGCGACCGGGCGCTCAAGGCGGACACCCTTGAGGAGCTTGCAGAGCTCATGGAAGTGCCCGTAGACACGTTCGTGGCAACAATCAATCGATGGAACGAAATGGCTGCAGCCGGCAAGGACGAGGACTTCAACTTCCCCGGCAGCATGATGATGACGATCGACACTCCGCCGTTTTACGCGAACAAGGAGTACGCCGACGGTCTGTGTACCGCAGGCGGACTGATAGTCAACACCGACGGCCAGGTACTCGACCTGAACCGCGCACCGATCGAGGGCCTGTTCGCCGTCGGCCTCACCTCGGGCGGCATGTTCTACGACACCTACCCGCACAACCTGAACTGCCTGAGCCACACCCGCAACTGCCTCATGGGCTACATCGCGGGAAAGAAGCTCGCCGAGTAACCGGATCGCGTGCAGCCGCGCCCGCACGGCGGAGTGTCTTCGTCATGCGGGCGCGACGTCGCTCACCCGCCGCAATCAGTGGCGGGTGAGCAGGTCGTCTGCCAGCTCGACAGGTGACGCGGTTTCCACGGGCTTCCGTGGCGAGACGCCCACCGCGATGACCGTTGCGACCGCGATCAGGATCGTCCCGGCGAGCTGGGGTACGGTCAGTTCCTCTCCCAGGACAAGGAACGCCAGCAGGAGCGAGAAGGGGATCTCGGTCACGCTCACCAGCGAGGCCATCGAGGCCCCAACGAGCCGCATGCCCTTGAGGAGCAGAACTACGGGCAGCACGGTGCCAAAGAGCGCAAGCGCGAACCCCAGAAGCGCCTGAAGCGGCGTGATGTGGAGCAGCTCCGGCACGCTTCCCGGGAAGATCGCCGATGAGACGGCCAGCCCGAGTAGGGCGAGCGTGAACGTGATCGTGAGCGCGCTGTCGTGCTTGATGGTGTGCTGCCCGAGCAAGACGTAGATGCCGTACACGATCGCTGAGGCCACCGAGAGCCAGATGCCGAGGGCGGAGGGCGCCGCGTCGTCCGGAACGAGCAGTCCCGAGATAGCAAGCAGTCCAAGCGTGGCGAGCACCAGGCCCAGCACTTGCTGCGGCGTGGTCCGCTCCCGGTAGAACACCAGTGCGAGCAGGGTCACGAGGGCCGGGTGGACGAAGAAGATCACCGTCGCCAGTCCGGCCGAGAGATGCTGGACCGCAAAGAAGTAGAGGATCGCTGTCGCCACGAAGAGCAGACCCTGCACGAGTACGGCCGGCGAGAGTGTCACGAGCCGACGCTGTCTGCCAAGGAGCCAAACGCCTCCAAGAATGATGATCGTCGCAAGGAAGCGCATCAGGACAACGAGCGACATCTCGGCACCGGTGTTGTAGAGACACCGGGCGAGGATCCCGAGCGATGCATAAGACAGGGCCGAGAGTGTCACCAGGACGTAGCCTCGCATGCGAGGGGCCACCGGTC
>Ga0068714_10005142_pt1 | contig 14058 bp, 17 predicted proteins | sample MTBNYHSulfiMetaG_FD_62988 | JGI IMG/M metagenome (GOLD analysis project Ga0068714, IMG submission 62988) | Enrichment culture microbial communities from rom New York Harbor, USA that are MTBE-degrading - MTBE-NYH (New York Harbor Sulfidogenic)... | ecosystem: Environmental > Aquatic > Marine >... | reverse complement strand
ATCGAGCGCACCTCGGGTTCGGGCGCCACCTTCGCCGTGTGGGAGAGTGCCGAGCAGGGCACCTTCTACGGCCGGGGGGGCGGCCTCACCGGCGCCTGCCCGGAAGCGCCCCCGGCGGGCTACAGCAACGCGGGTTGGTAGGGCCGGTTTGTCCGGCTGCTCCGTCGCCCGCGCACGATCCCCTTCACATGGGCCGGGGTCGGGCCGATGCTGTGAGCAACTGCCGGGGGACAGAATGACCGCTTCGCCGGGAGCAGGCCGGCGCCCGAGGGCCCCCGCGACGAGGATGGGAGTATGACCGTCATTGCCGCTTGCCTGGGAGGGCTGCTCGGCCTGGCGGCCGGGTCATTCTTGAACGTGGTGGCCGAGCGGGTTCCTCTGGGCCAACCGGTGACCGGGCGGCCTTCGGTGTGCTCCGGCTGCGGGCATCGGGCACGCGTGGGGGACAGCCTGCCGGTGCTCTCCTGGCTGCGGCTACGGGGCCGCTGCCGCGATTGCGGGACGGCCATCTCCGCGCGCCATCCGGTGGTGGAAGCAGCCACCGCGGCCGCCTTCGCGGGCCTGGCCCTCCTGGTGGGAACCACCTGGGCCCTTCCGGGCTACTGGTGGGCGGCGGGGGCGGCGATCGCCCTCACCCTGACCGATCTCGACCATCGGCGGATCCCCGATCGTATTCTGGTGCCGGGCATCATCGGGGCGACGGTCCTGCTGACCCTCGGCTCCTTCGCGGACGGAGATCCGTGGGCGATGGCGCGCGCCGTCGGCGGAGGAGCGTCCTACTTCGGGCTGCTCCTGCTGGTGGCGGTGGCGGCCCGCGGCGGTTTCGGCTTCGGAGACGTCAAGTTCGCCTTTCTGCTCGGGATGGTGCTGGCCTACCGCTCCTGGGCCCTCCTCCTGGTGGGGGTGTTCGGCGCCTTTGCGGTAGGCGGACTGGCTTCGGTGGTGCTGCTCGCGGCCCGACGGGTGGGGCGCAAGGACTCCATTCCCTTCGGCCCCGCCATGGTGGCGGGGGCCGTCCTCGCCCTCGCCTTCGGGGAGGCCGTGATCCGCTGGTACGTAGGCTGAGGGAGTCGGGATTGCTGCCCGGAGGGGTCGACCGGGCAGTTCTTGGCGGGCGGCGGGGGCCTGTGTAGCCTCCGCCGTGCAGCGCCCGCAGGGCGTGGCGCACCCGGCAGAGGGCCGGTGAGCCGGCGATTCCGGGGGAGGGCTGGATGGCGACTGCGGTCGGCCTCGACATCGGCTCCGCGGCGGTGCGAGCAGCGGCGGTGGAGACGCGCAACGCAGTGCCGGTGCTGCGGCGTTTCGGCGAGGCATCCCTTCCCGGGGGAGCGGTCGTGGCTGGGGAGATCCTCGACGAGGAAGCGGTCACGGCGGCGGTGCGGACCCTCTGGAAGGAGCAGCGCCTGCCCCGCAAGCGCATCGTGGTGGGCATCGCCGGCCCGCGCGTGGCCGCGCGCCGGGTGGAGGTTCCCCGGTTGGGGGAGAAGGAGCTGGCAGAGGCCCTGGCCGCCCACGTGCAGGGGGCTCTTCCCATTCCGGTCGAGGAAGCCGTTCTCGACTACGTGCCCCTCGACGAGTTCACCACTCCGAGCGGTGACCAGATGCTCTCCATCCTGGCCGTGGGCGCCCATCGGGAAGTGGTGGAGAGCGCGGCGGGGGTGGCGCGTCGGGCCGGCCTGGCGGTGACGGCGGTGGATCTGACCGCCTTCGGGCTGGTGCGGGCGGCCTTTGGCACCGGGTCCGGCCGGGAGGAGGGGAGCTGGCAGGGCCTGTTGGACATCGGGGCAACGCTCACCCAACTCGCGGTGGTCAGGGGAGGCCTCACTCACCTGGTGGCCATGATCCCCATCGGCGGCAGCCGGTTCACCGAGGCTCTGGTGGCGGGGGCCGGGCTGGATTGGGAGGATGCCGAGCATCGCAAGCGGATCACCGGGGTGCTGCCCGCCGGCCTGCCCGCCGGGGAGGGCGAGCGGGCAGTCCTGGGCCGGTTGCTGACCCGGGTAGCGGACGAGCTGATCGAGGAAGTCCGGGGGATCCTGGGTGGGTTCTCGCGTGAGGCCGGCGAGCGCTCGCTGGAGCGCCTGGTGGTGGCGGGCAACGGAGCCCGTCTCCCGCACCTGGCCGGCCGGGTCGCCCGCAGTCTGGGCACCAGGGTGGAGCCGGCGCGGGCGTTGGATCACCTCGCCGTGGGCCGGATCCGGCTCACCGAACCGCAGTTGCTGCAGTTTCAGCCGGTGCTGCCGGCGGCGGCCGGGCTGGGATTGTGGGGCCGCTCGCCGGTGCCGGCGGCCGCCACCTAGGGCGGGCTCGGGCAGCTCCGGGCCGGCCGGGTACCATCCGCGCTGTGCTCCGCTTCTTGACCGCCGGTGAATCGCACGGTCCCGGATTGGTGGCGATCGTGGAAGGGCTGCCCGCCGGCCTCGAGGTCTCCGCCGAGGGGCTCGCGGCCGAGCTGGCCCGGCGGCGCCGGGGCTATGGCCGGGGGGAGCGCATGGCGGTGGAAGGTGACGAACTGGAGATCCTGGGCGGAGTGCGCTTCGGCCGCACCCTGGGGGGCCCGGTGGCGGTGCTGGTGCGTAATCGGGAATGGCCCCAATGGGAGGGGCGCATGGCGCCGGGGCCGGGCGGGACGGCCACCCCGGTGACCACCCCGCGCCCGGGCCACGCCGATCTCCCCGGGATGCTCAAGTACGGCACGCACGACGCGCGTGACATCCTGGAGCGGGCGTCGGCGCGGGAGACGGCTGCCCGCACCGTGGCCGGCTACCTGGCCAAGGTGCTGCTGGCCGAGGCGGGGATCACGGTGGTGAGCCACGTGGTGGCGATCGGCGGGGTGCACGCCGGGGGGCCCATCCCTGGGGCGGGTGACCTGGGCCGGGTGGATGCCTCCCGGGTGCGCTGCCTGGATTCGCAGGCGGCGGAGGCGATGGTGAAGGAGATCGACCGTGCCGGGCGGGAGCAGGACACCCTGGGCGGGCTGGTGGAGGTCATCGGCTACGGGGTGCCGGCAGGCGTCGGCAGCCACGTTCACTGGGATCGGCGGCTCGACGGGCTGCTGGCCGGGGCGCTCATGTCGATCCCGGCCATCAAGGCGGTCGAGATGGGCGACGGCCTGGCAGCCGCCGCCCGTCGCGGGTCGGAGGCCCACGACGAGATCGGCTTCGGGGAAGAGGGCTTCTCCCGGGCCACCGACCGAGCGGGTGGAATCGAGGGGGGGATGAGCACCGGCCAACCACTGCGAGTGCGGATCGCGATGAAGCCCCTGTCCACCCTGGGCCGGCCGCTGCGCACCGTAGATGTGATCGGCAAGCAGCAGGCAGAGGCGTGGCGCGAGCGGTCCGACGTCTGCGCGGTGCCGGCCGCCGGCGTGGTGGCGGAGCAGATGGTGGCCTGGGTGCTGGCCGCCGAGATGGTGCGCATGTTCGGGGGGGACACCGTGGGCGACTTCCGGGCAGCCGCCGAGGCCTACCGCCGGCGCCTGGCCGGGTTCTAGGTGGCCACGCTCTGGCTCATCGGGATGATGGGGGCGGGGAAGTCGACCGTGGGGGCCCTGATCGCCCGGCGCCTGGATCGGCCCTTCGTGGATTTGGACGAGCGGGTGGCGGCCCGGGCCGGGCGCCCGGTGAGTGAGATATTTGCCGTCGAGGGGGAGGCTGGCTTCCGGGCCCGGGAGAGCGCGGCGGTGGCGGAGACGGCGGGAGAGGAAGCGGTAGTGGCCTGCGGCGGCGGCGTGGTGCTGGCCGCGGAGAACGTGGCGCGCCTGCGGGAATCGGGATTGGTGGTGTGGCTGGATGCGCGCGTGCCCACCCTGGAGGAGCGGGTGGGAGCCGGTGCGAGCCGTCCCCTGCTGGCGGCCGGCGGCGCCGGGGGATGCCTGGCAGAGATTGCTGCTGCCCGGGCCCCCGCCTACGCGGCCGCCGCCCATCATCGGGTGGAGACAGACGGCCGGACGCCCCAGGGGGCGGCTGAGGAGGTGGTCCGCCTGTGGAAACGGTACAGGTAGCCGAGGCCACCGTGGTGCTGGTCGGACGGGGGCTGCTCGACGCGGCCACCGTCCTCGGGGAGCGGCCGGGCCGGGCCCGGGTGGCGGTGCTCGCCCAGCCGGGCCTGCCCTCTCGGCTGGCGGAGGATCTGGCCCAGGGGTTCAGGAGAGAGGGCCTCGCCGCCGGGGTGCGGCTGGTGCCTGATGGGGAGGCGGCCAAGACGGTGGCAGTGGCGGAAGGCGTCTACCGCTGGCTGGCGGGCCTGCAGCTGAACCGGGCCGACACGGTGCTGGGGGTGGGGGGAGGCGCCCTCACCGACCTGGCCGGGTTCGTGGCCGCCACCTTCCTGCGCGGGGTGGAATCCATCTACGTGCCCACCACCCTGCTGGGGGCGGTGGACGCGGCCATCGGTGGGAAGACGGGCATCAACCTGGGGGCCAAGAACCTGGTGGGGGCTTTCCACCATCCGGCCCGGGTGGTGATCGACGCCGATCTGCTGGAAGGGTTGCCGGCCCCGCTCCTACGAGAAGGGGCGGCCGAGGCGCTGAAAGCCGGCCTGGTGGGCGACCCGGCCCTGGTGGCCCTCTATGAGCGGGACGGCCTGGACGCCGACCCGGCCGAGGTGGTGCTGCGAGCGGTACGGGTGAAGGCGGGTGTGGTGGGGCGTGATTTCCGCGAGCAGGGGGAGCGGGCCTATCTCAACTACGGGCACACCATCGGTCATGCGATCGAGGTGGCGGCCGGCTTGGCGCACGGAGAGGCGGTCGCGGTGGGGATGGTGGCGGCCGGGCGGGCGGCGGCGCTGGCGGCCGGTTTCGGGGAGGAGCGTCGGCAGCGAGAGATCATCGCCGGCCTGGGGCTGCCGGTCGCGGCTCCCGGCGCGTCTCTGGAGGAAGTGCGGGGCCTGCTCGAACTGGACAAGAAGCGGGACGCGACGGGGGTGCGCATGGTGCTGCTGGAACGGATCGGCCGGCCGCGCCTGGAGCACGTGGGGGCCGCTACCGTAGAGGCGGCGCTGGCCGCCGTCGGCATATCTTGAGGAGCCACATGCGATATCGCGCCCGTCTCGACGCGCTTGCCGAACACCTGGAGCTGCCCCTGCTGGTCACCCGGACCCCCAACCTGCGCTACCTGCTGGGTTACGCGGGGAGCAACGGCTATCTGCTGGTCCGGCCCGACGGCCGATCTCTGTTCCTCACCGACGGCCGCTACGGGGAGCCGGCGCGGGCGCTGGTCGAGGCCGTCCCCCGGGTGGAACTCCAGGTGTACACCGGCGACCTGTGGAAGGCTCTTGGGGAGATGCTGGCGGGGTTGGAGAAGGTGGGGCTCGAGGCCGCCGGCGTGACTTGGGAGTTCGTGCGAGGCATGGAGGAGAAGGCGGGCGTGGCGGCCGCGGCCACCTCCGGCCTGGTGGAGAACCTGCGCCGCACCAAAGAGAAACAGGAACTGGCCGCCCTGCGGACGGCGGCCGCCGCCACCGATGCTGCCTTCGCGGCGTTGGGTGAGCTGGCGGCGGCCGCGGAGACCGAGGACGATCTGGCCTGGAACCTGGTGGCCGAGATGCGCCGGCACGGCGGCGACCGGGCCGATTGGGAGGCGATCGTCGCCGCCGGGGCGGGGGCGGCGGTGCCCCACTACGAGACCGGGCGCGTCCTGCTGGGGCGGGGCCTGCTGCTGCTCGACTACGGGTGCGTGGTGGACGGCTACCACTCGGACATGAGCCGCACGGTCTGGCTGGAGGGGGCCCCCGAGCCGGTGATGGAGAGGGTCTTCGGGGTGGTGCTGGAGGCCGAGCAGGCTGGAATCGCCGCGGCGCGCCCGGGTGCCAGCGGCCACGACGTCGACGAAGCGGTGCGAGTGGTGCTGCGCCGGGAGCGGCTGGAGGAGCAGTTCCTGCACAGCACCGGCCACGGGGTCGGCCTGGAGATCCACGAAGAGCCGTGGTTGCGGCGGGGCAATCAGGATCTCTTGCGCGCGGGGGACGTGGTGACGATCGAACCGGGTGTCTACCTGGCGGGGGAGGGCGGGGTGCGCATCGAGGACATGGTCCTGGTCACGGAGGAGGGCCCGGTCGTGCTCACCGGGTCGCCGAGGGAGTTGGTCCGCTCATGATCTCCACAAACGACGTCCGCCCGGGCATGACCCTGGATCTCGACGACGGCCTGTTCCAGATAGTCGAGTACCAGCACGTAAAGCCGGGGAAGGGCAAGGCCTTCGTCAAGATGAAGCTGAAGAACCTGCAGAGCGGGGCGGTGCTCGAGCGAACCTTTCGCGCCGACGAGCCGGTGACGCAGGCGATCATCGAGCGGCGCTCCCACCAGTACCTGTACTCCGACGACCTGGGTTATCACTTCATGGACGGGGAGACCTACACCCAGATGACCCTCAGCGAGGAGCAGGTGGGGGGTGTCTCCGGGTACCTCAAGGAGGGTGATTCGGTGCTGCTCGCCCTGTACGCCGGACGGGCGGTAGGGCTCGATCTGCCGGCGGCGGTGGCGCTGGAGGTCACCCACGCCGAGCCCGGAGTGAAGGGGGACCGGGTGTCGGGGGCCACCAAACCGGTGACGCTGGAGACCGGCCTGGTGGTGCAGGTGCCCCTGTTCGTGGTGGCCGGTGACCGGGTCAAGGTGGACACGCGTACCGGCGCCTACATCACCCGGGTCTGAGGTGGACGACCCGGCGGTGGTGGCCCTGGCCCTCGCCCTGGCCGGCGCGTCGTCCGAGGAGGAGCTGGCCGGTCTGGCCCGGGCCGAGGCGGAAGCCGACGGCACGGGGCGGCTACGCGCCGCGGTGGAGATGCTGCGCGACGCCGCCGCCGGGCGGGAGGCGCCGGTCCCCGCCCCCGACCCGCCGGCCCTATTCCGTATCAGCCGCCTGGTGCGGCGTGATGAGGTCCTCGAGGTCCTCTACGAAGCCGAAATGCGGGCGGGCCCCCCGGACGCAGAACGGCTCGACGAGGTGGGCGCCGCCCTGGCCGAGGGAGTCTGGGGCGAGCGGGAGGAACTGGACCGGACGCTGGGCGGGGTGTCTTCCGACTGGCGGGTCGAGCGGATGCCGGTGATCGACCGCAACGTCTTGCGCCTGGCCCTCTGGGAGCTGCGTCACCGGCCCGAGTTGCCCCCCGGGGTGGTCATCTCCGAGGCCGTGCGGCTGGCGAAGGGGTACTCGACGAACCGCAGCGGGGCGTTCGTCAACGGGGTGCTGGGAAGGCTGGCCGGCGGCCCCGGGCCCGAATCCTGAGGCCGGAGAGCCGGGCCCCTTGCGGGCTACTTGACGGCGGTGAGCATCGGGTCCCGGTGCGCCGGCCGGGGGCGCGGCAGGGCGGCGGCTACGGTCGGCCGAATGAGAGCATCGACGCCGGCCAGGTCGGTCGGCCGCTGCGCGGGGGACAGGCGGTCGTACAGGAGGCGGGCTGCCTCGCCGCCCCCGACCGTGCCCCGCACCCGGCGGAAGCCTGCTTCGTGCAGCCACGCCACCCACGTGTTCCCGGTGGGCTGGATGGTGGTACAGACCCGGGCCTCGACCAGGTGGGGCAGGCTCGCCTCCAGGGCGTTCGTACTGAGCGTCGAGAAGGAAGGGCGGGCTCCGGCCCAGAGCATCGCGCGGAGCGCCTCTCCGGCCAGGTCATAAGCCAGCGCGTACTGCACCACCCGTTCCCGATCGATGTGGCGGTCGTACACCAGGAGACGGCAGCGGGCGGAGTCCATCTCATGCAGCCAGATGTCCTGCTCCCGGCCGCCCCGGTATCGGTCGAGTGACTCGTAGAAGATCCGCAGCCTCCCGGCCGGCCGCAGCACCCGGCGTATCTCAGCCAGGGTGGCCCGGGGGTCGGGGCTCTGTTCCAGGGAGGAAGCGGCCATCGCCCCGTCGAAGCTGCCGTCCGGGAAGGGCAGTGGCTCACCGGGCGCCACATGGAGGAAGCGGGCATTGGTGATGCCCAGGCGGGTGGCGTTCTCCCGGCACACGGTCACGCGCCGGGCCGCGGCCTCCACCCCGACGACTTCGGCGGCGTACGGGGCCACCAGCAGGGAGGGCCAGCCGTCACCCGGGCCGAAGTCGAGCAGCCGCCTTCCTTCCCCCCGGGTAGCGCCCAGGTAGTCGAAGGTGTCCCCGCGGTCGTGCCAGTGAGAGCGATCCCCGGCATCGAAGGGCACGTAGATGATGGGCAGGGATCGGCCGGACTGGGAGTCCATGTGCTCGTAGATGAGCTCGGGAGTGGTGGCCGGCTCGGGCCGGAGTCGTTGGTCGATCCAGGCCAGGACTTCCATGGGTAGCTCCCGCCGCCCCGGATTTCCCGCCGCCGGGCGGCCATCCCCACGCTAACGGGTCCTGGGGGCGGGCCGCCCCGGGACTCCAGGCGGGTGCGGGCGGGGTGGGTGCCGCCCCGTGCTAGCGTGCCGGTGATGTCCTTTAAGCCGGTCCCGTGAGGCCGGGAAGGAGAAGCCATGAATCATCGTTGCGCGGTCGCCCGGCGGGCGGCCCTTTTTCTGCCATGAGGAAGCTGATGGACGGGGCCGATGTGAGGCGGGCGATCCGCCGCATCGCCCATGAGATCGTGGAGCACAACCGGGGGACGGCCGACCTGGTAGTGGTGGGGATCCACACCCGGGGTGTTCCGCTGGCCGTACGGCTGGCCGAGGCGCTGGCCGAGGCGGAGGGGCCGGTGCCGGTCGGGGAACTGGACATCACCCTGTACCGGGACGACCTGGACCGCCGGCCCACGCACCGGGTGGGGACCACCCGGATGCCGGGGTCCATAAACGACCGGGTGGTGGTGCTGGTGGACGACGTGCTCTTCACCGGCCGCACGGTGCGGGCGGCTCTCGATGCCCTGGCCGATCTGGGGCGTCCGCGTCGCGTGCAGCTGGCCGTGCTGGTGGATCGCGGCCATCGGGAACTGCCGGTGCGCGCGGACTACGTCGGCAAGAACTTGCCCACCGCCGCGCGGGAGCGCGTCTCGGTGAAGCTGGTCGAGATAGACGGAGAGGACGCAGTCCTGATCGGGGACCCGAGCTGATGCGCCACCTGCTTGACATCGCGGATCTCAGCCGCGCCCAACTGGAAGGCATCCTCGACGACGCCGACGGTTTCGTCGAAGTGCTCGGCCGGCCGATCCCCAAGGTTCCCGCCCTGCGGGGCAAAACGGTGACCACCGCCTTCTTCGAGCCCTCGACGCGTACCCGGCTGTCTTTCGAACGGGCGGCGAAGGCCCTCTCGGCCGACACGATGACCTTTGCCCCGGGGACCTCCTCTCTCTCCAAGGGAGAGAGCCTCAAGGACACCGTCCTCACCTTGCAGGCCATGGGCACCGATCTGATGATCATCCGGCACCAGGCGGTGGGGGCTGCCCGTCGCGTCTCGGAGTGGCTGTCGGTGCCGGTGGTGAACGGAGGCGATGGTGCTCACCAGCACCCGACCCAGGCTCTGCTGGATACCCTCACGGTGCGCCGCCGCTTCGGGCACATCGAGGGCTTACGGGTGGCCATCGTCGGTGATATTCGGCACTCGCGGGTGGCGCGTTCGGACTCCCAGGCCTTCTCGACGCTGGGGGCGCACGTCACCCTGGTGGCTCCCCGCACTCTGTTGCCGGTGACCACCCGCGATTGGCCGGTGGAGGTGAGCGCGTCCCTCGACAAGGTGCTCCCCGACGTCGACGTGGTGTACTTGCTGCGGGTCCAGACCGAGCGGGGAGGCGCCAGCGTCTTCCCCTCTCTCCCCGAGTACGTCTCGCGCTTCGGCATGACTCGAGAGCGTCGAGCGCGGCTAAAGGCGGGGGCGGTTGTCATGCACCCCGGGCCCATGAACCGCGGGGTCGAGATCGCCGACGAGGTGGCCGACGATCCCGACGCCCTGGTGCTCGAGCAGGTGAGCATGGGCGTGGCCGTGCGCATGGCGGTGCTCTTCCGCCTGCTGGGAGGTGAGATCGATGGCTGACATCCTGCTGACCGGAGGACTGGTGGCCACTCCCCAAGGGATGGTCTCCGGCGACGTGCGCCTCGCCGGTGAGGTGGTAGCGGAGGTGGGTCCGGGCCTGGCTCGCGAGGGGGCGGAGGTGGTCGACTGCGCCGGTTGCTGGGTGGGGCCCGGGCTGGTCGATCCGCACGTGCATCTGAGAGAGCCCGGTCAGGAATGGAAAGAGGACGTCGAGTCGGGCTCACAGGCCGCCGCCGCCGGCGGTTTCACCGCGGTGGTGGTGATGCCCAACACCGATCCCCCCATCGACGCGGGGCACCTGGCCCGCTTTGTCGCCGACCGGGGCCGGCAGGTGGGGCTGGTCGATGTGATCCCGGCGGGATGCGTCACCGCCGGGCGGTCCGGCCAGCGCCTGGCCCACCTGGACGAGCTCTGGGCGGCCGGCGTGCGCCTGTTCACCGACGACGGCGATTCGGTGGCAGATGCCGGCCTCCTCCGGAGGGCCATGGAGTACCTGAGCGACCTGGGCGGGGTGGTCGCCCAGCACGCCGAAGACCGGGGTCTGGCGGGGAGCGGCCACCTGCATGAGGGGGAGATATCGGCTCTGCTCGGCCTGGTGGGTATCCCCGCCGAGGCCGAGGAGGTGGTGGTGGCCCGCGACCTGGCTGTGACCCGGCTCACCGGCGCCCGCTATCACGTGCAGCATGTCTCTACGGCGGGGACGGTGGAGCTGGTGCGGGCGGCAAAGGCGCAGGGCCTGGCGGTGACGGCCGAGGCGGCCCCCCATCACCTCGCCTTCGACCATCGGGAGGTGCTGGCCACCGACCCGGCCTTCAAGATGTACCCCCCACTCCGACCCCCGGAGGACGTGGCCGCCGTAGGGGCCGCGCTGGCCGACGGCACCATCGACATGGTGGGCACCGACCATGCCCCCCACGCCGCCCACGAGAAGGACGTGCCCTTCGAGGACGCCCCGCGCGGGGTGATCGGGCTGGAGACGGCGGTGGGCGCCGTACTGGGGGCGGTCTCCCTGGATCCGGCGGCGTTCTTCGCCCGCCTGGCGCTGGCTCCCGCCCGCCTGGCCGGCCTGGAGCATCATGGTCGGCTGATAGCGGAAGGGACACCGGCGACCATCAGCGTGATCGACCCGGGCCGCGAGTGGGTGGCCGATCGGTTCCGGTCGCGGTCGGCCAACAGCCCCTGGCGCGGCCGGGCGTTGACCGGCCGGGCGCGGCACGTGCTGCTGCGCGGACGCTTCACCCTGCGGGACGAGGAGGTCCGGTGGTGACCCGCGGCGCCCGGCGGACGTGAGCAGAGTGGATCTCAGCACTCGGCTCGGGCCCCTCACCCTGCGCTCGCCCTTGGTGGCGGCGGCGGGGACGGTGGGCTCGGTGGTGGATTTCGCCGGGGTCGGCGCCCTGGAGTTCTACGGAGCGGCGGTGGCCAAATCGGTGAGCGAGGACCCCTGGCCGGGACGGCCTCCTCCCCGCCTGTTGCCGGTGGGCTCGGGCATGCTGAACGGGATCGGCATCCAGAACCCCGGTGTCGCCGCCTGGGTGGAACAGGTGGGGCCCCGTCTGGCCGGGGCCGGCGTGCCGGTCTGGGGTTCGGTGGTGGGGAAGGCCCCCGAGGAGTTCGCCCGGGTGGCGGCGGTCATGGGCAAGACGGGAGTGGCCGCCATCGAAGTGAACCTGTCCTGCCCCAATCTGGAGGACGGGCAACTGTTCGCGCTGGATCCGACGGCAGCGGCGCGGGTGGTACAGGCGGTGCGGGCCGCCACCGCCCTCCCCCTGGGAGCCAAGCTCTCACCGAACTCGTCCGATGTCGCGGCGGTGGCGGGAACGGTGGCGGAGGCGGGGGCCGACTTTGTGGTGTTGGGCAACTCGGTCTGGGGGGCGGCGATAGACCCGGAGACGCGGCGACCCGGGCTGTCGGGGGTGATCGGCGGCTACTCGGGGCCGCCCATCAAGCCGATCGCCCTGCGCTGTGTGATCGAGGTGCGGCGGGCCTTCCCCGAGCTGCCCATCGTGGGCTGCGGGGGGGTGAGGCGTGGTGCGGACGTGGTCGAGTTCCTGCTGGCCGGGGCCCAGGCGGTGGGCCTGGGCACGGTCCATTTCGCCGAGACGAGAGCCGGCCGCCGCATCGACGGAGAGCTGCGCCGCTACGCCCGCCGCCACGGAGTGAAACACATAGAGGATCTCGTGGGAGCGTGGGAATCATGAACGGGCGTCGCATCATCGTCGCACTGGATCTGCCGACGGCCGAGGAGGCCGTCCGCCTGGCCGGTGCCCTGGCCGAATACGTGGCCGGGTTCAAGGTCGGCCTGGGCCTGCTGCACGGGGCCGGCCCCGGCCTGGTGGGGGTGCTGGCCCGGCTGGGGCCGGTTCTGGCCGACGCCAAGCTGCACGACATCCCCACCCAGGTGCAGGCGGCGGCGCAGCGCCTGGGCGAGTACGGCGCGCGTTGGGTGACGGCTCACGCTTCCGGCGGGCCGGACATGCTGCAAGCAGCCGTCCGGGGTCTCTCCACCGGGGCAGGGGACCGGGAGGCCGGGGTGCTGGCGGTGACCGTGCTCACCAGCATCGACGGGGCGGGGGCGACCGCGCTGTTCGGACGGAGCCCCGGGGAGCTCACCTCCCGCCTGGCGAAGAGCGCGGCCCGAACCGGGGTGGAGGGGGTGGTCTGCTCGCCCAAGGAGCTGGGGGTGGTGGCCGAGGTGGCCCCCGGGTTGCGGAGGGTGACGCCGGGCATCAGGCCGGCCGGATCGGCGGCCGACGACCAGCGCCGCACCGCGACTCCGGCCGAGGCGGTGGCCCGAGGAGCCGACCTGCTGGTGGTGGGGCGTCCCATCACCGCCGCCTCCGACCCGGCGGGGGCGGCTCGTCGCCTGCACGAAGAGATCGGCGGCGTATAGAGTTGCCGGCAGGGAGGAGGGTTATGGCACCACCGAAGTTGACGCCCGAGCAGCGCGCTCGCGCCCTGGAGAAGGCGGCCGCCGCGCGCCGGGCCCGAGCTACGTTGAAGCTGGCGCTGAGAGATGGCTCGCTGAGCCCCGCCGAGCTGCTGGCGCGGGCCCAGACCGACGAAGCGGCGGCGGGCATGAAGGTCAGCGCCGTCCTCATCTCGCTGCCGGGACTGGGCAAGGTGAAGGCTCAACGGCTCATGGAACGCCTGGGCATCGCCGAGAGCCGCCGGCTGCGCGGCCTGGGCGTCAAGCAGAGGGAGGCTCTGATCAACGCCCTCTCTTGACCGGCCCCGCCGTGGGCGGCTGGTCGTGGTCTCCGGCCCGTCCGGGGTGGGGAAGACCAGCGTCGTGGCGGGGCTCGCCGAGCGCATGCCGTTCCACTTCTCCGTGTCCATGACCACGCGCCCGGCGCGGCCGGGCGAAATAGACGGGGTCGCCTATCACTTCGTGAGCCGGGAGGAGTTCGCGGCGGCGCGTGAGCGGGGAGAGCTGATCGAGTGGGCGGAGTACAGCGGCCATCTCTATGGAACACCCCGGGGGCCGGTGGAAGCGGCGTTGGCCGCGGGACAGGACGTCCTCGCGGACATCGAACTGCTGGGGGCCGAGCAGGTGAAGAAGGCGTTTCCCGAGGCCCTCATGGTGTTCGTGGAGCCGCCCAGCCTCGAAGTGCTGGAGGCGCGGCTGCGGGGAAGGGGCGACACGGACGAATCGCAGATTGCCCGGCGCCTCGCCGCCGCCCGGTGGCAGATGAAGCGGGCCCGCGGCCTCTTCGACCACTTCGTGGTCAACGACCAGCTGGAGCGGGCCATCGACGAGGTGGCCGGTATACTGGCGGCCCCCGAACCCCCTCGGAGCCCCCGATGATGATCGAACCGCCCATCGAGACCGTCCTGGAGCGCACCGACAACCGCTTCACGCTGGTGGTGCTGGCCGCTCGCCGCGCTCGCCAGATCAACGCCTACTTCAACCAGCTGGGAGACGGCCTCGGCTCCTACGTGCCTCCCCAGGTGCACTCGCTGTCGCGCAAGCCCCTGTCGATCGCTCTCGAGGAGATCGCCGCCGACAAGGTCGTCGTCGACCAGGGCGAGTAGGCCATGCTGGCCGGGCGGCGCATCCTGCTGGGGGTCACCGGGGGGGTTGCTGCCTACAAGAGCGCCTATCTGGCGCGCTTGCTGGTGAAAGATGGGGCAGAAGTCC
>Ga0068714_10005141_pt1 | contig 14059 bp, 12 predicted proteins | sample MTBNYHSulfiMetaG_FD_62988 | JGI IMG/M metagenome (GOLD analysis project Ga0068714, IMG submission 62988) | Enrichment culture microbial communities from rom New York Harbor, USA that are MTBE-degrading - MTBE-NYH (New York Harbor Sulfidogenic)... | ecosystem: Environmental > Aquatic > Marine >... | reverse complement strand
TATTTCGATGTTCGAATTTCGGATTTTCGCGGCTCAACACCCTCAGATCATGCCCTATGGGTCGAGAACAGAGCCGAGACATCTGCCCCCGGACATTACTGTCCCCTGTACCTGGGTTTTCTCCCCTCGGCCAGTGACAGGAGTCCCTCCTCGTAATCCTTGCTGTGCAGCGTCTCTTCGAAGAAGGCAAGTTCCAAACGCAAGCCGTCCTGGAGAGTCATCTCCATTCCCCGGATCATGGCCTCCTTCGCCCTCCGGATGGCCAGGGGACCCTTTTCGCATATCTTGGCCGCCCATTCTACGGCTGTCGCCAGCAGCCGATCCGCCGGCACGACTTTGTTGACAAGACCGAGGCGACAGGCTTCTTCCGCTGTCATGGGAATCCCCAGAAAAATAATCTCCGCGGCTTTGGCAGGCGGGATCATTCGAGGGAGCCTCTGGGTTCCTCCCCAACCCGGAATGAGCCCGCGCCCTGGTTCGGGCAATTGGAGCGTCGCCTTTTCGGAAAGAATCCGAATGTCGCACGCCAAGGCAATCTCGACACCGCCGCCCCTGGCCGGGCCGTTGACGGCGGCGATCAGGGGCTTCCAGATTTCGAGTCCCCTGGTGATGCTCGGAGGAACTACGTAAGATCCATTCGCCCACGGCAGCAGCATCTTTTCATGATGTGCACCGTCGGAAAAAGCTTCTCCCGCAGCCGTTACGATCGCGACCAGGGCCTCGGGGTCGTCTCGAAAGCTTACGAGCGCCGTGCTCAAACCGTTGAAGATTTCTGCGTCGATTCTATTTCTGGTTTCAGGACGATTGAGCGTGATAGTCGTGATCGAACCTTCTTTCTCGTACAGGACGGCAGGCATAAGCCCTCCTTTCAATGCAGTTTAGAAAACCTGATCCTCCGTCCCATGCCACACGGACTGTTTGCTATGGTCATGTAAGCCGGAAGGCTCCAAATAAGAAGCACGAAATTCGAAATTCAAAGCAATACATAGTGACAAAAATTACTCCTGTCGTACCATTTTGTCCATGGTCTCTGCAGCCAGCCGGGCAAAGGCGGGATCGTTTATATGGAGGTCCGCCTCTTTTATATCAACCAAGGGATTCAGCCCCTTTTTCAGTTTCCGGATGAAAAACTCGTTCATGCCAGGATCAAATAGGGGTCCTTCCACGTGATCTGCTTCCGAAAAGCCCCGTTTTGGTACCAGCACCTTTGCGCGGACGGGATCGAGCGCGAGCTTTTGCGCTACCTGTGCGGCCAGGTATGCAGTCTCCTTCCTGTTGAGACGGATCGCCGATCGGAAATCATAGAAGAAGAGTTTCCTGTTTTTGTATGCCGGCGGAACGGAATCACGGGTGAATTCCAGCACGGCGCAGTCCATTCCGCCCGGAACGACGAGACGCGGCACCGGGCGTCCCCTCGGAGGCTCGAGCCTCTGCGGACCCATACCGCGGCAATAGCCCCCCATAAGTTCATCCGCCAGTTCATGAATGGCGAAGTCAAGAATTCCGTCGAAGTATCCTTCCGAAGCCAACTCCTCCATGGCCGTGCCCCCCGTTCCATTGGCATGGAAGGGAATCACCTCGTAGCCCATTTCTTCGAGTGAGCGTTTAATTTCCTCGGCCCCCTTGGTGATGAATCCAAAAAAGGTGAGGGCGATACGCTTTCTCTTAGCCTTCGATCTCCACCGGCTTTCCACCATCCCGCAGACGGCTCCTGCGGCTTTTTCGAGGATCATTCCGGATATGGTGTTGACTCCGAGCAGATCCACAACGCTGTGGATCATGGTGATGTCCTTCGTGCCGACCGTCTTCGCCATGTCACGGGACGCGACGGTCGAAACCATAACTTTCGGCACACCCAGGGGCAATGCCTTCATGATGCTTGTCCCGATATGGGTTCCGGTCCCGCCTCCGGCGGAGATGATTCCCGCGATTTTTCCATGGGAATGGCGGTCCAGAATGATCCTCCGGGCGAGGGCTATCACAGCCTCTATCGCCTTGTCGCGGTTTGCGGAATTTTCTCCGAGACTCTTTTTCAATACAGGGAAAATGTCGATGTCCACAGGAAGGGGGGAGGGCTTCTTCGTTCCCACGTTGACGGTGAGCGTGGGGATGCCTCTTTCCTCGATGCAGTCCCTGATAAAGGCATGCTCCTCTCCTTTGGAATCATAGGTTCCGACAACTGCAACGACGGGCTTCCTTTTCATCTTTCCTCCACGACTGCATTTTTCCTGGGCTCCTTCGCAGGCAAACTGATCTTGAAGGACGGAAGGCGGATTGAAGTTCTTTGCTTTCGGACCAGAGAAATATAGAGTAAAAGAGAAGGGGTAGTCAAAATAAATCTGCAAGTCCTTATGTAGAGGGAGCCGTTCATGAGGAAAAGAATCGATGTTGACCTTGAAGAAGGAGCAATCCGGGAAACAGGCCTGACGGGCGAGACCCTATGGCTCGGGGGCCGGGCTCTTGCTGATACCATTCTTTCGAGCGAGGTGCCGCCTACCTGCCATCCGCTGGGCCTTCGAAACATACTTGTCTTTGCCCCGGGTCTTCTTGCCGGTACAACCTTGCCCTCAGCCGGCCGCATGTCCGTTGCCGGCAAGAGCCCTCTTACTGGTGGAACCAAAGAATCGAACGTGGGGGGCATGGCCGGAACCATCCTGGCCCGACTGGGCATAGGCGCCGTGGTGATCAGGGGTGCCTCCGATACACCTCCGCAGAAGGTAGTTCTTATTGGAGAAAATCGGGCCGAACTCACAGACATGCCGGAATTGAGGCATCTGGGGAACTATGAAGCGGTGGAAATTCTCAAGAGGCGTTTCGGTGAGAACGTAGTGATCATATCGATCGGTCCATGCGGAGAAATGAAGATGGCGGCAGCCACCGTGGCTGTCACCGACACGGGCGGAAGACCCTGCCGTCATGCGGGTCGGGGCGGTCTTGGCGCCGTCATGGGTTCAAAAGGTCTCAAAGCCATAGTCATCGATTCTGTAGACGTACCGCTGCGTGAAGTTGTTGACCAGGGGGCCTTTGCAGAAGCCGTCAAGGAGTATGCGAGCATTCTCCGGTCAAGCAAGCGGGTGGCATTCTGGCGGCAGAATGGAACCGCCGGACTGGTGGATGTGAGCCAAGCCAGAGGCAGCCTGCCCACACGCAATTTCTCTTCCGGAGTGTACGAAGAAAAGGATCACGTAAATGCCGATCGGCTGAAAGCGCTGGTCGCCGAGAGGGGAGGGACGATGGGGCACTCCTGCATGAAAGGGTGCATGGTCCAATGTTCGAACGTATTCAGGGATTCGCAATACCGCTATCTGACATCCGGCCTGGAGTACGAAACGATCGCCATGATGGGACCAAATCTGGGCATAGGCGATCTCGACACCATAGCCCAAATCGATTTTCGCTGCGACGACTACGGCATCGATACGATTGAAATCGGGGCGACTCTGGGTATTCTCACCGAGACGGAACTCTTTCGATTCGGCGACAGCAAGAGAGCGATTGAGCTCATAGATGGAATCGGCAAAGGCAGCCTCCTCGGACGGATCTTGGGTCAGGGTGCTGTGACCACCGGAAAGGTCTTCGGGATCGTCCGAATCCCTGCGGTAAAGGGCCAAGCCCTTCCCGCCCATGAAGCCAGGGCAATTAAGGGTCTGGGGGTGACTTATGCCACCAGTCCCCAGGGAGCGGATCACACGGCGGGATTTGTTTCGGAGGAGACACTTTCCCGTGAGGGACATACGGAACGATCCAGAAATGCTCAGGTCAACATGGCGATCGTCGACAGTCTCGGATTATGTCAATTAACGGGGCTGAGAAGCGAATACTCATTGTTTGCCCGTTTGATGGGCTCCCTCACAGGCAAAACCCCCTGTGAGCAAGAAATCCGACAAATAGGAATGGCGGCCCTTGGGAGAGAAAGAGCTTTCAATCTGGCAGCCGGGATAGGGGCAGGCCAGGATCGCCTGCCAGAATTCCTCCGCTCCGAGCCGTTGCCTCCCCACAACACCGTCTTTGATGTGGAAGATGACGATTTGGACAGGGTCTTCATCGAATGAGCTTCCTGCGACGGGCCTCCCAGGCGGACTGCCCGATCAAGTGCACATCCTCGTTGCGCCGGCGAAAGTGAGGAAGGTCTTTACGCTTCGCCCGGCGCCCATGGACAACGAACCAATCGTGATTACTGATAAAATTAAAAGTTGATTAAGGCGTCGTATTTGCGTTTGCACATACAAGTTCTTTCACTCCAACCCCTGGATGCCTTTCTGAAGGAATCCTGAAGCTCGCGGATCGGCGCCGCCGGAGGGGGGGTGAACCTTTCTCCCAATGTCGGGTGGGAGGGGAGGGGGCGAAGGGAGACCGCCATGAAAAGGAAGATATGTGCTGTGCTTGCTGTGGTGCTTCTGGTTTTTGTTTCGGCGTGTGCTACAACCGGAGGCGGAGGATACGAAGCCATGTCTCCGGCACAAAAGATGAGCATGCTGGAACGAATCAGGGAGAACTTGAACGAATATCATATTTACTCCTGCGGGCCTCCCGGAGTTTCATCCGCGGTGATATTCAGTCCGAAAGGCGGTGACCGGCGGCTGACAGGAGATCGGTGCAGTGAGTTGAAAGATGAAGAGAGCGTGGGTTTGGCCGTGCATGCCGTGAACTCCTACCACCAGTACAACCCCACCCTGTATGCTATCAAGGGCGAGGAAGGTGCGCTTTATGGTTATGTGCTGATCGCGTATTATCGACCGAGAGCGAGTCGGGTTGACGGACGCACACTCGTGCTCCCCAATTACATGTCACCCGTTTACATCGGCCCGCGCTGACCCAAGAAGTGGGCTTTGACATGCCGGGGCCTTTTGGGGTATACTTGCCGCTAGCGTGTCGACTTGAACTACCTGTCGGAGGCTGGGGTTAGAGATGAGAAGGATTCTCCTGGCGTGTTTTTTTTGTGTACTCATTATTCCATGTTCTTACGTTTATGGGCAGGAGCCCAGGTTGGATGCAGACGGCTATTTCCATCGAGGCTTCAGCCACCAAAAGGCAGGTCGCGTCGAGGAAGCCATCGCCGATTACACCAAGGCCATAGAATTGAGACCGGACTATTCGGAGGTTTACAACAACCGGGGTCGGTTATACGCCGGGAGCGGGAGGATCGAGGAGGCTCTTGGTGATTACACCAAGGCCATCGAGCTTAATCCCGAGTATGCCGAGGCTTACAATAATCGCGGCATATTTTATTCGGCGGAGGGCCGGTTCGACGAAGCCGTGGCGGATTACGGCAGGGCGCTGGAATTCAAGCAGGGATATGCCGAGGCTTACAATAACCGTGGCTTTGCGCTCACGAAGAAGGGGTTGTATGACGAGGCGATCGCTGACTACAGCAGCGCTATAGAGGCCAATCCCAATTACACGCTCGCCAGGATCAATAGAGGAGCCCTCTATTACAACAAGGGGCTTTACGATGAGGCTATCGCCGATTACAGCAAGGTAATAGAAATAAACCCCAACCACGCAGAGGCTCTTAACAACAGGGCGCTCGCATACTTTTACAAGAATGACTTCGACAGCGCCCTGGCAGACGCGGAGCGGGCCCAATCCCTTGGGAGCAAAATCAAACCTGAATTCATCAAAACTCTGCGCCAGGCCGCCGGAAAAGGCAAGCAAGTCAGTAATCAGTAAGCAGTGATCAGTGATTCAGTGGCTGGAAATTCAGCATCATTTCTAATTACGATACGATCACTATATCGTCGGGGAAGCGACCCAGCTTCTCCATTCCCCTTTCCGTAACAACGAACATGTTCTCTACCCCTGCAACCCCTTCGCCGGGGAAAATGATTTTGGGTTCCAGGGCGATGATCATGCCTTTTTCCAGGACATACTCGGAGTTCTTTCCGATGACCGGCCATTCGTCGAGCTCCAGGCCGACACCGTGGCCGACGAATGGGACGGGCTGAGGATGCCCCATGAAACCATCGGACAAGCCTTCTTTCCTGACCACATTTAGGGCCAGCGCGTAGAGGTCTCCAGCCGAGGTTCCCGGCTTCCCCGCCCCTGAAACCGAGTCCTGGACCTCGATCATCACCTGGTGGGCGCGATGAAACTTGTCCGGAAGTTCTCCAAGAGAGTAAATGCGGCTTTGATCAGAGAGGTACCCTTCCGCATTGGACAAGTAGTCGAAAAGAACCGGCTCGTGTGGCTTGATCCTGTTTCGACTTGCCCCGTGGGAGAAGAAGGGTCCTGCGCCGAAGCCTCCCGTGGGGCCCGGAGAAGCACTCGGCATGGCAGAGGCGGCACCGGCCATGATATGACCGTATACGTTGAGAATGTTGAAAGCTCGCATGGGGCCGATTCCAGGATGCCCGCGTCTGCGGTAAAAAGCCTCGGCCCTCAAGGCGAGATCGATTTCCGCCTCCGATTCCTTCAGGAATTCCGGCACCCTCCTGAAAAGTTCGTCTGCGATTTCCGAAGCTTTCCTGATAAGAGATATCTCACGCTTAGACTTTACCATTCGTATGGATCGAATGAGAGAGGAAGCATCCTCCACCCGGGCATGGCGAAAGAGATCCTGAAAGGAAAGATAAAGCCTCGCAGGGATGACGTCCATCTCCAGACCGATCCTTCGCGGCATCGTTCCCGAATGGTTCCTGATCAGGTCCGGCACTTGTGAAAGGCTTTTCAAAGGCACTATATTCTCTAAGATTCCGTCCTGAAGCGCCCTTTCATAGCTTCTTCGCACCATGAAGAGGGGGTTCCCGGCTTGCGGCACCCAAAGGAGACCGTTCTGGTCCGTGCCGATCAGGTAGAAAAGGTCCGTGCGCTGGACAATAATAGCTCCGTCAAATCCGCTACCAGCGAGCGAAAGCTGAAACCGTTTAACTCTTCCGGTAAATTCGGACACCAGAGAAGGGTCTTTCATAAGATATCCAATCCGTTAAAGAACTTGACTTTGCCTGCGGCCATTCATTATAGACGGCTCTTATAAACCACGCGAGGACCATTAGGCAATATGAATAGCGAGCAAAAGGTGGTCAAGGCGAATATCGAGTACTTGAGAAAACTTTTCATCATGCCCGATTCGCCTGATAAATTCATTGAATTCGGCCGGGAACTCCTGGAGATGATCCACGACTTCTTCAAGGAAAAGGGTGGGATTCACAGCAGCATCAGCCTTCCCGATCTGAGCCGGATTTTTGACCAAACGGACCTTCCCGAGAGCCCGCACCTCATCAAGGATGTTCTCTCGGAGATCAAGACAAAAGTGATCGCCCATTCGGTCAAGGTGGGGAGCCCGTACTACATCGGTCATATGACGAGCGCGATTCCCTACTTCATGATTCTCCTCGAGATGATCATCGCCGCCCTGAACCAGAATCAGGTGAAAATAGAATCAGCAAAAGCTTCGAGCTTCGTAGAGAGGGAACTGGTGGCGTGGTTTCATCGACTGGTTTTCGGGAGAGCCGAGAACTTCTACCAGAAGCACATCCAGAACCCGAGGATCGCGCTGGGAAACGTCACCTCGGACGGGACCATCTCAAACCTGACGGCATTGGCGGTCGCAAGGGAAAGGGCTTTTCCTCCGGACGGCGGTTTTCCCGGCGCCAGGGCGGCAGGCATATCAAGGGCGCTGAAATACTACGGATACGACAGCGGGGTCATCCTGGTATCCGCCAGAGGGCATTATTCGATCAGGAAAGCCGCAAACCTCTTGGGGTTGGGGGAGGAGAATGTTCTGAGCATTCCGGTGGATGAAGACCATCGTATGGATATCAGGAGGCTGAGCCAAAAGATCAAGTCCTTGAAAAGATCGGGAAGGGGGAAGAGAACCAAGATTGTCGCTGTCGTGGGCATAGCCGGCACAACGGAGACGGGCAACATCGACCGGCTCGACGAAATCGGAGACTTGTCTGTGGATGCGGGTGCCTTTTATCACGTGGATGCATGCTGGGGAGGTTCTGCACTGCTCCTGGACGAGTACCGCCCTTTGCTGAAGGGGATCGAAAAAGCGGATTCCGTTTCGATTGACGCACACAAACTTCTTTACTGCCCCATAAGCATGGGGATCGTCGTATTCAGAAGCGAGAAGGATCTCCACGCCATTAAGCAAACCAGTCAATACGTGATTCGCCGGAATTCCGTTGATATGGGCAAATTCACTATCGAAGGATCCAGGCCATTTTCCTGTCTCAAGGCTTGGGCTTCCTTGAAAATCATAGGCCGCGAAGGCTACCGGCTGCTTTTCAGGAGTGCGGAGGAAAACACGAGATCTCTGGAGCGGTTTCTCGATGCGGCCGGTCAGTTCGAAATTCTGAACAGGCCGGAACTCTTTATCCTAATTTACCGCTTTATCCCCGCAAAGGTGAGAGACCGCCTCCACATGTGGCAGGGTAAGAAAAGGGGCGTCGGTGGCGGTGGGACGGGAAGGCGGGACCAGGAGATTCGAAAAGTGAACCATCTCATCAATGCGCTGAACATCAAGCTACACAAGGTGCTCAGGCAGGATGACACCACCTTTGTATCAAGGACCATGCTCGAATCCACGCGCTATCGTCCGCAGAATATCGTCGTGCTGCGCGCGGTTCTCATCAACCCGCTCACCGACACGTCCGCGCTCGAGGAAATCGTGAGTACCCAGATGCGTCTCGGCCTCGAGCTATGGAAGGACTTCGAGCCGGCTTACGAAAAGCTCCTGGTTCCGCGTCTCAAGGGTATTTCTCCTAACGACGGCGATATATGACTCTAAGGCAAACTGCATGCTTGACTCATTTAAACTCGAAGCATGAAACACGAAATCCGAAAAAATATCTAATGCCAAAATCGGCAGAAGAAATTTAAAGAGAACCTATTAAGATGGATACGCATGCTTCCTCCAAATCAGTGATGACAGACTCGCAACCGGCCTGGTGGTTTATTTTTTCGGGAAACAAACTCCTCGTGCGTGCGAGCGAGGAAAGTTCCTCTGTTCCCTTTACCGAAGATCCGTCGATCTTCGAGCTTGAGATCGTGAAAAGGCAATTCGTCGGAAAACTGGACGGTTCACCCTGCTACACAGGGGAATGCGGTCCGGATGCCAAGGCTCCGGAGGGCATGAGCTTTCACGGGCTTCGGTCATTGTTCGGTCATGTCGATGACCGGGTCTTCCGGCTCGCCGGACGTGCTTTCCAGATCACTGACTGGGTTCGGACTCACCAGTTCTGCAGCCGGTGCGGCCATTCCACTGTGGACAAAGAGGACGAAGTCGCAAAACTTTGTCCGGCATGCGGATTCGTCAGCTTCCCCGCCATGTTCCCCGCCATCATCGTCGCTGTCACCAGCGATGACAGAATTCTGCTGGCCCGGGCGAACCGGTTTCCCAAGGAAATGTACAGCGTGCTGGCCGGCTTTGTCGAGCCCGGTGAATCGCTGGAAGAGTGCGTCAGGAGGGAAGTGCGGGAAGAGGTGGGCGTGGAAGTGAAAAACATCCGTTACTTCGGGAGCCAACCCTGGCCCTTTCCCAATTCGCTCATGATCGCATTCACTTCGGAACATGCGGGAGGGGATATCCATGTTGATGAAAAGGAAATTGCCGATGCAGGATGGTTTACCGCCAAAAACCTCCCCAGGATTCCCGACAAGATCAGCATTGCAAGGAGGCTGATCGACTGGTTTGTGGCCAAGGAGCTTGGAAGCTAGGAAGCTGGAATGCCAGGAAGCCAGGAGCCGAAAATAGTCTTTGAGCCTTTGTGCTTTCTAGCTTCCTCGCCTCCCAGCTTCCCCGCCTTTGGGGCTTACCACGTCGGGAAATTCCTCCAGAAGTCCTTCTCTTTATTTTTCCAGTCACGGCCGAATTTCTTTTCGTAATAATCACCCAGCCGGTCAAGCCATCGCCACCAGAAATTCTCGCCCTTTTCTTTAGCTTCGAGGATATCGTTCAGAAAGGTTGCGATTTTCACCATCTCGTCTTTAGGTACATAAGAGGCGGCCCCCTTCTTGTAAGACTTGATGGTGTTTTCGACGCTGAGCGCATGTGCAGTGAGCATAACCGGAATCACGCCCTTTTTTTTAGCTATATCCAACAGTTTGTATCCGTCTACTCCCATGATATCCAGGATGGCAAAATCGAAATACTGGCTCTCCAGCAGCTTCTGCGCATCTTCGAAAGTGGAAGCTTTGGTAACCTGACACATGGGAAGCAGGGCTTCCAGCGTTTCCAGGATATCGGGCTCGTCGTCAACTATCAGGACCCTCTTGCCTTCTATGCGGCTCTGTTCCTCAGCCATAACTCATGCTCCTTCCTAAGGAAAATGTTGGGATTCCAACCGAACACTAATACACTTTCGCCGGCGAATCAAGAGAAGAGAATTTCTTCATTTTCTCGCAAAGACGCCAGGAACGCCAAGGAAAAATCTTTAAATATCATTGAGTTAACTTTGCGCCGTTTGCAGCTTAGCGTGAGAACCCAGGTTTTTCGCGAGTTCGTCACTTTTTGTCGTTCGGATTCCTTCGAATTTCGGATTTCGTGCTTCGAATTTGGTCACGGCTTTGCTGCTTCGTGTACCAGTCGATCTGCCGGCATATGCCGCGGACTATCCGGACTTCCCTTGCCCGGAGAGGAAACCGGGAGAGAAATCGCCGGATATTCAGCATCCAATGTTCGGGATTCTGGGGGTTGATGAACCCGATTTTTGTGAGCACCTCCTTGAGGTGCTCATACATGCCCTCCAGTTCGAACTTGTTGGCCAGCCTGTGCACCGTCTCTTCCGGCGGGTTTCCGCTTGCATAGAAAATCTCGTAGCAGACGATCATGACGGCCTGGGCCAGGTTGAGGGAGGCAAAGCGGGCCGTGGGAATGGTGGCGATCGTGTGGCAGTAACGCAGTTGCTCGTTCGAAAGCCCCCGGTCCTCAGGACCGAAGAGAACGGCTACAAAATTCTCCCTGGCTATGGAGACAATATCCCTGGCAAGGTCACGTGGTTTTGTGAGAGCCGGACGATGGGTGCCGATTCTGGCTGTCGTTCCCACGACAAACTGGAAAGGCCCGAGGGCATCTAGCAGCCGCTCGTAGACCTCCATCTCCTCGACGATGTCGATGGAACTTCCCGTGGCCATCTTGAGTATTCTGGAGAGATCGCAGTTTTCCGGTTTGACGAGGATGAGACGGCTTATCCCCATGTTGTTCATGGCCCGGACCGCCGCCCCGATGTTTTCGGGAATCTGGGGCTCCACAAGAACTATGGCAATGTTTTCGAGCATCACAAACTCAACACTCACAACGAGTCCCTTTGAGAACCGGCCGACGACCTCTTGCGGGGTTGGGTCAGTTATTTCGAGGGAAGAAATACAAACTGATCGTATCAATGCATCTGCGAGATTGTTCATAATATGATTTCAGCCTCTTTTGAAAGATAAAAGAATGTTCCGCAAAAAATGCTTGACACAAAAAATATTATGTCATAACAATATAACAAGTTCGGAGGCTTTTCATGGTTAAAGCGATATTGGGATATGACATCGTGCCGGGTATGACGGTAGAGGCTTACGAAAAATGGCTGAGGGAGGTGCACCTGCCTGACCTGGCCAAAATCCCAGGGCTGAGAAAAGTGGTGTTCAACACGGTCAAGGGTGTTGTGAGAGGTCAGACGGCCTTCTACCGCATCGCGGAACTCCACTATGACAGCATGGGAGCTTTTGAAAAGGCTAAGAAGTGGAGGGGGGAAAACCCGGTCTCGGCAGAGAGAAGCCCGGAGGGAAAGACGGACTTCAAGTTCTATGTTGTCTGCGAGTCTGAAGAGGTCGATTTCAATTCGTGAACCTCCCTCGCGTTTTTGATCGGGATTTGAGGGCATGTGAGGAAAGGAGGTCCTGGATATGTCCGATTATGATCTGGTTGTAAAAGGGGGTACGGTGGTCATCCCTTACCTGGGGGCCAGGAAGAGCGACATCGGTGTCCGTGCAGGGAAAATTGCGGCCATTGCTGAGAATATTCCGAAGGAAAAGGCAGAAAAAATTGTGAACGCGGCGGGAAAACATGTGTTCCCCGGCGCCGTGGATTCCCATTTTCACATCGGCATCTACAGGCCCTTCAAAGAGGACGCCACCAGTGAGTCCACTTCATCGGTTTCAGGCGGCGTCACCACCATTGTGACCTACTTCAGGCCCGGAAAGAACTATCTCAACAAGACCGGACCTTACAAGGAGTTGCTTCCTGAACTGTTGGATCTCTCAACAGGCTCTTATCTCACGGACTACGGCTACCACCTCACCATGAACACAGAGGCTCAAATCAGGGAGATGGAGTGGCTCGTGCGGGAGGGCGGTTGTTCAACCTTCAAATACTATATGTTCTACAAGCTCCTTAACCTTGCCGGATCTTCTGCGGACGGAACTAATTACCTCATGACGGACACACCCGTGGACTTCGGGTTTCTCTACAAGTACATGAAGGAAGTGAGCAGGCTGGATGAGATGTTCAGGGATTACGGAAGAATCGCCCTGAGCATTCATTGCGAAAATCCAGAAGTGATAAGGGCGACGAATGCGGAGGTCATAGAACGACCGAGCGGCAATCCTTTGAAGGACTACAGTGATGCAAGGCCGCCCTGGCAGGAAGAGCTGGCGATTCACGAGGTGGCCATCATGGCCAACCACACCAACTGCCCCGTCAACCTTCTCCATCTGAGCAGTCAAAAGGCGGTCGAGGCCGGCGTTGAAGTTTCAACCCGGTACCCGCACCTTTCTTTCTTGCTGGAAGGTACGCTTCACCACCTAGGGCTATCCAATGACATGAACCTCGGGCAGCTTGCCAAGGTCAATCCTCCCATACGAAGTCAGAGTGATGTGGAATATCTCTGGAAGTCTGTGTTGGATGATACGATCAAGACTGTCGTGAGCGATCACGCCTGTGTCACCAAGGACATCAAGAAGGGGGACCTCTGGACGTCTCTGCCCGGGTTTGGCGGTACTTCCCTAATGTTCCCCATCCTGATCACCGAAGGATTTCACAAGAGAAATCTTGCGCTTCACCGAATAGCGGAAGTCTCCTCAGCGAACCCGGCGAGAGTCCACAACCTGTACCCGAAGAAAGGCGCCTTGATGGTAGGAAGCGATGCAGATCTTGCCGTCGTAGACATCGAACAAGAGAAGGAAGTGACCCTCGATCGTCTTTTCACGGCCCAGGACTTCAGCCCGGAACAGGGCATGAAGCTGAAGGGGTGGGCGGAGTGCACCATTCTGAGGGGCCGGATCATCTTTGAAAACGGCAAAGTCGTAGGCAAGCCCGGATACGGAGAATACATCAAAAGACCCGTGAAGCTTCACTACAAAGACTAAAGCGAGAAGGAAGCATGCTTAAAGACAAAGCCATTCCTCTCTACTATCAGATCGAGACGATCCTGAGGAAAAAGATCCTTTCCGGGGAGTTCCAGCCTCAAGCGCCCATCCCCACCGAAGATGCGTTGGCCCAGGAGTTTGACGTGAGCCGGATCACGATCCGGCAGGCCCTGGGCCTGCTCGAAAGGGACGGTCTCGTGGTGCGCCAGAGGGGGAAGGGGACCTTTGTCTCCGAAGGGGTCAAGGCTTATGAATCCGCCAAGCTCACAGGGTCCATGGAAGACCTCATCCTCATGGGGGTTCAGACGTCCACAAAGGTCCTGGAAATGTCCTGGATTGAGAGCCCACAGAGCATCAAAGACAGGCTTGGGCTTGAAGACGGATCGCAAGTCTTGAGGATCGAGAAGATCAGGCACGTTGAAATGGAGCCTTTCTCTTACGTCATCAATTACCTGCCCCGGAAGATCGGACAAAAGATCAAGGCAGAGGACTTGACGCTGAAACCGCTCTTGATGGTGCTGGAGGAAAACCTGGGCATCCGGCCCGACGAGGCGAATCAGACCATCGAAGCCACCATTGCGGACGCCCACGTGGCGCCCCTTCTGAACCTTCGAGTGGGGGACCCGCTGCTCAAGGTGGAAAGAACGGTCTTTGACGTCAAGGGCCGGCCGGTGGAGTGCGTGTTCGTGCTCTACAGGGCGGACAAGTATTTCTTTAATGTAAAGCTCAAGAGAACCAAGTCCAAGAATTCAATTGGGTGGAA